>Ga0183100_1000022_pt2 | contig 152846 bp, 136 predicted proteins | sample Biomet2_FD_127789 | JGI IMG/M metagenome (GOLD analysis project Ga0183100, IMG submission 127789) | Microbial communities from bioreactor (seeded with anoxic lake sediment) at LBNL, California, USA - Biofuel metagenome 2 | ecosystem: Engineered > Bioreactor > Anaerobic > Unclassified ... | reverse complement strand
ACGGACGGGACGGACGGCATGAAAAAAGACCGGCCTTTCGACCGATCTTGATTTCGGGTGAGAACGGATTCCGTCGTCCCTGTTTGGAAGAACGACTTCGTCCTGTCACATATTGAAATGTTCTTTTAGAACCGGTTTGAACTGATGGAGATAGTTAAATCAACGAAGAAATCACTCTTCAACTAGTAACCCAGTGGTGCCCCTTAAGTCTGCCAACCAGAGATCTTTGTCGTGGTTTGCAGCTTGCACGATCTCTTCGTGCCTCACCCGCATCTTTTCTTGGAGTTTCGACCAATCTTCGTCATCTTTTTTCATATCATTCTGAAGTTTTTCTAGACAATCGACATTGATCATAATGACTCTTTTTTTAGGATAACCATAGACCCATTTCAAAATGAGACCATAGTCGGCAAGTTTTTTTATTGCCTTGAGTTGACGACGGGAGTTGAGACCCGTTTCCCGTGTCACCTTAGCCACCCCACAATGGGTCCAAATCTCACCATTCCGATCCCATCCTTTTCTTTTGAGCAAATCTAAGTTGTGGAGAGAGATGATTTCACAGAACATAAGTGCTGAATCTAGACCCAGAATTCGAATCATCGGCTTGCTTAGTTTGATGGAGTGTTCTTCTGCAACGGTCTTCAACACATGAGCGTCTTTCAAATTATCGTAATAACTCTTATCTTTATTCATTTCTTCTAAATCTCGACTTTCTCCAAGCCAGTTACGGCCGGCCCGGTCCGCCGCACGTGAACTTAGGTCGCACGTGATGAACCATACGTGGGAACGAAACAAAACATTTGTCTTCTTTGACCCAACAAGACGGACAAAAAGACATTCAAACCGGTTAAATTTTCAAAGAACTGCAACGTGATTCACCAATGCCGGTCAATCTCTTGACCACACGTTAATGGCAAAACAAAATTGGGCTGAATTTCCTTGGTGATGGGCTGCCTTTGTTGCCCAACCGCCTCCTCCTTCTTCGGCAATTTTGAAACATCGCAGGCAAAAACCTGTCCGCCTGCAAAAGACATTTGAGAAAAGAAAAAACCACAGGCCTTAACCTGTGGCTCAATCAAATCGGAATTTGTCAGGCCAAGTCGTTGGAGATCAAGCCTGGGAACTTGTGATTTCTAAGCTCCTCATCCACCCAAACTAGATCCCACCCCTGCTCGAGGCCATAAATGATGTAGCAGTCCCTTTCAATAGACGTACTTAGGATGTATCCAGCACTCATCATTAAGGTGTTGGCGTCGTTTAATTTGAGGCCCAAAGCAAAGCAAAGTCTAATCACATTGTCTCGTGAAGGCCTCTTTCTCCCACATCTCCAGTCAGAAAATACGCCGCGATTAATAAGGGCTTCGTTGTAGAGATCCGAATCCTTAGTTATGCCTTTTTTATCCATAAAGATAACAACGGTGTCAAAGAATGGTTTTTCTCTAGGCCCGGTGTAGAGGAAATAATTACATGAAGGTTCAAAGATAGAATTTTGAGGAGCCAATGAGTTGGCCGAAGATTCCTTGTAATGCGATCGAACATACTGATTGATTTCTTCTTTCTTATATCCTTTATCTAATAGAGAACTTAGCCTTAAGAAAACCGTTTTTGTCTGCGAAGACGCGTGATTCAAACCACCGCCAATTTCTAAACTCTGGAAGTTGAATAGTTTAGCTCTTACGCTGCTCTCCTCGTGTTCAAAACCATTGTCCCTTAGCGTTTCAAGCGCCATGGGAATAGATCTTTCCCAATCGCTTTTGTGACCAAAGTAGAATCTTCCTACCAAATATTCTTCTTCCATTCCCCATCTCATGCAGCGCCTCCAGAAGAGTTCTTACAAGAGAGTATACAATCCAAGGCCTGCCTAGACAAAAGGGAACGAAAGCATAGCAAACGTTTAATAGACGACGTTATAGATGGTAAACGTCAAATCTCTATTTGCTTATGGAAGGGACTATAGCTTTTCCCCTCGGATGAATTCCAAAACCTATTGTTCTATCGTTAAAGATAAGTCGACTAAAAGGCGACTATAGTCAAGATAGAGTCATTTGAAGTCGCAATAAACGCTTTTGATCCTAGCTTTGAGGACTTTCTCGTTGCATTCGTTACAGCACTTCCCATGGTCTTTAATCGGCCATGGATTGTTTCCGTAGCCTTGGGTTTTTCTCCCACAAATGCAACAAACAAATTCATTTTCTTTCTTTTCCATACATTCCTCCAGCCAAATAATGTCGTAACGAGCGCAACAAGTAAGCCACCAAACAAAATGCCTTTAACTCGCCACGAGAATAAAGTAGAAAAGGGGCTTGTGTTATAATAAAAATTGAAACGAGGAAGAATCACAAATGAACGGATACCAAAGACTAGCGATAGCCATCGAAGGCCATCAAAAAGAGGGCTTAACTAAAGAGGGCATCGAAAAGATACTTCCGGATCTTGAAAAAAGCGAATTGGATGTCATTAAGCTCCGCTACGGGCTCGACACTGACGTTCCTTTGAAACGTGAGGAAGTCGCCGAAAAACTAAAGATTACGATGGAACAAACCGAAAAACTCGAAGCCTCGGCCATCACGAAACTGCGCCATCCTTCCAGAATAAAGATCGCCAAAGAACAATAAAACAAGTCGGCTTTTTAAAGGAGACATGAAAAAATGTCTTCTTTTTTATTCCCTGATTGCCACATTTTTAGAAAATCGTTGTTAGAAAAACACGCTCTTATCGAGGAATTAGTCATAATTCTGTGTTTTTTCCCTTACATAGAGGATAAAATTACCGGAAAAAGGAGTATTTATGGGGTTTGGAAATTTTGCAAAAGGGCAGATTAGCAATGCTTTTATGCCGACCTATGGTTTTGTTTACGGCGGAAAGTACCGAAACGCTTGGGTGGCTTTGCCGTGGAAGCATTTTTCGCCACAAAAGGATCTGGCTGCAGTGGTAAACGATCCTACTACGGATCCCTTCCCCGCTTTAAAACTCTCGCGAATCTGGACAAGTCTATGAGAGGGGACAGTTTCTGGTATGTTTTTCCAATTTCCGCCTGGTGGAACGCTATTAACAATCAGTTTGTCTAAAGCACTTAACGTAGCCGCATAATGGTTAAATATCATTATTGTTTCTCCTTTTTGCTTTCTGTTCTAAACGCTGATAGATATTGCTGTTCTTCCATCGAATTGAAGCCGAAGGAAGAAACAATTAATGAGTAGCAATCAAAATCTAAACCATACAATTTTGCGACATAGGCATCAAGTTCATATTCACAATTTGTTGAGCCAAGGCGCTGCGCAACAAGCGAAGCCAATCGATTGTTTACGTCTAGAAAAGGAATTTTTACTTTTCTAATTACGCCGGCAGGAACATGATTCGAAGTGAGAAGAACTCTGGCCTGATATTCGAATACCAGTGATCCAAGAAAACCAAGCAAGGAATATAGTGCCGGGCCTTGGCCTGAGTTTGATGCAACAACCCCAAGCGAATTTCCCGCAATGCAGTTTTTAGGCAAATATGTGGCTTGAACGCGACGCTGCTGGGATCGCCTAGAAACGTCTCTCCAAACAATTTTCGGAAAATGAACGCTTTTGGGCGCATCTTTCTCGTCGGCTTTTAAAAATAGTTCCTGAGTCGTAAAAGAATAGCGGCCGATCATGTAGCCTTTCACAAAACGTATCGTACCGGTTGGGGCCAGCTTTTCCGAAATGTTGGTTTCATCGATTTCCCTCGTCACCTTTAAAGAATTTGCTACACAATAATCGCTTAATGAAGGCAAGCGGTTTAATCGTTCCAAAACATGCAGGGTTCTCGAATCTTCGCTTAGCGGCAAAACGAAGCCTTGTTTTTCAACAAAATCAAAATCTTTCCCTTCTATGGTTTCGGAATTGGGGGTTGTCTCTAAGTGCCTAACAATAAGTACTCTCCGTTGAGGACTTCCTTTCAAAAACAAAACCGTAACGCTCTCTACATCGGCCTTACCAAACAGTTTGAGTTCGGAAGGATAATAATCAACCCTCCTAATGTCGCAAAGCGAAAACATCCATTGTCTCAGTGGCCTCGACACTTGGTCGTTTAAAAAAGTGGCCGGAGAAACTAAACCACAAATCCCCCCATCACAAAGCAATTTGATTGAAAGTTCGGTTCCGCAACGACTTAGGTTTGTCCCCCACTTGCCGAACTTTTTCTCGGGAAGCGACGTCGAAAATTCTTGTTTCATAAACTCGTCATATTTTGAAATAACACGTTTATAGTTTTCTATTTCTTCGGAAGAAACATCGGAAAAGATTTTTTGTGGTTTCAGTAGCGCCCAAGGCGGATTGGTAATGCAAACATCAAAACGGCCATAAAAAGATCTAGCAAAGGAAAAAGCATCATGCATCTCGGCAATTATTGACGCTTTCAAACCCGCCCGGCCAACAAATGTCGAAACGTTTGCTTGCGCTTGGGTGACGGCTTCGTTATCAATGTCCCAAAGGAACAGAGAAAATGACAAGGAACGGAGTTGCGAATCCTTAGAAATTTCTTCCATCAAAGAAACAACGAGGCGACCATCCCCACAAAACGGATCGATTATACATATTTGTTTTTTGTGAACCTGCTTAAGCGCCAGGACTACCGAAGCCGACAAGCTGCTGCAAACAAATTGATTAGTATAAAATTTGCCAAGCATTTTCTCGTCTTCATATTTCGAACGAGAAAAACGATTAACAAAAGAATAGTAATTGCTGCTTATGCTATTAATTGTTTCTTCTGTAAGAGCCATGTGGCATCCTTCTCGTTTCATTTTCCGCTTTCGCCGCTTTTAACCCACTCATCTAATTCTGAACATTTAAATTTCCACAATTTCCCTATTCTATGAGAGGGGATATTTTTTCCTTCTTTGAGCCACTTTCTCAATGTTGGGACTTGTATGCCGAGGTATGTTGCCGCCTCTTCAAGACTAATCCAACGTTCGTAGGAAAAATCATTCATATGTAAATCCTTTATATCGAGTATTTTAGCACGTTTTAATGATATTTAGTAATATTTAATAATATTTTTATATGATACTTTTTAAGCGACATCACCTTTCAAAACAACAAGATTATATTCGAAATCCAAGATTAAAATCACTCTTCAAATTTAAAGGGCGTTACATTCCGGCTAAATTCGCTTCCTAGAAATGAAAAACATCCTTTTCGCCTTCCTTCGCGTTTGTTTTGAGAACTTCGATTTCGAGAAAATCGCCGCTTATGGGGACAAAGAAGTGACGCGGATTCTCGAGACCCCAGGGATGATTCGTTCCCGCCGCAAAATCCTTGCGATCATTCAAAACGCCCGCTGTTTTTTGAAAATTCGCGAGGAATTTGGCAGTTTCTCTTCGTATTTATGGGCCTACACCGACAACAAAACGATAATTTATGACCATCACCCCGAAGGTTTTATCCCCGCAACAAACGCTCTTTCGGAGAAAATAAGCCGAGATCTTCGGCATCGAGGGTTCAAATATTTGGGTGGCGTCACGGTCTACGCCCATCTCCAAGCCGCTGGATTGATTCTTGACCATGGTAGCGAGTGTCCCTGTTATCAAGACATCATCGCCCATTATCCGGTGGTCTATAAAAAGCGTTATCACGAACGAGGCGTCAAATTTTTTGGCGCTCATTAATAACGAATTTCGGAATAACCTCTTGTTTTCTTGATTAGGACTCCTATGATATAAAAGTTCTAAAAAGAACCTTTATGACCTTTAACACCGAATTGCTGGCCCTTTGCCGGGGGATCAGCCAAAACTATCAAGCCCGCCTGAATGTGATCGCGAAAGCCCATGGGCTTAGCGCCCTCGAAGGGGAAATCCTTTCGTTTTTGCACTGCAATCCTGAAGTCGACACCCCCAGCGTGATGATCGGCTTATTAGGCCTAAGCAAAGGGGATACCTCGATGGCGGTGGATCATTTGGTTCGCCTTGGCTATCTCTCCAAAAGCCGGGATGAAAAAGACCGAAGGAAAAATCACCTTCATCTTCTGGCTTCTTCCGAAATCATTTCCCAGGAAATCGATCGGATGAGAGCGGAGTTCTTGAAGGAGATACTCCGCGATTTCTCCTCCGAAGACAAAAAGCAATTAAAGGATTATCTTCAAAAGGTTTTCAGCAATGTCACTGCCCAATAAAGACCTCCTAGGGACGGCCAACGTCAAATCCCTTCTTTTCAAACTTTCGATCCCGACGATCGTGGCTCAAGTGATCAACATGCTCTATAACCTAGTTGATCGGATTTACATCGGTCACATCCCGGATACGGGCGCTCTTCAATTGACCGCATTGGGCCTATGCACGCCCTTGATCCTTTCGGTGTCCGCTTTCGCTTATCTCGTCGGTTCGGGCGGCGGGCCTTTGGCTTCGATCGCCGCCGGAGAGAAAAACAACGCCAAAGCCGAAAAAATCCTCGGCAATTCCTTTGTGCTTTTATTGGGACTGGGAGTAATTCTGACCGTGGTGCTCTTGCTAACGGACCGGCCGATGCTTTTGGCCTTCGGGGCCTCGGAAAAGACGATTGACTACGCTCTCGATTATATGAATATCTATGCGGTGGGAACCTTATTCGTCATGCTGACGCTTGGTCTCAATCTCTTCATCACAGGCATGGGTTTCACAACCACAGGAATGCTTTCGGTGTTAATCGGCGCCGTGCTGAATATCGGTCTTGATCCGCTCTTTATCTTCACTTTTAACATGGGAGTCAAAGGCGCGGCTTGGGCGACGGTGATCTCTCAGGCGGCCTCGTGCCTATGGGTGGTTTTATTTTTGATGGGGAAGCGGACGTTATGGCGTTTGAAGATTGCGAATTTCAAGGCGGATTGGAAGCTCATCGGTTCGTTGCTTTTCCTTGGATCCGCTTCCTTCTTGATGACATTCAGCGAGAGCATTCTCACGGTTTGCTTCAATAGTTCGCTTCAGAAATACGGCGGGGATGTGGCGGTGGGGACGATGACCATCCTCTTCTCTTTAATGCAGCTCTCTTTCTTGCCCCTCAATGGCCTTGGCCAAGGCGCGCAGCCGATCATTTCTTACAACTATGGCGCCAAAAACAAACAGCGGGTTAAAGAGACCTTCAAATACCTCTTGATTATCAGCCTCAGTTTTGGGCTCTTCATGTGGTTATTGATGATGATCTTCCCACAGGGTTTCGCCCGGTTATTCACGAATGATGAGGCTCTGATAGAGCATATGGTGACCCCGGCTCGGATTTACGCGGCTTCGCTTGGCCTATTTGGGATTCAAATCGCTTGCCAACAGACTTTCACCGCGATTGGGGATGCCAAAAGTTCCTTAATGGCGGCGGTGATGCGGAAGTTCATTCTTTTGATCCCCTTGATCTATATCGTTCCATTGATTTGGAAGGGAAATCCGGAATATGGGGTCTACTTAGCCGAACCGATCGCGGACTTCTTGGCGGTGAGTTTCACTTCTTGCTTATTTTATTTCCAGTCGAAAAAAGCGATGGCCCGGATGGATCTTCGTTGAAGTTTTTGAGCCAGGCGTAGTTCGAGAGCTTGCGTCCGAGATCCAAAGAATAGTAGTGGTGGAACTGGGTGCTGAATTCATCGCCAGCCCGGTAGGTGTTCAAAAAGTTCATCGACGTCGCGTAGCCCGCTTTCTCGATCGTAGCGAAAAGCGATTGGAGCGAGGCATAATCCGTCGGAATGGCCCAGCCTTTCTCGTCAAAAAGCGTTTTGTTGTAGACGTAACCCCGGAGGGTCTGGGCGATCGGGAGGTAATAAAGCTTGCCGTCCTTGGCCACCGAATCGAGGTAGGAATTGCTGTAGTTAGAGACGTAATCACGGGCAGAAAGGTCATCGAAGGCGGTGTCGAGGCCGAGGAGATCCGTTCGGAAATGGCCATTTCTCCCCGACTTCCTTCGGGGTGTCGTAGAAGCCACCGTGCTTTTTCTTGGGATTGGTCCTGTAAGGCTCGTAACCCTCGAACGACCTCAGCCTCCTCAGCACCGACGAATACGACGCGCTGAGGCCGGCCATGGAATTGAGCTTCACCCATATCTCGACCGACGACATGCCGTTCTCCCTTGACTTGTTGAACAGGCACCTGATTTTGCGGTCGACCTCCCTGGGAAGGGCGAAAGGGCACCTGGAATGGGGCCTATGGCTCCCATCCTCCAGCGATCCCGGCGTTCCGTCGTATCTCCTGAGCCACCTGAAAAGCGAGGGCCGCCTCACGTGGTAGTACGAGCAGATCTTCCTTATGGGCCAGCCGGATTCCTTCCTCCTCCGGCAGCAATGCAGCCTGGTCTCCAAATCGAGCGGCAGGTAATTCCTCGCCGCTTTTTCGGATATAATGTTCATGGCATCTCTCCTTCCAATGTGCTTTGGTCAGCAACATTATAAGGTCGGATGCCTTTTTTTCGCGAGTATCGCGGCGCGACCCCTAGGGGTCTGGGACAAGGATAGCAACGGCCGCGGATCACGGATGCGGATTTAGTATCACATCACCTGACATTGAACAGCGGAGCTCCTTGGTTATGGCAAATAACGTTGACAAAGAAGAAGAACTATACGAGCCCATGCGCACATGGCTCCAAGAATACCTAGAAGGCAAGTATAAAGGCTGGAAGATAACGACAGTCGATTCCCATGCCCAGAATTTGGATATTTTCTTGGAGAATTGTGGCTTAATTGAAAATTACCCACAAACGGTTGGCCTTGATATCCAAATCGATGTTCTTGGGATTGCGACAAAAGGGACACAATCAAAAATTTTCTTTATTGAAGCCAAAAAGACAAAGCTTAATTTGCACAATTTAGGTCAGTTGTGGGCTTATTGCAAATTATGCGATCCAGCCGAGGCTTTTTTACTGTCCTCTGCCGGGCTCGGCAGTTTGGACAAGGTAATTAATAGCCTAGGCCGAACGGATTTACTTAACTTTGGTGACGGAAAATATATTAAGCAAATGCAAATTGGCAAATGGAGCATCGAATCAAACTCAATTGACTTTAAGACTCTCACACCAAAGATTTAAGTTCTCTCTTAAATTTGTAGTACGAGTTCCTTGCGCATCCGCAAAGCTTCATCACATCGGGATCATCTAAGGATCCCCCAAAGTCTTTGGAGTGTTTCAAAATAACGGCCTTACAAGCAATCGATTTTTTGGTTACTAAAGTCGTGCCTTTTGTCAAACCGATTTTCTTTCCTGCCCTTCGGCTTTCTCTCATCCCCTGGCTAATACGAGAATGGAGATCCGTGACTTCTTTTTCGGACTGATCAAAGGCCGCCTTAATTTGTTCCTCGGCGAGCGACATAAGCAGCCGGTTAATCAAGTCGATATTCCCTTTGAAATAATCATCGACCGCCCGACTTCCTGTTTCTACGGATAAGGTTAATAGGTTCTTTTTGGTTGAATCAAAAACGGCGGTGTTAATTAAGGGCTCATTAAGAAAGACCAGTTTAACTCCGGATTGGTATAACCGTTTGTAGTCATTAAAACCTTCGGCAGCGTTCCTGGACATTCTAGAAACAGAGTCAAAAACAACCGTATCCCCGATTTGAAGCGAATTCACTAGTTTGTCCCACAACGGTCTGTCTTGGGTTGTCCCGGTATAAAACTCCCTAAGTAAGGTTGCACTCGGATACGATTCTCTTATGTTTGTTACTTGACGATCAATCCTCTGGTGATTGGTGCTAACGCGACAGTATCCATAAATCATTCGATATCTCCTTTAAGTATTGAAAGAACCTAAACTAACTTCCAATACTCAAATTATGCCGCCAACAAGCCTATTTGTACGTGATTTTTGGTACAAAATTTAAAGGCATTCTTTTGATATGTGTATCTAGAATAAAAAACCCTAGATGGCGTTGAACCGCGAAGGGCAAAGACAGACGTAATAAAAGGAAACAACAAGTGGCCAAAAAACTTCACGCTTTACCGTATATATAGAATGCGGCTGGGATTGAGTTTGCGTTGCGGACAAGAAGGAGGTGGGAGTTATCAAACGCAAGGGTTTCGACGCAACGGAACCAATGGATTGAGGTCGCGTAATGGAAAGCAAGGAGAAAATATGGTGAAAATTGATGCGGCCGTGAAGGCCAATCAACTTCTGAATGATCACTACATCAGGCTCAGTAGGCCGATGATAGCAATCTTTGGGAGTCTTGATGTTGCAGTTTATCTTTGTGAACTGATGTCCGAGTACATGTATTGGACCGCTCACAACGGACTAAATGAAGATGGTTATTTCTACTGTACCCACGAGTTCATGAAAGACCAAACAGGATTGGGGGCCTCCGAACAACGAAAGTCCTGTAAAAAATTAGAGGAGTATGGTGTCATAACCAAAAAGAAGGTTGGGATGCCCTCAAAAAACTTCTTTAGATTCGAAGTCGCAGGTTTAGAAAAACTTGAATTGGAGATGGGAAAATACAAGAACAAATTCAAAACAGGTCAAAAGGACCAAAATTTGGAGACCATGGCAAAGTTCCCATCATTCTTGGTCGGTCAAGGAGAGTCAAGTCACACCGAAACGAAAGATCTAAAAAGTAGATACGTCTTCTAAGGGTGTGCAAGCGCTTCGCAAAAGTTGCGGGCGCTTTTTTTGTTGCCCACGCAAGTAATTTATTTTTAGAACGACAATCGTTAAAAAACATAATGACAATCGTTAGAAAAGTGAAAGACATGCGTGCAAAAAATGAATGCAAATAATAATAAATAAATAAAAATAAATAAAAGAGAAAAGGGCAAAGCGACTTTCTAGAAAACCGACAGCACTAAAAAATAAGACTTTCCAGCAAAACACTAGTATAAAAATCAGCTTCAGAAAACATTAATAAGACGGAGACAGGCTAAAAACGTTAATAGAAACCAAAAGCGATCCAGTCCAAAAAAATAAAAAACATACGTCCAAGCGTATGTTAGTTATTAGACTATCAAGACATATCTAGCCCATTCGATAGATTCATATAATTTAGCTAATATCTCTGAATCAAACAAATGTTCCGAATCAAACAATATATTGCCTATTAGTTGGCTAAATTATTTGAGCCTAAGTGCTCGAGGGAAACATATGAGAAAAAACGAAAAGCTGAAACTGTTAGAAACGACATCAAGATTCGATGAAGTCGCTAACCTAATGAATCAAAAGGAATTATCGAAATTCGCCTCGTGCGTAGCCTGATTCCAGATTCACAACCACAACGACTATTTACTTCACGAAGAGGGACAATTCCCTTTTTTATTCGACATCGCCATCAGGATTAGAAAAAAGGAAATCTATGAGCATAGTCCATACTTAAGGGAAAGCCTAGTTAACTATATGGATAAAACGAAAGCCGGATCCTGAGCGGATAAAAGGCTTTTTGAGATAGCAAAAGCATGCTACCTAGATAAGCCGGATAAAGAAATTTGCCAAATAGCGATAGCAATCAAACCATCCGATTCAGCGAAGCCCAACCACGTCGAGAGCCGGGAAGAAAGGCCGAAACAAAAGGAGAATTAATGAAAGAAAAAGACGATACCTGTATTGCAACATTCAATGTCTTTTCATTCAAATTGATGAAATATCTAGATGAGAAAGGATTCAAGTTCATCGGAACCAAGCAGATGAGCGAGGACCCGAGCAAAACGATATTTTGGTACAAAGATTCGCCAGAAATAAGGAAGGCGGTCAAAGACTATACGAGTAGTTGAACGGACAAATTTAACAAAGGAAATTAAAATGGAAAACCAAGAAATTAGAGAAACGATTCAAGAAGGGAAAGAACCAAAGAAACCCATCGTCCAAGATTCAAAAAATCCAAAGAAACTGGAGATTGTAGGCATCGCAAGGGCTTTCGGTGACGACAAAAAAGATTATTACGTCGGCAAGGACGAAAATGACCATTATTACTTATTTGCTGGAACTGTCATGGACTGGCAAATCGATCCTGTATGGTATTCCGACGATATGTGGAACTAAAGCGACATAAATATGAAGATGGGTTGCTGACCGGACGGCCAAGAAACGGAAAGAATCGATCCTGAGCAATCATTGGAGAGACTAATCGACCAAGGCATGGAGTCTTGGCTGCTCAATGAGGGCGAGGAGCGGCGCAACCTCATCGAATGGGGCTGCTATCCCGAATCAATGTGGAACTTGCTTCCTTAGTCAATTGTCTTACTTTTGGAAAGTTCCTAAGCGATTTGTCTCTTAAACCCAACGCCCCCGCAACAAACGCTTTGTTTATCCTAGCCCCCGGATTTGTTTCGAGGGCTTTTTTTATTGCCTCATTAAATCGAAGACAATACGCATCGTCAATCACGGCCCAGTTTGTCTTTTTTGGCCTGAATCTTGCGTTCTTATTCGGCTCTTTATCATAGGCTCCCATTAATACTTCTCTTATTACCTCATGACAAACATTCTTAGAAATAGCGATCTGGGCAACCGAATGGCCCTGTTCGTACATTTTTCTTACGTCCTTGTCAAAAGACTCCCAGCGACAACCTGGATAGCCTTTTTGGGCACATAAGTCTTCAGCCCGTATCCCCTGAAAAAAGGCAACGAGCGCCAGGTCGTATGGATTGAAAGACAGGCCTCTATAGATTCGAGATATTCTCCGTTTCGTTAAGTGAAATTCCAATAGGTCGCGATAGAATCCATTCATCTTGATAGATAGGGCGTTCAAATCTTTTCTCTCACCCCTTTCGCTGCAAAATTCATCGTCCAACATGCCTGTCAAATATGCTCCAAACGACCTTTGATTTTCGAGGTCGAATGGTTGATCAAAAATATCATTAACATAGCGGGCGATCATGAAGTTAACATCATTCTCTTCTCGTTGCCGAACCTCGTGCGAGCCAATCAAAAGTTCCAAAGGCGTGAAGGAAGAATCAACGGCTTTAACTGCCTTGATTTGTGTGCTGACTAAATCACACCCGTGTTTCCAACAAACACGAATCGAGGGCATACAGTGTTTAACATGGATATACGATTCCCCAAATTCTTCTCTATCCTCATCTACGCATTTAGGGCAATACCTAATACAGTTTCTATCCAGCACCTTAGCTTGAAGAAGGTTTGCAAGTTTAGGCATGTTGGTCATCGCAAAAGCATAGGCATTGCTGCGGCGGTCTAACGGAAGAAATCTAGCATAATAATTAAAAAGAGTGTGTTTTAGAATGAGATCCTCAAAAGAAACATAGGTGCTCATTTCCTTCTTGAAACCCTCGTTGAGTCGATTAATAAAATTCGGGTCTGGATACTCATTGGGCCTTGCCAGTGCTTCTTGGACAAAGCCCTCATGGAAGACGAATCCTCCGTGAGCGTATTGTCTAGCAAGATAAGAATAAGCCGTTTCGTCTGGATAGATTCTTTCTATTTTCTTTATCATAATTTCACGTATTCGATGGAAATAACATCACTAAGAACCGCAATCATCCCTGTGGGCTCTCCGGTCGCGTTTTGGGAGGCTTTTTGGAACAAGCTGGGCATTTTGTTAACCAACCGATTTTCGCTTCCTAAATCAATCGTTTCTTTTATAGGCTGATGTTTGGCTTCTTGGCTTTCTAAAAACGGAATCATATTGCTAAAGTTTTCTTGAAAGACTTTCTCAAAAAGGCCAAGACTTAGTTCTTCAATCCCCGTGCTGATTGCGTAACGTTGCGTCTCCACGAATAATCCGACCAGCAGTGCTGGAATCCCGTTAGACGCTTTAAACAAATATCTGGCGATTTCTGCACTGAATTGTATTTTCTTATTCGTATATTGATATCCAAAAAGCGTAGATGCGAAACGATAAAAATATTCGCCATATTCCATTTTCTTTAAAGAAATGCCAATAGCTCTCCGACTCATGTATTCTTTGGTTTCAAAATATCGGTTTGCTGATTCGTTCCCGACAAAGCCAATCGCGATATTGGATTGATTAACAAGCTGAGTTAAATAGTTGATCAAAACGGCGCCTTTGTAGCTTTCGTTCGCCACCCGTTCTATTTCATCGATAATCAAAACAGCAACATGATTAATTAAAACGTTGGCTACGGTAGCCAATAACATATCGACCGTAGTTGTGACCCTTTTGTTAAGCAAGAAAAAATTCGTACCTATTTGAGAATCCACTTGTTGGAGAATCGAATAAAGAAGGCTTTTAAAACTGCCATCAGCCACGGCCTCAACTACAAGCACAGGAATGATTTCGCGATGTGGATCGTCCTGGACGAGTACCTTACCTCCACAAATCAAATCAATGCACCTTTGAACGCTGGAACTTTTTCCCACGCCGGCACATCCCGTAATTTTAAATGATTCTAAACCCCCAATGACGCCGTATCTTTTCAGGCCCTTAATCACACGGAAATTGTCATTAAGAAGAATTATCTCGGGTTTAGTATCTTTCTTCTCTAATGACCCCAAAATGGCCAAATAAAGCCTGTTATAAATATCGATGGCTCCAGGACTTGGAATATAGATTTTATAAATATCGAGGAGAGCTTGAAGCCTTCCGGCCGGATCGCTTAAGTCTTTTTGATATGAGGGGAAAACAGCCATCGCGTCGATAAGCTCTTGCCCAACAAGATATTTATTTAGTTGGCTTTTAAGATCCATCTTCTATTTGCCTTCTTTCTTGATTTCAATCGTCCGGTTTTCTTTTGCGTGTTTAACTTCAATGTGGACGTTCGGCTTCGATGTCGATATTAGGTCAAGCTCTCTAGTGAGATCTATCGCGCCTTGAGTTTCCAAGGCCTGTGCTTCACGCTGATCCTTGGCCTTCATCGCATAGAATTCCTTAACAAACGAGATTGTTTTCCCATCAAAAAACCGTTCAATCAATTGGAAAGGTATGTAATTTCCTTCCTCAAACAAGTAAACAATCCCAACGTTGGCGGGATCATAAGCCACAACGCAATTCCCGCCCTTAAGAAACCTTTCAGTAAAACTGCCATTTCGATACCTAAGCCGATTCACATAAAGACCATCTCTTTTAAATATCCCTTTGGTTCTAGGAAGCAAAGACGTTTGGATTTCAGTTTTTGTGGCGTCAATGACGTTATCTTTATGATTCTGCAGCGACCAATTCCACAGCTCGTTCGCAAAAGGCTTCACCTTTCCGACTGCCTCTGGTGGAAGATCGATTGTTCTTTTGGTGTTGTAGTTGACGATGCAGAGCAAAAGTATTTTTTCGAACTCGTCTATGGTGAATGTTGCTTTTTTCCGATAATCGACTCCACCTCTTTCTTGATAGTCCTCAAAAATGACACCCTTCGTGGCTAATTCTTTTTTAAACGAGGTCTGAACCAAATCAAAAAACTTCTCAATCGCTCCTTTTAGTTCGGGGCGATACGGAGGCAAATTAACTATCGAAACCCCCAGATCCGACAACTGCGAGAACTGTTGTGAAGCGTACTCTCTTCCGAGGTCTGTTATGAAAACGTGGGGAAGAGAATGGCAGTTCCACTCTTCTTCTTTGATGTTTATGCCGAATTTCCTACACCAGTCCGTCTTGTCCTCAACGAGATTTAAAGCCAGCCTTTCCAACGACTCAACGCCGCCAGTCAAGCCCAAAGAATAACCCAAACACATTGAACTATAGGCATCGACACACGCGGCGAGTATTGGTCTCCCAATTAGTTCGCCTTCGTCATTAACCAAAAAAATATCACACACAGTAGAATCAAACATCCCGTATCCAACCGAAGGGCAAAAACTTCTTATCCCTTCGCCCAACAATGGCCTGTGATTTCTCATGTAGTCCCCTCTTCCGTTTCTAGAAATAATTAGATTCTGCTGTTTCGCGGTCTTTTGAAAGAAGTATTGGAACTGACGGAAGGAGGGCGCTTCTGCAACTAATATCCCTGCAGAATCGCAATATTTGTCTTTTAGCATACGTCTGAATGCTGCCTTTAGAGAAAGCTTTAAGGATGTGAAATAAAATTTGTTCAAAGCCCAGCGGAAGTTTTTTTCATTCTGGTTCAGTGGCCTTGGCTTTCTTTCCAGAGGAGCCAAAATCGACAAGTTCATAAACGCAAGATAAGCACAAAGCCAGGATCGAATTGTCGCTTTGCTTATTCCCTGTCGGTTTGAAATATAAGAAATCATTCTAGATCGTTCTCCTTTAGAGCCTGAAAGGGGAACAATCGGGGAGATTAACGCATATCGTTGTCGGGCCGTTTTCCGCCTCGCTTCGGTTATATCCTCAAACTTTGGCAAATCAGGCGCCGCTCGTTTCAACAATTCAGTTTCCTCACACCTTGAAGCCCCTACCAAGGTGGATTCGCTAACCCAAAAAGGCATGCTCTTTCTAAGGCAATCGATGACAAGCAGCCCATCCATGGAATCGACTTCAACAACTCTAACTATGGTGTTTTTAAAAAACAGGAGATCATTTTCCATCAAGCACAATCCCCCAGTCTTGAACCCCTCTCGAGAGCCAATAATTTCTGCTCGCGTCCAACATTGAGCATGTTTTTGGCTTGGAGAGTTTACTCAAAAAGACACACTCGCGAACCATGATCGACCCATCCGATTTGATACAGTAAAAATCGGTTGTATAGGTTCCGTTCAGCTCGCAATCGATGGGAACGTTGCATTTCATTTCTAAAATATCAGACCGTCGATCCAATTCCTCACCATAGCGAAGTTGGATGTCGTTATACGCGTAGAAGATAACTTTACTTTTAGCAAGCCTTTTCTTCGTTGTGAGCGTATGACTCCCTTTGTTTCTCATAAAAAGCATCCTTTTTAGAACTTCAGTTGTATTTTTTAGATTTCCCGAAACTAAAATTCTTCTATTTTTAACATCGAATCTTCTAAATCATGTCGCATATCTTCTAAAAAGGGAGCAGGTTAAGCAAACCAATATGTGACAGAACAAGTCCGTTTTTCCAAAAAGGGACGCCTGCTGTAAACCTCTCGCGCCACGCCGAAAAGGCCGCCCCCGGAAATCCGACTGGCAGCATCCCGACTCCATAATCGGCCGATCGCTTTAGCTCTGATCCATGATTATTGAGGGAGAACACCGTCCGACGCTCCGGCCGAGCTCCGAAAGCCAGGCGACGCAAGACCTTCCCGCTCCTTTCGACGCCATTATGGGGCCAGGCGCCGCCCGTCCCGTACGCCCAGAGAAGACAATCGCCGAGGCCGCCGAGAACGGACGGGACGGACGGCATGAAAAAAGACCGGCCTTTCGACCGATCTTGATTTCGGGTGAGAACGGATTCCGTCGTCCCTGTTTGGAAGAACGACTTCGTCCTGTCACAGGATCAATTAACGCTGGCCCGGCTCAGGGAGTAAACCCATATAGCGGGCGTTCTTGACGGCCTTGGCTAATTCGCGCTGATACTTGGCGCAAGTCCCCGTCTGGCTGCGCGGAGCGATCTTGCCATCCGGATTGATAAACCGGCTAAGCAATTCAACATCCTTGTAGTCCACATATTTGACGTGATTCTTGGTGAAGTAACAGACCTTTTTCCTCGGTCTCATTTTTTTAAACATAACTCTAGATTCCTTTCTATGTTTTAGAATGGAAGATCGTCGTCAACAACATCGATGGAATCGAGATTGCCACTATCTTGTTTCTTCGTCTGCGGAGCGGGCGCGTCCGGGGTTTTGTTGTCCGGCGTATAACCGCCGTTGTCCTGGGCTTGTCCATTCTTCGGATCAAGGAACTCGACATCATCGGCAATGACCTCAACGACACTGACGACCTGCTGATCGGCCTTTCGAGTATATTTGCGTTGGTTGAGACGGCCTTGGACAGCCACGAGCGAGCCTTTGCGGGTAAACTTCACAACGTTTTCCGCACGCGCGCCGAACAGCGAGCAGTTCATGAACAAAGTGTTCTTCGAACCGTCCGGTTGTTTGTAGTTGTCATCGACGGCAATCGCGAAGGAAGCGACAGCCATTCCAGAAGTGGTTTTGCGCAGTTCCGGGTCTCTCGTCAAACGGCCAATTAGAATCACTCGATTAAGCATTCAGGTATAATCCTCCAATCATCAGTCTTCAGTCTTGGTCAGCAGTGATCAAGTGGCGGATGACGTTTGTATCGAACTTCGCTAATCTTGAGAACTCTTTAAGGGCAACTGCTTCAGCGCTCACTTTGAGCACGACGTAGTAACCTTTGGTTTGTTTCTTGATCGGATAGGCGAAGTCCTTGACGCCCCACTCCTTGACATCGGTGACCTTGGCCTTGTTAGACTCAAGGATACCTTGGAGCTTGGCAATCTCATTCTTCTTCGCTGCATCATCAAGTGTAGCGGAGAGAATGTACATGATCTCGTACTTCTTCATTCGGTTTGCACCTCCTAGTTTTGGTCTCAGGATCACCTCGCATAAAGCGTGTGACCATAAGAGTATGTGCGCCTCTATTCCTTCCTAGAGGCGGTCATAATTATATTATGACGAGGGGACATAAGCAAATAAGAGTTCCGATTTCGTCATCCCTGACTTTCGGCTGGTAGACAAGTCAGCCAAGAAAGGCGCTCGAGCAGCCTTCCCATTTATCAATAGACACGAAAAACGTTTTCGTGCCCCTATAAAAGAAAAACTCGACCCAAAGAGCCGAGTTTGTCGAAGAAAATAATTTTTACTTCTCGTCTTTCATCGTCGGGAAAAGTAACACTTCGCGAATGTTGTCTTGCTCGGTGAAAAACATGGTGAAGCGGTCGATGCCGACACCGATGCCGCCCGCTGGGGGCATGCCATAGTTGAGAGCGTCGAGGAAGGAAAGATCCATCTCGTTCGCCTCATCGTCGCCTCGCTCCTTAGCCGCGAGTTGCGCCTCGAAGCGTTCCTTCTGGTCGAAAGGATTGTTGAGTTCGCTATAGGCGTTGCCAAATTCGGTGCCACCGATAAAGAGTTCGAAACGATCAACGAAGCGCGGATCAGCAGTTTTCTTGGTCAAAGGCGAAACCTCGATCGGATAGGTGTGAATAAAAGTCGGTTGGATGCAATCGGCTTCACAAAGCTCATCAAAGAAGGCCTGCTGGATATAGCCAACGCTGTTCCAGGCTTTTTCAAGTGGAACGTTAAACTTCTTGGCTAAGGCCACCGCTTCTTCAAACGTCATCTGGCCTTTGAAATCGACGCCCGTCTTAGCTTTGATGCACTCAGCTTGATCAACCCAGGCAAACGGCTTCGACACATCGATGTCGTGGCCGTTGAATTTGAAAACTTGCTTACCGACGACTTTGTCGGCGATGTAATGGAAGAGCCCTTCGAACCAACTTCGCATATCGGAGAGGTCGCCATAGGCCTGATAAAGTTCAATCGTGGTGAATTCCGGATTGTGTTTGGCATCGATGCCTTCGTTGCGGAAAATCCGACCGATTTCGTAGACGCGGTCGATTCCGCCAACCATGCACTTCTTCAGGTTCAACTCGGTCGCGATACGGAGATAGAAATCTTTGTCAAGCGCATTGAAATGAGTGATGAATGGCTTTGCGGCCGCCCCGCCTAAAATCGGCGAGAAAATCGAAGTTTCGACTTCGACGAATCCTTGATCATCGCAATATTTCTGAATGCCGCGGACAATCTTCGGTCTCATCAAAGCGACCTTGCGGGATTCATCGTTGACGATCAAATCAAGATAGCGTTTCCGAAAGCGGTCTTCAGTATCGGTAAGACCATGGAATTTCTCCGGGAGCGGTTTTAAGCATTTGGTGATATGGGTATATTTGCTGACCCGAATAGTAAGCTCACCTGTGCGGGTGAGCATCAAGATGCCTTCAAGGCCGACAATATCGCCCAAATCCGCGAGCTTGAATACGTTATAGTCGTGTTCGCCGATAACGTTGATGCCGATCCAGGCTTGGATGGTGCCGTATTCATCTTTCAAATTGACGAAGGAGGCCTTGCCCATCCGTCGAATCGCGACCAAACGGCCAGCGACGTTGACATCGATTGCTTGCGCGGTCAATTCTTCGGCGGTTAACTTGCCATACTTTTCACGGATATCAACGATTCGATCCTTCCAGGCATAACGCGATCCAAACGGATCGACACCCAGTTCAACATACTTCGCCAATTTGGCTTGGCGGGCTTGTTCTTGGTCGTTGAGCGACATTTCTTGAGCGGGAGCTTGTGCTTCCGGTTTGACTTGTTTTTCGTCCATGTTCATTTTCCTCACTATGCGTGCGCGCTGATAGTCTAGCCCTTAATCGGCGAAAAGACGAGGGAGTCCCTTAATGTTTGTAGGCGGTTTCTTTATAGGCCCTCACGATACCGTCGAGAATCTCGGTGTGGCCAAAGTCTTTGGGGTAAACCAGATTGACTTCGCGGATCATGGCCAAGCCTTCGATCGGCAAAAGCACGAGTTTGTGGTCTTTTTCTTCGTCCAAGCAAGTGGAACGCGCCAAGACAGAAACACCAATGTTTTTAATAGCAAGTTCTTTGATAGTGGCGATGTTATCGGCCTCAAGAATGATATTGAGGTTATCGAGCGAAAGCCCTTGGCTGTGAAGCGAGGCTTCAAAAAGTTGCCGCGTGCCAGAATTGGCGCCGCGAAGAATCATCTTCTCTTCCTCAAGTTCCGCGATGGTCACCATGCTCTTTTTCGATAAAGGGTTCCCCTCGCCGACCGCGAGGACCAGCGAATCGGTATCGAGCAGAAGCGAGGAATAACGTTTGTCGAGGTTTCGTCCCTCCACAATGATTAAGTCGACTTGATAATCTTCTAGTTTTTCATAAAGATTACTTATGCTATCAGAAATAATCGTTATGCGTAAACCCTTCGTCTCATAGGCGTAATTCGCGAGGGCCTCGCCGACGGTTGAGCTCTCGGCGGTGTGAGTTATGCCGACGATCAAGGAGAACATGTTTTTCTTCGAATCGGCAATCCGCTGTTCCTCAACCTGATAAAGTGCCTTTATCCGCTTGGCATATCGAATAGCAATCACGCCTTCAGAAGTTGGTTTTAGGCCAGTTTCTGTTTTATTAAAAATCTTGATGCCCAGTTCAACTTCGAGTGCCTTGATATGCTGCGATACCGCCGGTTGGGTCAAGTTGAGACTCTGAGCCGCTTTGGTATAGGAGCCAAGCTCATTAACGGCGATTAAGGTTTCTAGTTTGTTATCAATCATCGTTTTGTCTCCTTATAAGAGAATCTTATCGAATATCATTTTAAAATAATAACATTTTATGCTAATAAAGGCCACAATGGGTTACCGCTCCGGAAGACGAAGCGCCAATTAAAAAAGGAGGTTCTCCATCATGTTTTCGTTTGCGCAAACAGTTCTCCCCCTCGTCATGGATGGGGCTAACCTTAATCTCTTTCAGTACTATTCCAAATATGGCGAAGTGGCCAGTGTCTTGATCGGTTTGGCTATCATTCTTTTTGCCGGTTTCTTAGTGACCCGGCTCACCAAGCTATGCAAACTCCCTAACGTCACCGCTTATATTGTGGCTGGAGTCTTGTTGGGACCGTGGGTCTTCGGAGCCGTCGACCCTTCCATCACCAGTCACATGTCCTTTATCTCGGATATCGCTTTGTCCTTCATTGCTTTCGGGGTCGGCCGCTATTTCTCCATCGGAACCCTCAAAGCTACGGGCAAAAAAGTATTTCTCATCACCATTTTGGAATCCCTCTTAGCGGGGATTTTAGTGACTTTGGTCATCGGCTTCGCGTTCCCAACGAAAGGGTGGACATTCGCTCTTCTACTTGGAGCAATCGCCACCGCCACCGCGCCAGCCTCAACGATGATGACAATCAGGCAATACCAAGCCAAGGGCGAATTCGTGAACATTCTTCTCGAAGTGGTTTCGCTCGATGACGCGGTTTGCCTAATCTGTTACACCTTAGCCATCACCATCATCAACAGCACATCGGGCGGAACGAGCAACGCGATGGACATCGTGATGCCGATCGTTTGGAACGTCGTTTTCATTGCGGTTGGCTTGCTCTTTGGCTGGATCCACTCCAAGCTGATGTCGCCCAAGCGAAGCACCGATAACCGTCTGATTCTAACTCTGGCAATGCTGTTGACCATCGATGGGGCCTGCGCAATCGTTGGAATCTCGCCTTTGATGTCCTGCATGGTCTTCGGCGCAACCTACATCAACATCAAAAAAGATCAGGTTCTCTATACCCAGATGGACGCCTTTGCCCCACCGATCATGTGCGTCTTCTTCGTTTTATCAGGAATGAATATGGATTTTAGCGCATTTGCCGTTGTCGGGCTCATCGGCGTTATCTACTTCTTCGTTCGCATCCTTGGTAAATACGCGGGGGCCTGGGCAGGCTGTCGAATTTATCGAGAAGAGCCTAAAGTCCGGAACTATCTAGGTTTGGCCCTTATCCCGCAAGCGGGTGTTGCTATTGGTTTGGCTGTCTTAGGGCAACGCATGCTACCACGCGAAATCGGAGCCGAATTTTACGCGATCATCATTTGCTCATCCGTTCTCTACGAAATGATTGGACCGGGCTTAGCCAAACTCGCTCTCGTCAAATCGGGAGCAATCTCGCCTGAAAATCTTAAAAATCCTTTGCCGAACCCGCCCGAAGAACCCAAAGAGGTCATTCCAGAACATCTGCAAGGCGAAGACTTGCCTCCGTTAAAAGAGGCGCCATCCCAAGGAGGTAAAAAGAAATGAATGCCGCCACAACGATTCTGATTCCGTTTCAGCAATATTACTTTTTCACCTCGGACTGCGGATCCTTCCCCCGCGAAGACGCCATCAGCATCACGACGCTTCTTGGCAAGGCGCTGCTTTTGATGGCGGCCCATCACCCTGACATTCTCCAAGATCTCGGTTTCTTTGAGAAACAAAGACTCCGTTCCCGGAAAACTAACTGCGTTCAAATGCCGCTAGGAAAAGAAACGATCTCGGCTTTGCGCTCCGCCTCGAAATGCGGCGCCAACCAAGTCTCGCTTCTTGCCCGAGCCCTAATCAGGGAATACATGGATCTCGACGTAAAAGAGCGACAAGGCATTTTAGCGAAAGTCTAATTCTCTTCGGCGATGGCGTTGCCGGTATAAAGTTGATAATACTTGCCTTTTTTCGCCATCAATTCGTCATGAGAACCGCGTTCGATAATCTTGCCTTGATCGATGACCATAATCACATCGGCATTTTTGATCGTCGAAAGACGATGGGCAATCACAAAAACCGTCCGGCCTTTCATGATGGCATCCATTCCTTCCTGGACCAATTTTTCGGTGCGGCTATCGATGGACGATGTCGCCTCGTCAAGAATCATGACCGGCGGGTTGGCGATGGCTGCCCGAGCAATCGAAAGAAGCTGACGTTGGCCTTGTGAAAGATTGAGGCCGGCCTTCGTTAAAACCGTATCGTAGCCTTGCGGCAGCTGTTCAATGAAGCCATCGGCGTTGGCCAGTTTGGCCGCCACCACGATTTCTTCGTCCGTCGCGTCGAGTTTGCCATAGCGGATGTTCTCTTTGACTGTGCCCGTAAAGAGCTCGGTATCTTGGAGTACCATTCCCAAAGATCTCCGCAAATCGGCCTTCTTTATCTTGTTGATATTGATGTCGTCATAACGGATTTTGCCATCGGCGATGTCATAGAACCGATTGATGAGGTTCGTGATTGTCGTCTTGCCAGCGCCTGTCGGGCCGACAAAGGCAACCTTCTGACCCGGCTTGGCATAAAGAGTGATGTCGTGCAAGACGGTTTTGTCTTTCACATAAGCGAAATCCACATCGTAGAAATCAATCTTGCCTTTGAGCCAAACATAGGTAGTCGGCGTTCCGTCTTTGTGCGGATGCTTCCAAGCCCAACGATTGGTGTTTTCTTTCACTTCGATCGGCTCGCCGTTCGGCCCCTCTTTGGCGTTGCAGAGTTCGACATAGCCATCATCAACCTCCGCAGGCTGATCAATCAGATCAAAGATACGGGTCGCGCCGGCTAAAGCCATCGCGATCGAATTAACCTGCTGAGCCACCTGGCCAATCGGTTGGGTGAACTGCTTCGACAAGGTCAGAAAGGAAACGACGGCGCCGACAGAGAGGCCGATATTCCAGCCGCCGTTCTTCGCGACGACAAGCATCGCGTAGCCGAACATCGCCAAAATAACATACTGAAGATTGCCAATCTGATTGACGATCGGCATCAGAATGTTCGCGTAACGATTCGCCTTTTTCGATTGTTCGAAAAGGTCATCGTTGACTACATCAAAGTTCGCTTCGGCCCGCTTCTCATAGTTGAAAACTTTGATAACTCGTTGGCCGTTGGTCATCTCTTCAACGTAACCATTGGTTTTGGCAAGCGCAATCTGCTGACTGACGAAATACTTGCCGCTCTTTTTGCTGATCCACGAGGAATACATGGTCGTTGGAATCGTGATAACGAAAACCAACAAGGCCATTACCCAGTTGTAGACGGCCATCGCGATTGCGACTGTGATGACCGTGACGCCACCCGAGACAATCATCGGCCAACTGCGACTCATCGCCTCGCGAAGGGTGTCAACATCATTGGTATAGACTGACATGATGTCGCCGTGGGTGCGAGTATCAAAGTAGCTTAACGGCAAATCCTGCATATGATTAAAGAGATCGTCGCGAATCTGTTTCTGGACACCCTGAGCCAAGCGAGACATCATAAAGTTGTAGAAATAGTTCGCGATGAGCCCGACCATGAGAATGATCGAAATCACCACGATCTGTTGGCCGATCGTACTCAAGGTAATGTTGTGGAGGGTATTCCCCAAGAAGGTCACGCTGGCTTCGACGCTTTTGCCGACGTTAACATCCAAAATAGCGCTGATCTCATCAACGGCCAAACCGATGAAAATCATCGGCAAAACCCCAGTCAATCCAGAAACGATGATGCAGACGATCGACATCCAAAACTCAAATGGATAATAGGTTAACGAATAATGTAAGAGACGGCTGACGGAACGCTTCGCCTCAGCGGACGTAGCTTTTCTTCCGTTCGACTTTCCCATTCTAACGGCTGGCATCGAAATCACCTCCTCCGAGTTGCGACTGATAGAGTTCTTTATAGATGGGCGAGTTCTTCATCAACTCGTCGTTCGTCCCTTGGGCAACGATGCGACCGTTATCCATCACGAGGATGGTGTCACAATCTTTGACGGAGAGAATTCGCTCGGCCACGATGAATGCCGTGGTACCGGGCAGCCTCTCTTTTAAACCCTGCCGGATTAAAGAATCCGTGTGGGTGTCGACCGCGGAAGTCGAGTCATCGAGAATCAGAATCTTCGGATTCTTGAGTAAGGCCCTGGCAATGCAGATGCGTTGCTTCTGCCCACCGGAGACGTTGGTGCCTCCTTCATCGAGCTTGGTATTATATTGATCAGGGAACGACTCGATAAACTCATCGGCCTGAGCAATTTGGCAAGCCTTGCGAAGTTCATCGTCGCTCGCCCCTTCATTGCCCCAGCGCAGATTCGAAGCAATCGTACCCGAGAACAAGGTGTTCTTCTGAAGTACAACCGCGACGCTTTCGCGGAGGCTCGCAAGATCATAGTCGCGGACATCGACGCCGCCGACTTTAACGGAGCCAGAACTCACATCGTAGAGTCGGGCAATCAAACTCATCAACGTGGTCTTGCTCGAACCGGTTGAGCCAACGATGCCGACGCTTTCGCCCGGTTTGACATGAAGATTGATGTCTTTGAGAATATCGCGTCCCGCTCCATAATGGAAGGAAACATCCACGAAATCTACCGAGGAATCATTGATGTCTTTGCGGGCGTTTTCTTTGCTCGAAAGGTCGGGTTTCTCATGGAGAACCTCGTTGATTCGTTCAGCGGAGTTCCGCGAGATGATAATCATGACATAGACCATCGAAGCCAACATAACCGCCAGCATGATTTGCATGACATAAGAGACCAAGGTGGTTAATCCGCCTGTGGTCAATTCCGTGCTGCCGCTTCCGATGATGATGGTGGCGCCAAAGTAAGCGATCAGCATGATGGCCGCATCGAGCAAGAGCACCATAAGCGGCGAGTTGAAGGCCATGATCTGCTCGGCTTTGGTGAAGTTCTTGTAGATGAAGGATGAAATGACGCCAAATTTCTTTTTTTCTTCCGCTTGCCGGCCATAGGCCTTGACGACGCGAACGCCGGAGAGGTCTTCTTGGACCTCTTGGTTCAACTCGTCGTATTTGTTGAAAACGGAAACGAATAAAGGGTGAACGATTGTCGCGAGAACGAGAAGCACCACGAGAACAAGCGGAACAAGCACAACGAAGATTAAGGCAAGTTTCCAGGATGTTAAGAAACTCATGATAATTGCAAAAACCATGATGAGCGGAGCCCGCAGAACAGCGCGAATCGCCATTTGGAAAGCGAATTGGACGTTGCTCACGTCGGTCGTGAGACGCGTGACGATCGACGAGGTCGAGAATTTATCAACGTTATTAAAGGAAAAATCCTGGAGGTGGTAGTACATGTCCTTCCGAAGGTTATGGCCAAAGCCCGAAGCCGCACTGGCAGCCCAATAACCGGCGCCGACACCGGCCGCCGCCGCGATGATAGCGATACCCGCCATGATCGCGCCATACACGTACACCTCATTGTTCCCGGCCGAAACGTGAATGCCTTTGACGACGCCTTGCATCATCGGGCCATATTTGCTCTGGAAGGCAGCGAAATATTCATCCCAGGTGGTCGAGGAATCGGAATTGAGTTTCATCGCATCAATCAAGAACTGCATGAAAAATGGCACCAAAATCTCGCAAAATGTCTCTATCGCCACGAAAATCCATGTCAAAACAACGTCCTTTTTATAATTTCGCAAACTATGCATCAAATCACGAAAGGTCTTAAGCATAACAATTATTACTCCTCTCCTACGTTAGCCCGTATTTTAGCAAGCACTGCGCGAATCGTTGCTTCTTCTTCGGGCGTAATCCCTTTTTTCACCTGAGCGGTAATCTCTTTAAAAATCTCTTTGAACTCCAACTCGACCTGCTCCCCTTTTTCCGTCAAGGTAATCACTTTCTTTCGTTTATCTTCTTTCGGCGGTTTCATTCGAATGAAACCTTTTTTAACGAGGCCGTTCAGGGTTTGCGAAGTTGTCGCTTTCGAGACTCTCGAGCGCTCCATCACATCTTTCGCCGTTATTTCTTGCCCTTGATGGCGAAAAAAATAGCCCATCGTCATCCCCTCGATGCCCGTCAGGTTTTCCTTGAGGCGGCTCTCGAGTGTTTGATCAATATAAGCCTTGATTAAGTTGCCGGTGTGGCGGATATCCACCCCTAAAGGTTTTTCTTCGTTCATAAAGGGCGCGAACTCAATTAGTTCGTGTGCGAACATTCTAGTCGTTAAAATAACAATGGCAAGGGGTTAAAGCGTGAAAGCGTTCTCAAAGGTGCTCGCGCTTTTCGATGCCATCAAGAATCTTGACCAAATCATCAAAAGTTTTAATATTAATGGCGATCTCAGCTCGGATTTTCTTGTAACCTGGAAAACCCGAGAAGAAATGGGGGATCAGGCCGCGGAGTTGCATCAAGGCCACTTTCTCACCTTTTTGTGCGATGAGACGGGCGGCGAAATCCCGCGCCCACTCCGCTTCTTCATTAACGGTGGGATCGGCTTCTTTTTCTTCGCCTAAGCAAAGATGGTTGATGTTGCTGATGAGGCGCGGATTGCCAAGGCCTCCACGCGCCACCATCACGTAAGAGGCACCAGTGAGTTTCATCGTTTCAATTGCTTTTTCGGGAGTGAAGATATCACCTGAAACGCAAAGGGGGATCGGAAGCTTTTTGCCAAAGTCCTTCAAAGGCTCGTAGTTGGCTTCGCCCATGTACATTTGTTTGCTCGTGCGCGCGTGAATCGTCAAAAAGGAGATGCCCGCTTTGACGAGGAGATCGCTGACCTCTACAAAATTGACGCTCTTCTCATCCCAACCCAAGCGAATCTTGGCGCTGACGGGTTTATGAGAGGCGGAAACAATCGTTCGCATATAGGAGTAGAGCTCTTGGGGGTGCTTAAGCCAAGCAGAGCCCGCCCCAGTCTTGGTCACCTTATAAACCGGACAGCCTAAATTGATGTCCAAGAGATCGTAATCCGCTTTGTTTTCTAATATCGATATCGCTTTTGCCGAGATATCGGGATTTGAACCAAAAAGCTGCAAACCGACAGGGCGGTCTATTCTTGAAGTGGCTAAATAACTGTAGGTTTCGGCATTGCCATAAAAGATTCCGCAGTCAGAAATCATCTCGCTAAAGGAGAGGCCAACGCCAAAAGGTTTCATGAAGTCACGATAGGCTAAGGTGGTGACGCCCGCCATCGGGCCCAAGACAACCGGGCTCGATGTTTCTATTGATTCTATTTTCATAAGAGCAAAGAAAGAAGGCCTCACGGCCTTCCTTTCTTATTTTTTATCATCATCCGAAGGTTTCTTCGACGCCGCTTTCTTCGGAGCAACTGGCGTTTCAGCGGGGTTCTCCTCCGTTGATTTCGTCGCTTCCGCTTTCGGAGCTTCGGCGGGCCCGGCCTCCGAAGCTGGTGTAATGGGCTTCTCTTCCGTCTTTAATTGGTTTTCAGCGGAGATTTTGCCATCGATGACGGCCTTTTCTTCTGGAGATAACTTTTCGTTGACGATCGCGATTTGCTTCTCAGGAAGCTTGCCCGTCTTGATCAAAGAATCAATCTCTTCGGCGGTGATGGTCTCTTTCTGAAGCAAGGTCTCGGCGATCAAAGTCACCTCTTCCTTATGTTCCGTCAAAACGTCGATCGCCTGCTTGTGAGCGGTGTCGATAATCTCCCGAACCGCCTTATCGATTTCAAAGGCGACTTCCGAAGAGAAGTTCCGCTGAGTGTTGGCGTAGTCGCGGCCAAGGAAGACCGAGCCACTATTTTTCTCGTATTGAATCGGGCCCAAATCGGACATGCCAAACTCAGTGACCATCATGCGGGCTAAACGGGTGGCTTCCTGAATGTCGTTTTCGGCGCCGGTCGAAATGTCATCGAAGAAGATTTCCTCACTGGCCCGGCCACCGAGGAGACCAGTGATCTGAGCCAAGAGTTCTTTCTTGGTAAGTAAGAAACGATCGTCTTCCGGGGTCATCAAGACGTGACCGCCCGTGCGACCACGCGGAATGATCGTGATCTTTTGAACTTTCTCGGAATAAGGAAGAATGAGACCAATGACGGCGTGGCCCGCTTCGTGGAAGGCCACTTCTTTCCGCTCCTGATCGTTCATGCCCTTGCCGCTCTTGGCTGGACCCGCGATCCGGCGATCAATTGCCTCGTCGATTTCGGCCATGCCAACGGATTCTTTGTGGAAACGAACAGCCAAGATAGCCGCTTCGTTAAGAATGTTTTCAATATCGGCGCCTGAGAAGCCAACCGTTCGCTTTGAGAGAGCGTGGAAGTCGACCGAAGGGTTAATCTTCTTATTGCGCGCGTGGACCTTGAAGATTGCTTCACGACCAGCGGCATCGGGAAGCGAAACGGTGATGATGCGGTCAAAGCGACCCGGACGCAAGAGAGCGGGATCGAGGACGTCGTCGCGGTTTGTTGCGGCGATGACCAAGATACCGGCATTATATTCGAAACCATCCATTTCAACGAGCAATTGGTTCAGCGTCTGTTCGCGTTCATCGTTGCCGCCGCCTAAGCCAGCGCCTCTTTGCCGGCCGACAGCATCGATTTCGTCAATAAAGACAATACAAGGCGCCGTCTGTTTGGCTTTGTGGAAGAGATCGCGGACACGGCCAGCGCCGACGCCAACGAACATTTCAACGAAATCAGAACCAGAGATGCTATAGAACGGCACGCCCGCTTCACCAGCGACCGCCTTTGCAAGAAGGGTTTTACCGGTGCCTGGATTGCCGATAAGCAAGACGCCTTTCGGTAAGCGCGCGCCAAATTTGGAATACTTTTTCGGATCCTTAAGATACTCGACCATTTCAACCATTTCGGCTTTCTCTTCGTCGCAGCCTGCAACATCGGAGAAGCGAATCTTCGAGGCATCTTCTCTCCGGGCGGGGGACTTATTGAAATCCATCGCCTGACGGTTAGCGCCATTGACCGAAGAATTAAGCATGCGGAAGAAGAAGAATCCCAAAAGGAGAATCAAAGCTAACTCGATGATGGTTGGTCCCCAGGTATCCCACCAACTGGCAGTATACGGATCGGTGTTATCCAAGGTGGCGATAGTGAAATTAGGAGTGGTGTTGCTCTTCTCTTTGACCCAATCGATGCTGGGCCAATCCGAAACCCGAGCGAGGAAGACCTCGCTCCAAGAGGCATTTTGAGCTAAAACGACGCCGTCAGCACCTTTGATTTCCATGGTAACGCCAGGGTGTGGTGCTTCCGTGGTCCAGTGGTTCGCGGGCAAAATCAACTTGAAACTCGCTGAGGTGTGATTCTTATCATGTTTATAGGCTTCGCCCGTCACCGTTGTGGTCGAGATGTTGGTTGTGACGCTGACGTTGCGGACGTAGTACTCCCCGTTGTTATAATCGCCAGCGATGGTATTTAAATCATCGACATCGGTTCGAAGAATCGTATCCAAATCACTCTCGGCAAAAGTAGTCGGCCCCGTGGTAATGATCTGGCGAATGATCACCGAGACAATCAAAACGACAAAGAGGACGGTGAAAAAATAGGGCAGGATATAGCTCCAGACACTTCGCTTGTTGTTGGAATCGTTCATTTTTGTTCTCCGTTTAATTAAGGTGTTTGACTAAGAATTAACTATAAGTTAATCGTTTTTGTTGGGGCTATACGCAAGATACACCCGAAAGCAAAAACGCACAACTACATTGCTCTACTTTTCATCGTTTTTCACGTGAATATTCAAAATCGAGTTGTGATACTCACTAAAACCCTTCTTGTAATGAGGCACATAAATAATCTTATTGTCCTTGTTGAGGAAGACGGGCCAAACACGGAGCAAGCGGGCAGAAACGCCCGCGGCAGCCAGCATGCGACGGACGGAAACGAGATAGCCGCCAAAGGTAGAGACGTCCTGGGGAAGAACGCTTCGGACCGTGAGAGGATAATCTTCAGGATGGATGTTACGATCTTCCGCTCCCATCGTGAAATCAAGATCGAAAGTTTCGCAGCTGAATTTCATCGGCTTATCAAGAACGTAAGTGTAGGGCATGTCGAGCCCGTCGGTATCAAGGGTTAAAACATCATATTCCTTAACCATGAAAATGTCACCCTTCAATTTGAGAGTGGAGTTCAGCTCTTTGTTGAGGGCCATCGCTCGGATATCCGCCAGCATCTTTGGGGTGATGGTCACCTGGACTGGAGCGTGCTGATTCACAAAATCCATGATGGTTTTAGCAAACTCATCCGGGGTCAATGCGATAATTGCGCGAATCTCTAACTCATCGACAGTTTTGATTGATTGATCGATGCTGTTAATAAAGTTGGTCTTCTCGGAATTTTCCTTGATCATCTGTTGGAGAAGCTGATCGCGCTCGACCTCATTCATCTGGTAAATCTTTTGCCGAACTTCGGTGGTAAAAAGATGATCGACTCCCGTGGCAGCCTCGAGATAAGGAACGTTATTTTGGTTGCAATAAGCCTTGAGATCGCTCCGAGTGAATTCGAGGAGCGGCCGCACAACCATCATGCCGTTGTTAGTTGAGACTTTACCATAGCCATACTTGGCGGTTTTGATGCCATGGAGTTTGGCGGTCAGATAAATCTCAAGGATGTCGTCCTGCATATGGGAAATGAAGAGAGCGGCGGCATTATGCTTATCGTACATCTCCTTAAAAAAGGCATAGCGAATTCGTCTCTGCCAAGCAGCATAATTCTTATCTTTGCCCGTATTGTCGGCCTTCGCGGTATCGCAAACCTCGAGGATCAAGCCATTTTTATTGCAAAACTTTTGAAGTTCAGCTTGGGCTCTCTCCGAATCGGCGTTTAAATGGTAATTGACGTGGCAAACGACCGGTTTAACGCCAGCCTCGAGCATCAAACCCAATAAGCATTGTCCCGAAGGGCCGAAGGTGTCGGCCACCAAATAAGTGTTCCCGGGGGCAAACGTATAATCCAAGACCGCGGCATTAAGCATAAATTACTCTCCCCTCTCCCCGACTTCATCAGAGATGATTTCATACATATTCGTCGCTTCTTCTTTTCGTGCAAATTCACGAATTGAGAGGACTTTTGCAGTGATTTTATGTCGGCCAAGAAGTAAGGTGAGAGCGTCGCCAACCGCCACCTCACTCATGGCTTTGGCGAGTTTGCCATTGATAAACACATCGCCATCGTCGCAAAGCTCTTTGGCAGTCTCCCGTCTTTTTGTCAGTCGCGTCACCTTCAAAAACTTGTCAATTCTCATCCGTTTTAGTTTAGCACACTGTTCCCGTGCTGTGCTTTGAATAAAGCATATGAATATTTCGTACGATTTTTTCGAGGTCGTTAAGCCAATCGTTCCCCTTCTTTATCCGCAGGCGGAGCTGTTTTTCAAGGAAAGTCACCTTAAGGATGCCAAGGTAAGGAACCATCGAGTTAAAAAGTTCATTTCCAATTCCGTTTATCCGCGAAAAAGTATCGCTCATTAGGATATCGATGTAGGTGTCGTATTCTTCGACGCTTGTGAACTCTTCTTGTGAGGTGAAGAGATCAATTCGTTTCTTTTGGATCAAGAGCGCGACCTCTTCAGGCAAACGACCATAAACGTCCCGCATATGCTTTTGATAAGCGGCCAATTCTTTTTCATCTTTAACGTTCTCAAGTTCCTGATAAAGCTCAATTTTGTCGCTATTGACCGCATAGTCTTTCGGGATATAGGCATCGATATTGAAAAGTTTGTTCGGCTTCGGCGTTGGAGCGGGAATCCCCGTCTTTTTTTCCTCGATGACTTCGTTGAGAAGTTTCATGTAGAGATCGAGGCCGACCGTATCGATAAAGCCTGCCTGCTCCGCACCCAAAATATCGCCAGCGCCTCGAATCATCAAGTCACGTTGGGCAATCTTGTAGCCACTGCCGAGTTCAGTGAATTCTTGGATGGCCTGAAGGCGCTTCTGCGCCTCTTCGTTCATCTCTTTCTGTGGCTTGTACATCAAATAGGCGTAGGCAATTCGATCGCCACGACCAACCCGGCCTTTGATTTGATAGAGCTGCGAAAGGCCAAAATGGTCGGCATCCTCGACAATCAGCATGTTGGCGTTAGGAATATCGATGCCGTTTTCAACGATGGAAGTGCAGACGAGGACGTTAAGTTCCGCATCGTAGAATTTTGCCATGACATCTTCGACTTCATCTTTATCCATTCGGCCATGAACCACGCCGATTTTGGCGCTGGGGATAGCCCGGGCAATCCGGCTGGCAGTCGCATAGATACTCATCACTTTGTTGTGAATGTAGAAAACCTGGCCGTTGCGGCCTAATTCGCGTTGGATGAGCTCGTAAACGACATCCTCTTTGTAGGGGGTGACATAAGTTTGGATCGGCATCCGCGATTCCGGGGCAGTGTTGATCTCTGAAAGCGGGCGAATACCGACAAGCGACATCTGCATCGTCCGTGGAATCGGCGTCGCCGTCAGCGTCAAGACATCAACGTTGGTTTTTAACTCTTTGATTTTTTCTTTTTGTTCAACGCCGAAGCGCTGTTCCTCATCGATAATGAGGAGACCCAAATCTTTGAAAACAATCTCCTTCGAGAGCAGTCGGTGGGTGCCAATTACCAGATCAACCTTGCCCTCCTTCACTGCTTTCATCGATTGTTTCTGAATTGCTTCGGGAATGAGGCGCGAGAAGATAGCAATGTGGATGCCAAAGGAAGAGAAGCGCTCAATCGCGACCTCATAATGCTGACGCGCCAACAAGGTCGTCGGGCAAAGAATTGCAACCTGCTTACCTGCTGATATCGCTTTGAAAGCGGCTCGGAAGGCAATCTCGGTCTTGCCAAAGCCCACGTCACCGCAAAGGAGCCGGTCCATGATTTCGGGCTTTTCCATGTCGGCTTTGATCTCAGAGAGCGAGCGGGCCTGATCGGCCGTGAGTTGATAAGGGAATTCGTTTTCGAATTTGGCTTGAAGTTCATCATCAGGCGGGAAAGCGAATCCTGTCTGTTTAGCCCGTTGGCCATAAAGAGCGATAAGGCGATCGGCCAACTCGTTGACCCGCTCCTTAATATGGGCCTTTTTCTTTTGCCAATCTCCACCCGAAAGATGCGACAGTTTCGGCGCCGCCCCTTCGCGACCCGAGTATTTGCGAACCAAGCGGAATTGTTCAAGCGGCACGTAGAGAGTTTCGTTTCCAGCGTAAGCAATCCGCAAATAGTCGCGGTGAACCCCTTCGACCTCGAGCGTCTTGATCTCAATGAACTGACCAATGCCGTTATATTCGTGGACGACATAATCGCCAGGGCGCAAGTCTTCGTAGCTTTTTAAAATCGTCGCGTCTTTAAAGCGCGAAGTAAAGCGAGTATTGGCAATCCGATGACCAAATAACTCTGCAGAACTAAGGTAAACGACCCCTAGCGAGGGAGCTTCGAAACCTTGACTTAAGGCCAAAGAGGCAACGCCAACCTGACCCTTGGGGAAGGCAAGGCCATCCACCATCTCGTAAGGAATTTTTGCTTCATCGAGGAAGCTCTTTGCCGTCTCAAGCTGGTGGGGCTCCGCCAAAGCAAGAATCACTTTGCTGCCATTATGGAGGTAACTTTGGACTGTCGGAACGATAGCGGCGATGCCATTTCCTGCTGTCACGACGCTTCGAATGGTGAAAACGGGGTCGGTCGGTTCAGCGGCATACTTTAAACCATAGAAAACCTTACGGTAATCCTTCAAAGCTTCGCTGAGTTCCATGTACTCTTCGAGATGAGAAGGAATCAGGCGCTGAAGTTGGAGTTCGGAAAGATAGCTGTGGGCTTCGTTGATGAGAAGGTCGCTCGCGGCGACAAAGCCTTCTTTTCCTGCAATGAAAATCAAGGAAGGATCGAAATAATCAACAATCGAATACGGATGATCCAAAGCAAAACCGAAGTATTTATAAAGGCTAGGTTTGTAATCTCTGTTCACGAAATCTTCGAGATCACGTGAGACGTTGTCCTTCAGGATTTCGGCCGGGTCTTGCGGCAAGGTTTTGCAATCTTCTTCGAGCCGTTCTTTGAGGCGGTGACCGAAAGAGGCGAGTTCCTCATCGGTCAAAAACAAATCGCTGGCAGGCAGGATATCAATGCTCTCGATCTCCTTCGTCGAAGATTGGGTTTGGATATCGAACTCTTTAATCGCCTCAACTTCATCATCAAAGAACTCGATGCGAATAGGTGAGATCTGGTTGACGGAAAAGATATCAAGGATATCGCCACGCGAAGCAAATTCGAGCGATTGATCAATCTTATTGACCCGACGATAGCCAAGTTCAGCCAAACGGGATTTGAGGGATTCCAGGTTGGATTTGCAGCCTTTTTTTAAGGAAATCATCGCCGATTTGAATTCGCTTGGATTCGGCAAATACCGCAAGAGGGCAGCCGGATGAGTCACAAGGATTTTCTTCCCTGGCCGCAAAAGTTGGCCCATCGCATAGAGCCGTTGAGCCATCAATTCGCGGGAAGAAGAAAGCGATTCGGCGCGAAGCAATTCGTCAGCTGGGAAAAAGACAACTTGATCCTCATTTAAGAAATTCAGAAGAAACTCATAGGTTCTCTGAGCGGAATAAAGATTGTTCGAGACGATGGCGTAATTCTCTTTTTCATCATGATAGAGCGAGGCAAAAAGCAAGGCGGTCCCGATTGTATCATCCACGACCAAATGCCCCTTCTTGTTCAGGAGGGGGGAGGTCGCTGTGCTGTTTTTTAACGCTTCAAAAAGATTCGTCGAGGGGCTCCTTAGCCGACTTTGCTGTTGTAGATTGACATTGCGTAAGCAAAGTCTCTTAATTCAATATCACGTAATGCTTTAGCAGCGTTATCGGTCGCATTTTGGAGGTGGAGCAAATCATCGCCAGTGGGCTTGCCAAGGACATAATCAACCGGATTGTCATGGGGCGGCTCGCCGATGCCAATTCGGATCCGACGAATCTCGTCGCTACCAAGTTGCTCAATGATGTTCTGCATTCCTTTATGGCCGCCCGAAGTCCCATTTTCGCGGAGACGAATCGCGCCCTCGGGAAGCGCCATATCGTCATAAACCACAACAATGTCTTCAATTCCGATTTTAAAATAGTGGGCGAGCGGACTCACGCAGGTCCCCGAAAGATTCATAAACGTTTGGGGTTTGCAGAGGATAATGGGTTCTTTGAAGGCGGGATTCTTCACCACCCCAAACACCCCTTTGAAGTCTTCGCGATCAAACGTGCCTTGAGTGAGGTCGGCAAATTTATCGAGACTCATAAAGCCCATGTTATGCCGGGTACCTTCGTACTCGCGACCTGGATTGCCGAGCCCGACAAAAAGCTTCATTACTTCGCTCCTACAGGTTGGGCAAAAGCTAAGCCATTGATGACGCTGACGATTCTATCGATCTTCTCCCTATCATAGATAATGATTGGGCGATTCTTGATATCCATCAAAGACTTTTGATCGGCTGAAGCTTGCGGATCGTTCGCAATCATCTTGAGCGAATTCATAATCATGAAGTTGGCGGGGAAATGGAGCTTTTTGATATCGAAAGACCCGCGGACTTGATAGTAGCGGACATGGTACATATCAAGAAGGTTTTGCTCAATGAGCAAAGCGCGACCATCCACTGAAGGAATCGACATACCCACCGAAAAAATGATGACATTCTTTCCCTCAATCAAGGAATAGTTTGATAAGAACTTGTCGAGGCCTTTGATGGTTCCTCCCTCGACCCAACCACCAAAAACAATGGTATCGTAAGCAACCATCTTTTTCGCTTTGAATCCGCGGAGTGGAGCGACGTCGGCTTGGACTTTTTTGGCAATGTCCTCGGCGTAGGCCTTGGTATTGCCTGTTTTGCTCGCGTAAAGAATAAGGGTTTTCATAGCGAAAAGAGTTTACCACCCTTTTATTGATAAAAGGAAAGAGAAGATTATCAAGATTGAAAAACGAGCTCATTTTCTCTCGAAATCGTCCGTAATCGAGGTACTTTTGGCAGGTTTCGCCGGGGTAGATTCGACAAGTTTGGCTTGAGCGACCGTTTCCTTCTTTTGAACATGAGTCGTGATATAGAAGAGCAAGATGGCCGAGCCAACAAAGAGGACGGTACCAACAATCCACTCCCAAATCGGTGTTCCTGCAATGTTCTGGCTTGCTAGGCCGCTATAAAGCCAATAATTAATAGTCGATCCATCGGTAGCGATAAACGTTTTCACCATCTGCGGATTGATGAAGAGCGACACCAAGGAACCGAAGATGAAGCCCAAGATGACTTCGTAGGTCGGGTCATGTTTCTTGGCGATCAGGTCTTTCATCCAAATGTTGGTGAGGACAAAACCAGCTAAACCGCCGACAATGAGACAAACGCCGCCGCCAAACAACACGCCATAGAGAGCGGAGTTCTTCCAGTTTCCCCAAGTGGTGTAGAGGCTAACGACAGGAACATAAAGGCCCATCAAATACATCATCATCGAACCCGAAATGCCAGGAACCACGGCAGCAGAGGCGCCAATGAAACCAGCGACCAAAAGGACCGGGTAAATCCAAAGGACATCGCTTCGAAGCGATGAGGCGATTGAGAACCCAGTGAAGTAATAGACCAAAGCAGAAGCGACGCCGATGCCCGCCGCAACAATGAAGCCGATCACGATTCGGGAAACGGCCGCCCCTTTCATTGGGACGCCTTTAAGTTCTTTGGTCACGACAGGCGTTGAACCGAAAACCAATCCACCAAAGAGGGCCGAGAGAGCAAACGGAGCAAATTCAAAGCCCTTCTTGATGCCCAAAAAGCCGATGATTGCCATAAACAAAGCACCCAAAGCAATGGGCAAAACCGAACGAAGCGAACCCCAAAAATTCTTTTTGATATTGGCAACCGCATTCGCGATTTTATCAAATATCCCCGTCAAAACGGCCATGGTTCCACCGCTGACGCCAGGGATAGGAATTGCAAAACCGATGGTCGTACCTTTAAGAAAATCGATCCAAAATTCTTTTGCTTTCATAGGAAAGATTGTAGCAAAGAATCAATGAGCCGTGATAGCAGGATCTCTCCTGCTTCGATGAACGAGGGCAAACTCAAGGAAGAAATGGAGCAAAATTTGACCATCTAAACAATACAAGAAAAAAATTGCGACAATAAACGTGGCATGGTGGCGCGTTTCGTCATTTTTCGTAAGTAACAGTGTGTCATTTTATTGATTCTATCATTATATTTTCCTATTTAGCTTTTGTCATTTTTATCCTATATTTTTATATAAAGGTAAAGATTATTATTTCAAAAATGGAAGGCTACATTGAATTTACGGTTTTTAGTTGATATTAAATGTCAATATTTTTATATTAGATATCAAAGAGGAATAATACATGCCAAGAACGCCTGCACAAAACAAAGCAATCCGTGATGCTGTAAAAACGAAAATTCTCGAATCGGCTCTGCGCTTATTTTCGATTAATGGATTTGATGACGTTACCATTGATGACATCATGACAAATACCGGCCGCGTTCACGGCCTTTTCTACCACTACTTCCACGGCAAAGAAGATGTCTTCAACGAACTCGTCCGAATCAAGGAACAGAAATATGCCAATCTCTTAATCCCGCGCAAAGAAGCGATGGTGGCCGGCGGCATCAAAGGCTTACAAATTTTAGCGAACTACGCAGAAAGAATCACCTCGGCCCCCGATGAAGCGGCCTACTTCGCCAGAATCAGCACAATCCGGCATTATACCGTGACGACCTACAATGAAGCTTTATTAGGCGAAGATCCTTTTCCTTATTTAATTAAGCTCGTTCAACAGGGCCAAAAGGATGGCGACGTCCGTTCGGGCGATCCATGCGAAATCGCCAATATGTTCGTTGACTTCGCCAGCGGCGCTATGTATCGCCGCATTTGGGAAGGTCGCGAAAAATTCTGCACGGTCCGTGCCGCGTCGATCATGCGGATGTTCACAAAATAAGAGAGACGACTAAGCTCGATTTTTCGGCGCTACCGTTCTTTCGTTGACCCTTAACTAAAAGCCCGTATAATGAAGGCCACATGAAAAAACTCCTCCGCTATTTACGCCCTATTTGGTGGCTCGTCCTCATCGATGTCGTCCTGCTGGTAGCCCAGTCGTATTTTGCGTTGTTGATCCCAAAAATCATGACCAACATTACCAAAATCATGGAGTATCCGCAGAACTACATGAGCGAGATGAGCAATTTAATCGACCTTTGGAATATCCATTGGATCGCTCCAACAGGCGATAGAATGAAGGATATCTGGATCATTGGCGGGGTGATGATTGCTTTTGCTTTCGGCTTTTTACTTTGTGCCTTCGCATCTTCAATTGTAACCAGTCATATCGGCGCTTTTTATGGCAAAAGTGTCCGGCACGATCTTTTTCATAAAGTCACATCGATGTCGGTTGGCGAATACTATGAATTCGGCACTGCTTCCCTTATCACCCGAACCACTAACGACATCGAACAAACCCAAGCCTCGATTCAAATGGGCCTTCGCATCATGATTATGTCACCCGTTTCGCTTGGCATCGCCATTGTCCTTATTTGCACAAGCGACGCGAAACTCGGCCTCATCGTCGCCTGCGTCATCCCTGTTTTGATCTTGGTTGCGGTCGTGCTTCTGTCCTTAGCCACCCCGCTTTTCAAAAAACTTCAAGACAATATGGATAAATTGACATCGGTGCTGCGCGAATCCCTCAAAGGCGTGCGAGTCATCCGAGCCTTCAATCAAGAGCAAAGAGAATTTTCTCGTTTCGATAAGGCCAACAAGAATCTCATCGACGTCGGAGTCCGGGTCGATCGGATCATGAGTTTTGGCTCCCCGATTATTGGCATCTGCTTCGATGCAACCTATGTGGCCATCTATGTCTATGGCTTCGCCCGCTATGATGGGGCGGCTTCGAGCACAACCATCAATTTCGCCGGCATCATCACGAGTGCTGAATACGCGATGAGCCTCATGCAGTCGTTTATGATGTTCATGTTCCTCTTTATCTTGCTCCCGCGAGCGAGCGCTTGCGCAAAGCGAATCAACGAAGTTTTCGCCAGCGTCAATCCGATCGACGAACCCAAAGTCGCGAAGACGTCCAAAGAAAACGATGGCCTCGTCGAATTCAAAGAAGCCACGTTCACCTTCCCGAAGGCTAGCACTCCGACACTAAGCGCAGTGACCTTTTCCGCGCGTCCAGGCGAAACGACCGCTATCATCGGTTCAACCGGTTCAGGCAAGTCTACCATTGTTAACCTTCTTCCCCGCTTCTATGACGTTACGGCCGGTCAAGTTCTCCTCGATGGGGTCGATGTCCGAGACTATGACAAGGGGGTTTTGCGGGGAAAGATGGGCTTTGTGCCGCAAACCGCCCAGCTTTTCCGTGGCACGTTAAGAGAGAACATCGCCTTTGGAAAAGAGGACGCAAGCGACAACGAAATCCGTGAAGCCTTGATGGTCGCTCAAGCCGACGAATTCACTTCTACCCTACCTAGTGGACTGGATTTCATGGTGGAGCAAGACGGCAAAAACTTTTCGGGTGGCCAAAAGCAAAGATTAGCTATCGCGCGGGCTTTAGTTCGCAAACCCGAAGTTTATGTCTTCGATGATTCTTTTAGCGCCCTCGACTTCAAAACCGACATCCATCTCCGGCAGGCATTGAAGAGTTACACTGCGAACAGCACCATCATTATCGTGGCCCAACGGGTTTCAACAATCATCAATGCGGATAACATCATCGTCCTCAACGATGGCAAAGTCGTTGGGCAAGGAAGGCATGGGGATTTGCTGAAAACATGCCCGATTTACCAAGAAATCGTTGAATCACAACTCGATAAAGAAGAGATCGCCAAAACCATGGCGATGGCTTCGGCAGGAGGAACGCGCTAATGCCAGGACCGCATCGGGAAAAAGAGCAACCGAAGGCCAAGAACCCCAAGCTCGCCCTCAAGCGTTTACTCAAGGAGTTTAAACCCCAACTCCCGCTCATTATTTTCATTTGCATCCTTCTCACCGCCGCCGCCATCTTCTATATTATCGAGCCGATAATCTTAAAGCAGATTGTCAATGGCTTAACTCAATACATCACTCCCGAAGATGGGGTCTACAAAGTCGATTGGCCCTCCTTGATTCAGCTCTTTGCTTTGCTCTTCATCATCATTGCCTCCAGCAACGTCTTTGGCTGGCTCAGCGAATTCCTCGGCATCAAGTTGACCAAGATGTATGGCTATCGCCTTGACAATGCGCTCAAAAAGAAACTCGACCGTTTGCCCCTCTCTTATTTCGATGCCCAAAGCTACGGCGACGTCCTTTCGACAGGCGTAAATGATGTCGACAACATCGGCCACAATAGCTATGGGATTCTTTCTCAGTCGATTTCTGCCAGCGTCATGCTGATTGGTTGCATCGTCGCAATGCTAATCACTTCGTGGCAGCTCGCTTTGATCGTGATTGCCTCCCTTCCACTCACCGGCTTCGTCGTGATGCTGATTGGCAAACGGAGCCAAGTCCAATTCAAGAAATATCGAGCCAGGTACGGCGTTCTCGAAGGCCAAATCGAAGAAGCTTACAATGGTTATAAACTCTTGAAAGTATTTAACCGGGAGCAAGCCGCTCAAGCGAAGTTCGATGCCATCAATGATGAGATGACCGAAGCGGATCGAAAATCCCAATGGATCTCCGGCTTTATTTATCCTTCGATGCGTTTTATCTCTCAAGTGGGCTTTGTCGCCGTCGCGGTCGGTTCAGGCTTGATCTACGCTGATGGCAATAGCCTTGGTATCCTCGTCGCCTTCCTCTTCTTCCTCAACATCATCTCTCAGCCCTTCCAGATGCTGGGCCAGATCTCTTCGACTTTCCAGTCAGTCACGGCTTCGACTGAACGGGTTTTCGCCATTCTCGATAGCAAAGAAGAAGAACCGGATGCCCCAGATGCCATCACGAGTGATGACAAGATCAAAGGCGAAGTCGTCTTTGACCACGTCTTTTTCTCCTATAGCTCGGATAAGCCTTTGATTCAAGATATGAATCTAAAGGTTCTTCCCGGCGAAACCATCGCCATCGTTGGCCCAACGGGGGCGGGCAAAACCACCTTGGTGAATTTAATCATGCGCTTTTATGAAATCAACAGGGGTGCCATCTATCTCGATGGCACCGATACCCGTCACTACGCCCGTCACACCCTCCGTGGGGCGATCGGCATGGTCCTACAGGAAACTTGGCTGTTCAATGGCAGCATCAAAGAAAATATCCGTTATGGCAACAACAATGCCAGCGATGAGGAAGTCTATGCGGCAGCCAAGGCGGCTCGGGTTGATCACTTTATTGAGACTCTGCCTGACGGCTACGATTTCGTGCTGAACGAGGACGGCAGCAACGTCTCTCAGGGCCAGCGCCAGCTCATCACGATCGCCCGAGCGATCTGTTCGAAGCCAAAAATCATGATTCTCGACGAAGCGACCTCCAGCGTCGACACCCGAACCGAAAAGGCGATTCAGGATGCGATGGATGAGATCATGCTCAACCGCACCTCTTTCGTCATCGCCCACCGTTTAAGCACCATCAAGAACGCGAAGCAAATCCTTGTGATGAACCAAGGAGCAATCATCGAGATGGGCACCCATCAAGAACTTTTGGCAAAGAATGGCTTCTATGCCGACCTCTATAATTCGCAATTCTTAGGCAAACAAGAAGATACGAAATAAATCGATAAGACTCCCGAAAACGTTTCCGTAAACAAAATAGCACCTATTCAAATGATTTTTACAATCCGTCTCCGGCTTACCTTTGGCCGCAACGAGATAGTAATTGCTTTTTTCTTCGGCTCAGAAACTGATCCTTTTCTCTTCCAAGAAGCAGAGCCACAAATCAAAAGAAAAACGCATACCGGGAAATATTTACCGCTATTTTATTAAAATTTCCTGATGAGGCCGAAACAAATGGCTGGAAGCGCTTTCAGCAGTTTCGAAAACCTAGGGAAAAATAGCAACCACTAGCTAATAAATAAGAGTAGGCACTATTTTAGTTTTTGAGTGGTTGCTTTTCCAAACAATTGAAATTTTAATTCGATTCCTCCTCGGTTTTAAAAGTAAAGATTTTGCCTTATTATTCCACTTGAAGTCCCCTCGAAATCTCTAATAATGGTCTTGCAAGGGAGGCAAATCTGTTATGGATAAATCCAAACTTATCACCGACGTCTTCGTCGTCTTGACGTTCATTGTTACCGTTCTGGCCTTCTATCTTGCTTCCATTGCGGATATCGGCTAAAACGTCTTCCTCATTTTGTCAGAACAAAAAGGCTCCTGCGTCCTGGAGCCTTTTCATTCTTGTTTTAAAATCCTTCCCCGAAAAAGTGAGGCGGCTCCGCGTCAGCAGAATTCCGCATTGCCCATCTCGGGCTGGTCCCCCCTCGGGGAAAGGTCTTAGTTTTAGCCCTTCTTCGCTTTGGATCGGGCCTCTTTTTCTTCCGCCATATTGAAATCCTTGATGTTCTGGTAGATTCCTTTTAAGGACGTATACATCTGACGGTAAGCCTTCTTGTAGAGATAATCGTACTTCTTATGCACTTCGGGATTCGGTTTAAACGTGTCCTTGACCCGTACCATCGCCTTCGTCGCCTCTTCGGCGTTAGGATAAACCCCGATTGCCAAGAAGCCAGCGATAGCGGCACCTAAGGAAGATGTTTCAACGGTTTGAACCCGGCTGACTTCTCTTCCGAAGACATCGGCGGTGATTTGACAAATCCCATCTGATTGAGCGCCGCCACCGCTGAGACGGAGGATCGGAATCGAATGGTGAATTTTCTTCTCAAAATGCTCTAAGCCTTCTCGGAGGGCATAGGCGATGCCTTCGATGATGGCACGGTAGAAATGTTCTTTTGTAATCGCGTCGGAGAAACCGATGACGGCCCCTTTGGCTAAGGGACGGGATAAACCCGGCCCCCAATAAGGCTGAAGAACCAAACCGTCAGAACCAGGCGGTACCAGTTTCAGGTTGCGGTTATAGTCATCAGCTGAGACATCGCTCATCATGATGCTATTCACTTCGCGTCCGCCGAATTCTTTGAGGAACCAATTAATCATCCAATAGCCACGATAAATCTGAATATCCATGTTATAGTAGCCCGGAATGCAGGATGGGAATCCCGGCAAAAATGGCTCGGATTCCGTGTAGCAGGTCCGGGTGGTTTCGATGCTTGAGGCGGTGCCATAAGAAAGGGCGCCGACCTGATCGTTGATAACGCCTAAGCCCAAAGTTTCACAGGACTTGTCGCTGCCGCAGGCATACATCTTAAGACCGACGGGAAGGCCGGTTTTCTCCGCAGCTTCTTTCGTGATGGCCCCAATCAAGGAGCCTTCGGGGACCAAAGTGCAAAGCATGCTCTTTTTGAGATTGAAAATCTGGCCGGTCAAATCCTTTTCAGGATTCTTATCCCATTCCCGCTTCTTGTCGTTAATCGGGTAGTGGCCGGATTGGTTTGAAGCCGAGTCTTTGAGCTCACCAGTCAAAAGATAAATAAAGTAAGTAGAGACATTGACGTATTTATTGACCTTGGCCCAATTTTCGGGCTCGTTCTCGGCGAGCCAGTTGCCGACCGAACGTTTGCGGTTGAAATTGATGGTGTCCGTTTTGCCAATAAGACGGAAAAGGGCCCGCTGATAAGCGGGGAGTTTCTTTCGGCATTCAGCGGTCCGCTGATCGAGCCAAAGGATCATCGGACGAATGACTTTCATGTCTTGGTCGAGCAAAACCGCACTGTCGCGGAAACATGTCAGGGTGATGCCTGCAACATTCTTCAATAAATTGGCATGTTCTTTCACCAAACGCTGGGTACAAACGCAGAGGCAGTCGAAGTAATAATTCGGATCCTGCTCGGCATAGTTTGGGAACGTCGAGAAATAAGCGGGAGCATACTTCTCTTTCTCCATCGCCAATACATTGCCCTCCGCATCAAAGATCCCCGTCCGCACGCTTTGCGTGCCGAAATCAATCGTCAGAATATCTTGACTTGCCATTTTGCATTTTCCTTCGGGCAAATTTTAGCACGAATCACTTGCCCCACGTGATAAAATAGGCGGGCAAGAAGGAAATAAAAAGAAATGATCATCTCCAGAGCACCCTTCCGCGTAAGCTTCTGCGGCGGCGGGAGCGACATTCCCTCGTTCTATGAAAAATATGGCGGCTGCGTCCTCTCGACCAGCATCCGGAAATACGTCTATCTGGCGATCAACAAAGCCTTCAACAAGGACTCGATCACCCTCAAATATTCGAAGACTGAGGTCGTGACCGACCCGGCGAAGATCGAGCATCAGATCTTTCGGCAGGTCCTCAGCGACTTCGCCGTCAAAGGCATCGAGATTACCTCGATGGCCGACATCCCGTCGGGGACCGGGCTCGGGTCCTCTTCCTCTTTCACCGTCGCCTTGCTGAAACTGATGTACACCTGGACCGAGCAGGCCGCCTCTACCTATAAGGTCGCGAAAGAGGCCTGCGACGTCGAGATCGCGAAACTGGGCCACCCGATCGGCAAGCAAGACCAGTTCGCCGCGGCGTTCGGCGGCCTTAAATACTACGAGTTCTGCCCCGACGGATTCGTCAAGGTGGAACCCGTCATCATGAAGCACGAATCCTACCAGAAACTCCAGAACAACCTCTTGATGTTCTACACCGGCGACGTCCGCGACGCGAACGGGATCCTGGCGAAGGAGGCAAAGAATCTGGCCACGGACGAGACGAAGATCGAAAGCACGAAGAAACTTTGCGCGATGACGCGGACTCTCAAAGACGAGCTCGAGGGCAACAACGTCGACGCTTTGGGCGGGGTCTTGGCCGACAGCTGGGCGATCAAGAAATCGCTCGCGAGCGGCATCTCGAATCCGATGATCGACGAAAGCTACGAGAAGGCGATCGGCGCGGGCGCGACGGGCGGCAAGCTCCTCGGCGCGGGCGGCGGCGGCTTCTTGCTGTTCTATGTCCCGACCGACACGGCGAAAGCCGGCGTACGAAAAGCCCTTTCGAACCTGAAGGAGATGCCCTTCGAACTCGATCAGGCCGGCTGCTCGATTATTTTCATGGAGTAAAACATGATTGCACTCATTCAGGCCGGCGGCGCCGGTACGCGTTTAAAAACCATCACGGGGGATGCGCTCCCGAAGCCGATGGTCGAGATTTGCGGCAAACCGATTTTGCAGTGGCAAATCGAAAATCTTTGCAAATCCGGTATCAAAGAGATCATTCTCGTGGTTTCGGAAACCGGAAAAGAGTGCATTGAGAACTTTTTTGGCGATGGCACCCATTATGGCGTGCGAATCCATTACATCGAAGAGACGGAGCCGCTGGGGACCGGCGGCGCCCTTTATCTGTTATCCAAACGTTATCAAGAAGATTTTATTTTGCTCTTTGGCGATTTGATGCTTGACATCGATTGGCGGCGTTTCATCGCCTTCCATAACGATAAAGGCGCGATGATTTCGGCGTTTGTTCACCCGAATGGTCATCCGTTCGACAGCGACGTCGTCATCGCGGATTCCGAGGATAAGATAACCAAGATCGACAGTAAAAACAACCTCCGGACCTCTTTCTACGAGAATTTGACCAATGCCGGACTCTATGTCATCAACAAGAAAATCCTCCATTTCTTAACTTCGCCTGCCAAAGTCGATTTCGAAAAAATCATCCTCAATCATTTCGTCGAAGAAGGAACCGCCTATGCCTACCGCAGCAGCGAGTACGTCAAAGATTGCGGAACGCCTGAAAGGTATTTTGCCGTCAGCCAAGATTGCAGTAACGGCATTATCTCTGCAAAAAACCTTTCAAATAAGCAAAAGTGCATTTTTTTGGATCGGGATGGCACCATCAACCGCTTCGGGGATTTCGTCACCAACGCATCGATGATGGAACTTCAACCGGACGCGGCCGAGTCAATCAAAATGATCAATGCTTCCGAATATCTGGCCATCTGCATCACGAATCAACCCATCGTAGCCCGGGGCGAAACCACTTTGGAAGAACTCCATAACATCCATAACAAAATGGAAGATCTTTTAGGCCAGCAAGGCGCTTACCTCAATGATCTCTATTTCTGCCCCCATCACCCCGATGGCGGTTTTCCTGGAGAAGTAAAGGAATTAAAAATCGCCTGCGAATGCCGCAAGCCAAAGATTGGGATGTTACTGAAAGCTCAGAAGCGTTACAACATCGATTTTGCCGCCTCGTGGATGATCGGCGACACTAAGCAGGACGTCCAAACTGGCATCAACGCCGGTTGCCGAACCGTTTTGCTTACCTGCGGCGATCCCAACTATAACAAAAAGTATAGCGAGGCCCAGCCAACCTTTACCGCCTCATGTCTTCACGAAGCGATTTCGACCATCTTGAAAATGAAATAAGTTAAAATAAGAAAAGAAAGAAGTTAGCCATGATAGATTTCACGAAGGACATCAAAGACTACTACGCCCGCGAGGTCAGGGCGATCCAAGGCCTCGACGCCGCCGAGCTGAGCCGGGCGATGGGCGCCCTCCTCGCCTGCTACGAGCGGGAGGGGACCGTCTACGTCTTCGGCAACGGCGGGAGCTCCGCCACCGCCTCCCACATGGTCTGCGACTTCAACAAGGGGGCCTGCTCGGGCGTGGGGAGGAGGTTCAGGTTCGTCTGCCTCAACGACAACGTCCCGACCCTGATGGCGGTCGCGAACGACGTCTCCTTCGACGACGTCTTCTTCTACCAGATCGAGAACAAGCTCCGGAAGGGCGACCTGATCCTGGCGATCTCGGGGTCCGGGAACTCGAGGAACGTGGTCAAGGCCGCCGGGTACGCGAAGGGGCAGGGGATCGAGGTCGCCGCCATGACCGGCTACGACGGGGGCGAGCTGGACAGGATGGCGGACTACCACCTCCGCGTGCCGGCCGACGACATGCAGATAACGGAGGACCTCCACATGGGCTTCGACCACATGATGATGCAGATCCTCCGGCGCTGCCTCGAGGCCCGCGAGGGCGGGGCGCCCGCCCGCAAGACCGACAAATAGACATCCATAAAACAAGGCCTTTATCGCAATTGATAAGGGCCTTTTCTTTGATATCAGGATGAAGCGTTTTCATATCTGTTTTAGCGATAAAACATTGAAAAAACAACCCGTTGATAAATACTAAGTTAACAAAAAGAGGATGAATTATGAAAAAATCGCTCCGTCTTGTCTTGACATCGTTTTGTTTATTGGGTTGCCAAACTGTCACTTCCTCAAGCGTTTCGCTTCCGGCCTCCTCCTCTTCGCTCACCCCAAGCCCCCTGACTTTGGCCATCGCATCGATAAAGGCCGGATTCGATGCCACCGCTTATGTCCGCGAAAGCTATTTAGATTCCAATGGCCAAGTGGCCTCAAACGGCCAGGCGCAACGTGTGGTGCTCGATTCAAATAAAAAGGAAGCGGTTGTAAAAACGCTGACCTACGACGCTGCTGCCGGGGCAAAAGACAACGACTCCATTCCTCGTTATTACCATGCCGATGAGAAAGGCTTCCTCCAAGAGCGACTCTTGAATGAGAAAAACGCCATTTATGATAACGATCTGACTACGGACGGAATCCGTTATGAGACGTCCTTCTATAACCCCTTTGAAATGTTGGATGTAGAAGATGTCACGGACAACAAAGACGGTACCTATGCCCTCAAAGAAGGCTTCGCCCGCCAAGTTGCTTCTTGGTTCGGCTATTCTTTTGACCACATCAAAGACCGCTCTCTCGTCAAAGCTTCGCTGACGCTCAATGGCGGCTCCTTTCAGGCTTTCACCTTGGCTTATCAATCAAAGCAAGTGTCGCCTTTGGTCCGTCTAATCGGCGAGTTTCATATTTCTTTCAGCGCGAGCGGATCAGCAATTACTCTTCCGGCATTAACCCCGCTCCCAGACGACGGGACGGATAAGAGCGCTTTGGCCACTGCGTTCCAAGCACTGGGCAATAATTTCACCTGCACCTTCACTCTCAAATCTGGCGAGATGAATTTAATCACTTCACAAAAGTGGAAGATCTATTTCGCTGGCGAAAGCGCCTATTACGATACCGATCTTTATTACAGCACCCCTGGTTTGTCGACCGGGGATCTCTATATGACGAAAGCCGCTTCAAGTGATGCATTCCTCAGCGTCTACAGTTACGATTCGCCAACGACCACCTTTAAAAAGTCAAGCGCCCAAACCACCTACGATGAAGAAAGGCCTTCCTACACCGCCATCAGCACCAATTTCTTTAGCAAATCCCAATCGGAATACGTTTGCCAGTCAGGTTATGAGACCTCGGTATTTGCCGCGTTAGAGCCTTCTAGAGCCCGCTACAACCCCTACACTTACGCCGCTGATAGCTGCCGGATAAGCATCGACTCCGCCAGATTGCCGAGCATCAAAGAAACCTTCCTCAATGCCTCGATGGGCTTCGGAGAAGAAGAAACCGTCACCGTCACCTATAGCGATGTCGGAACCACCACGATTCCGAAAGCCGTGACGTCCGCTACCCTCGGCCAATAACACTTTAAAATAAGGAAAAAGAAATAGAAGAATTTACAAAATGGTTGATGGGAATGAGCTTTCCTTCCCGCCGGCCGTATAATGTCCTTGCCAGATAATCCGGGGTCCGCGTGGCTGCCTTGAAGAGATTGTCTGGCGATAACTCCTTTCGGGGGCAGCCACCCGGACTCCTTTCCGAAAGGAGTTTTTTTCGTGGAGAAGCAAAGAAGCTGCCCGTCGTGCGGGTCGTTCGGGGTCGTGAGGTATGGGAAAAGGAAGGGCGCCCAGAGGTGGGAGTGCAGGGACTGCGGGGCGGTGTTCACCGCGGCGACCGGGACCCCTTTCTCATCGGCGAAGCTCAGCCCGGCGAAGAGGGAAACCGTCCTCTCGATGATCGTCAGGGACTGCACCGTCGGAGACGTGGCGGACATAGCCAAGGTTTCGACGAGGACCGCCTACGTCTGGAGGATGAAGGCCTTCACAGCGGTGGCGGAGAGGCAGAAAACCGTGATGCTGTCGGGAAAAATATGGATCGACGAATTCGCCGTCCCCGTCAACGCGGGCGGGAGGATAACCAAAAACGGGAGGATGCTCAGGGGCATGAGCAGGAACCAGATCATCGTGGCGGCGGCGGTCGATTCCTCGGGCCGGAGGATCGCCCTCGTCGCCGGGCGCGGCCACATCACCGGAGCCGAATGCGTGGCGGTTTACGGAAGCCACATATCGAAGGGGTCGACCGTCGTCCACGACGGCATCTACAGCCATCGCAGGCTCATCGCCTTCCTCGGCTGCCGCGACGAGGTCCGGAAGGCCGGTGAGCCGGGTTCCAAGAAGGCGATGCAGCCGATAAACTCGTTCTGCGCGGCGATGGAGAGATGCCTGGTGAAGCACATCGGCGGACGGAGCGAATACATCGGCCTTTACGTCGCCTGGTCGGCGTTCAAGGGGTGCATGGCCAGGGCGAAGATAGGCGAAAGGGTGGCCGAGCTGGAAGCGTGGTGCTTCCTATCGGGGACCGATTTCAAGGTAAAAGACCGATATTAGGCCGATTCCCCATCAACCATTTTGTAAATTCTTCTAAAAAGAAATAAAAATATATGAAAAACAGCAAATTCATTTTCGTCTTAACTGCCGCGTTGCTCTTAACGGGATGCGGGCCGAGCGCCGGCGTCAGTTCGACGGCGGGCGTTTCTTCAGCGAGTTCCGTCCCGACTTCTTCCTCGAGTATCTCATCCAGTTCTTCAACAGGAGTTTCTTCAAACTCCTCTTCAAGCACATCGTCGGTCTCTTCAACAAGCGCCTCAGCGAAGTATCAAATCACATCCGTCAGCGACTATTCCGAAGATTTTTTCACTCTTTCGGTAAAACAAGGCGATGAGTTCGAAGGCGGAAGCAAAAAGACCATCACTTTGACCGCCGGCACCACCTTGGGCGAGAACTTCGCTGCCTCGAGCGGCCATCTCGATCACATCTATGTCTATGTAAATGGAGTTTGCTATAAGCCGGTCTTCCCCGAGGGCGTCACCTTCTCCAAAACTGTCGACATCGAAGTTGCGATGCCAGAAAAAGATGCGTCGATCCTGGCTTGCTACAGCGTTCAGCAGCACATCAAAACCGATGGCCACAGCGTTTCTTTCGAAGAAAACGCCAACGTCACTCCGCTCGGCGTCTTAGCCAGGGAAAAATACGATTATTTGGACTTCCACGCCATCTGCGCGGAGACCTATCTCATCACCAAAGCTGAATATCGGCTTGCCAAGGATACGACTAAGACTTGGATCGATATCCCCTTCGATAGTTCCTTGACCGCCATCACGAAAATAGCCTATGGCCATTACGAAGTTGCCATCCGTCCTAACGGAGCCGAGTTAACCGATGATGTTGTCGTCCGTTTCACCGGCGAGACCCATACCGAACACACCATCACCTACAATGGCCTCGATGAAGATAAATACATGAGCGATAGCAGCGCCCTGCCCACTTCGGCACTCAACGGCGAAAGCGTGAGCGTCTCGGTTTTTGCCAAAACAGGCGTCTATGTCAAGAGCCTTACCCCAACGGGGATCCCGAGCGAAAACATTGTCAGCCAAACATTGAGCAAAATCGAGTTTACGATGCCGGATGCCGATGTCAGTTTCGCCATCACCTTCGCAGACGCCATGACCATCACCACGATGACGAATGCGAATATCGCAACCGTCCTTTATTACACGGATGATCCGGGTTACAGCGAGTCGGTGACGACTGCGGTACCGGGCAATTCGCTCTATGTCGTTGCGAAAGCCAAGAGTGGTTACATCTTCACCGGCGCATCGGTGAATGGCGGTGAAAAAGTTGGCCTGAGTGACGAAGCCGGGCTTTCTTTCGCCTTGCTCAGCATTCCGAACACCGCGACCGCAATCAACGTGACTCTTTATGCTGAAGCCAGCCACACTTCAAGCATTGTCGCTTCAACGAACGGAAGCATCGCGATGGATCGGATCGGCGGCACCTACGCGGCTGGCGAAACAGTTGCTCTCACGGTGACTCCGACAAGCGGCTACATTCTCGATGCAATCGCAATCACGAAGACGGATGGCACCGCTTCTGACGTGAGCGCAACTATCGATGTCGCCACGGGCAATGCAAGTTTCGTAATGCCGGACTTCGATGTGAAGGTTTCCGCTACCTTCAAAGTGGATCCGGATGCGGGAAACAAGGTGACGGTAACGCTGACTTATGACATGGACGAATTTTTCGTTACAGTCACTTCATCGGGCGAGAATTATGAGGATAAGATCTTCACCGTGACCAAAAACACTTCCGTCTATCTCTCGGTGAACGATGATTGCGGAAACAACTTCCATGTCAAGGTGATGACCGGAACCACCACAATCATTGATGCAGACGCCACCGCCGACGAAGAGACGGGTGAATACACCTTCGGCAAGTCGTTCCAAATCACGGGCGATACGACAATTACCATCGCCGCAGCCTAATTGGTTGCTGACTTTCATAAAAAGTGGGCCGGTCCGAAGCCGGCCTATTTTTTATCCCTAGTCCTTTTGAAAATTTAAGATGCGATTTGCAGGGTTATTTTATTTTCTTGTACCAAATCACCGCATGTTCTTGCCGGCGATTATCCGGATAGGCGTAAACACCGCGTGAGACTTTGATTCCTTTAGCGCCTTTTACCAATTCTTCGCCGCGCTCTACGAGTTCTTGAATCGCCTCTTTCGGCAAGGCGCCATTATAGCGGCCGCTATAGACGGTGTAATCATTGCAAAGCGAAAGAATATTTTTGGCATTCGGCAGCCACTTTTCGACGCTGAGAGAGCCGGGCAACTGAAGCCAAAGCCATGGCTCAACCTCATCGCCCGTGAATAAGAAATGTTCTTTCTCGTCGAGATAGACGGTCGAACCGGGAGTGTGACCTGGAGTGTTCATGAGACGGATCAGGCGCCCGCCAAGATCAAAGACGCAGGTATCGTCGAATAAAAGACGTTTCGAATGCTTGTTTTTCTTTGAAAGTTTCTCGCTTTTTCCTTCCCTCTTGAGCAACTGTCTCGCCGCCATGTTACTTGAGAGGAAGTAAAGGATTCCGATGTTATCTTTTTTGTGGTATGCATAGTGATCGAACCAGTTCCGTCCTCCCGCCTGATCGCAATGAAGGTGAGTCAGAGCGACGTCAACCGGAAGCGGAGTGATCTCTTCAACGCATTGGCGAATGTTTCCTACCCCGAGTCCGCAATCGATTAAAAGAGCTTTCTTTTCGCCCAAGAGCAAATAGGCATTCACGATGTCGTTTTCGCTAATCCGATAGGTATCTGCGAATATTTTTGAAATGTGGTGACAAGAGTCTGGCATAAGTTATCTTCATTTTTATTTTATCGTATTTCCCGGGGCGATGCGGATTAAAAAACTTAACTATCACACTTCGATGGTCTTCTTCTACTAAGAAGAAGTCACCCGTGCTATAGTTTTCATGTACGGGCACGTTGTGCCCCACGATTGTCATTAGGAGGACAATATGGCAGAAAAAAAGTACGTCTACTCCTTCAAAGAAGCCCATGCCGCTCACCTCGGCAAGGACATTCTTGGAGGCAAGGGCGCAGGTCTCTGTGAGATGACTGCCGCCGGTGTCAACATCCCGGCTGGTTTCACCATCACGACCGAAGCTTGCACTCTCTACTACGATTCCGGTAAGAAAATTCCGGATTTTGTCTGGGACGACATTGTTAAACATCTTCACGAAGTCGAAAAAGTGGATGGCAAGATCTTCGGGGCCAAAGATGGCATGCCGCTTCTTGTTTCGGTTCGTTCGGGCGCTCGTCAATCTATGCCAGGCATGATGGATACCATCTTGAACCTTGGCTTAAATGATGACTCCGTTCTTGCCTTGACCAAAGCCACTGGCAATGAGCGTTTCGCCTATGATTCTTATCGCCGTTTCATGTTGATGTTCACCAACATCGCCAAAGGCCATCCGAGAACCGAGATGGACAAGATGCTCAATGACATCAAAGAGAAAAATGGCTATACGCTCGATACCCAGGTCACGGTCGATCAATTAAAGACCTTGGTCGCAGCTTATAAGAAGTATTACAAGGGCATCTTCGGCGAAGACTTCCCGACCGATCCATATGTCCAACTCAAAGAAGCGGTCGCGGCCGTCTTCCGGAGCTGGGACAACCCGCGCGCCAACGTCTACCGTCAGATGAATGGCATCCCCTATGAGTGGGGCACTGCCGTCAACGTCCAGACGATGGTCTTCGGCAACATGGGCGAAGACAGCGGCACTGGTGTCGCTTTCTCCCGCAACCCGTCGACTGGCGAGAAGCAGATCTACGCTGAGTTCCTTCCGAACGCCCAGGGCGAAGACGTCGTCGCCGGTGTTCGCACGCCGTTACACATCGACGAGCTCAAGACCCGTATGCCTGATGTCTACAAGCAATTCATCGAGACCATCAAGCGGATGGAAAATTACTTCCACGATATGCAGGATATGGAGTACACCGTTGAAAAAGGCACTCTCTATTTCCTTCAGACACGCAATGGCAAGAGAACCGCTCGTTCGGCTCTCAAGATTGCCTGCGACTTGGTCGATGAGGGCTTAATCACCGAAGAAGAAGCCACTCTTCGTGTCGAGCCGAAGCAACTCAATGACTTGCTCCACCCGACCTTTGATCCGGCCGACCTAAAGAAACACAATCCGATCATCGTTGGTTTGCCAGCCTCGCCCGGTGCGGGAACCGGCCACCTCGTCTTCACCGCTGAAGAAGCGAAGGCGGAGAAAGATGCTGGACGCAAGGTCGTCCTTGCCCGTGCTGAAACCTCACCCGAGGACATCATTGGCATGGTCAACGCCGAAGCTATCATCACCGCTCGCGGTGGTATGACTTCCCATGCCGCCGTCGTTGCCCGTTCGATGGGCAAATGCTGCGCGGCTGGCTGCACTGGCGCCATCATCGACGAAGAAAAGAAGACGATGACGATCAATGGCAAAGCTTACACCGAGAAGGATATTGTCTCGGTCGATGGCAATACCGGCAGCGTCTACGAAGGCGCGATTGCGACCAAGGAAGCCGATCTTGGTGGCGACTTTGGCCGGATGATGGCCTGGGCCGACAAGTATCGGAGACTTAAGATCCGTGCTAACTGCAACACCCCAATGGACGCTGAGAATGCGGCCAAGTTCGGCGCCGAAGGCATCGGTCTCTGCCGCACTGAGCGTATGTTCTTCGCTGAAGATCGTATTCTCAATATGCGCTCGATGATTCTCTCAGATACCATTGAGCAGCGCGAAGCTGCCCTTGAGCGGTTACGGCCGTATCAGGTCGCTGACTTCTACGCGATGTATATGTCGTGCCCGAAGTTCAACGTTAACATTCGTTTGCTCGATCCGCCTCTCCATGAGTTCCTTCCGGACATCCACGAGGATATCAAGATCGTCGAAATCGCGAAGACCCTCGGCGTCAGCGAGCAAAAGGTCCGCGATCGGATCAACCAGCTCCATCAGGCCAACCCGATGATGGGCTTCCGCGGAGTTCGTCTCTGCGTTGCCTATCCGGAAATTTACCGGATGCAAGCCACGGCGATCATCCAAGCTGCCCTCAAAGCCAGCAAGGATCTCGGCCACGATGTCGAGCCGGAAATCATGATCCCGCTCACTGGCGAAGAAAAAGAGCTTCGCTATGCCAAGCAGGTCGTGGTTGAAGCCGTCGAGAACGAAATGAAGAAAGATGGCCACGCGCTCAAGTACCACGTAGGCACCATGATTGAAATTCCGAGAGGCGCGTTACAAGCGGACAAGCTTGCCAAAGATGCCGAGTTCTTCAGCTTTGGCACCAACGACCTCACTCAGTTGACCTTAGGCTTCAGCCGCGATGATGCGGGTCAGTTCCTCCCGTATTATTACGACAAGAAGATCTATGAGTTCGATCCGTTCCAGACCATCGATGTTGATGGTGTTGGCGAACTCGTCAAGATCGCGGTTGAACGCGGCCGCAAGACCCGTCCGGACATCGTGATTGGTGTCTGCGGCGAAACTGGCGGCGATCCGGCCTCCATCCACTTCTATGATGAAGCGGGTCTTGACTATGTTTCCTGCTCGCCGTTCCGTGTCCCGCTTGCGAGACTCGCCGCTGCCCAGGCCAACATTCTTCACGAGAGAGCCGTTAAGGCCGCAAAGAAGTAGTCGTTTGCTCCTAAAAGGAGGCATCCAGCAATGGGTGCCTCTTTCTTTATGGCCCCGCTCAAAATCGAATGATTGCTTAACTGAAGGATGCCCACCCCATTTGGCTGCCCATCATCCCTCTTCAATTTTAGGGGTGGCTTATCTTCTCACAAAAACAATCTCAGAAGCCTTTTTGAAGGTCTTTTACCAGGTATTTTGGTATTCTCCACCAAGATCGTCTTGGCGATGACGCTGTCCATCCGATGGCTTCGCCTTCGACCAAAGCCTTCGAATCATCCACATAAAAATCTCCGGCAATCAGCCGAACCTACGTTCTTACGAACCACACGCTGCGGTAAGTGTATTAATCTTTTTATTTTTTTCGCAAGCAAAAAACCGCTTTCATAATATAATGTCTTCGAGGTTTTATATGGAAGTGGAAGAAGCGTTATTAAAGCGCCGATCTGTTCGGAAATTCACCAAGGAGCCGATCGCTGAGGAACTCATCGATAAACTGCTCCACGCGGCGATGAGCGGCCCTTCGGCCGTCAATAAACGGCCATGGGAATTCTATTGCGTGCAAGATCGCAAAAAGTTAGCCGCCCTCAACAAGGTGGGTTTCGCTTCTTACCCAAGCCCCCTCATGATCGTAATTGCTGGCAATAAAAAGCATTTCTTGCCCTGGTCTGCGCGAGATTTTTGGATCGAAGACGTCTCCGCTGCAGCCGAGAATATCCTCCTCGAGGCGACCAATCTGGGTTTGGGTGCCTGTTGGTGCGGCGTCTATCCAGGCGCATTACGCGAAAAACGGGTTGCGAAAATCCTCTCGATGAACGGCGACCACATCCCCTTCGCCATCATCATCCTCGGCCATCCCAATGGTCCGCTCCCAGAGCCGCGCGATCAATACGACGAAAAGAAAGTGCACAAACAATGAAAAAACAAACAGAACGAATGGTCAAAGGCGAACTCTATAATTCGGCGATCCCTGAGCTCCACGATATCAAAATGAAAGAGCAAGAACTGCTTTATGACTTCAACCACCTCCGACCGAGCGAAGAAGAAAAACGGGTCCGCTTGCTCCATCAGATCTTCCCCCACTTAGGCGAGAACTCTTGGATAGAACAAGGCTTGCGCGTCGAATATGGCTTCAACGTCACAATTGGCAAAAATTTTTATGCCAACTACGACTGCAAATTCCATGATGTCTGCCCAATCACCATTGGCGACAACGTGATGTTGGGACCGAATGTCATCATTGCGACTCCAATGCACCCTCTCCTCGCCGAGGAGAGAAATCCCCAGCAATTTCCAGATGGGTTTTACAATATTGAATATGCTAAACCCGTCACGATTGGCAATGGGGTTTGGCTCGCGGCCGGCGTGATTGTCTGCGGCGGGGTTCACATCGGCAATGATGTGGTGATCGCGGCCGGCTCGGTCGTGACAAGAGACGTCCCTTCCCACTCCTTGGCTGCCGGAGTTCCCTGCAAGGTCATCCGTCCTCTGAGCGAAAAAGACAAGATGTTCCCCGAGAACGAACGCTTGAAGACGCATACGGATTAATTAATCAAGCGTTGCATTTAAAAGAGACAACATAAATGGTTTCCTCTTTTTCATTGTTTTTAATTTATTCTCAATTTGAGAAAAAGACAAAAAACCCTTTCTCACCTATCGGGAAGGGGAAGGTTCCATTGGGCCTTTCACCGATTGAGCAAAGCGATGGTCTCAGCTAAATTTCCCAGTAACACAATCGATTGTTTTTCAATTTCGAGCGGCGGGTTGCTTCGTTCGATATTAGCGTAAATATAGGTTGCTTGCGGGTTTTTTGCGGTCAAACGATAGAAAGGGTATTTTATGATCGCCGGCGTATTGTCGCCGACCCCCACTTCGAGATAAACAATCTTCTTGTCGAGATAATTCTCAGCGAGAAACATCTCATAACGCTCTTCGGCTTCATGCCACCCTTCGTCCTCAACGAAGCTGTTATCAGAACGAAGATTCATCGCCATGGGCTTCCCACAAATGGGGCACTTTGGTATTAATTCAAGCGGGACTTGCATAGATTTTTGTTTTTTGAGCATCGCCATAACGGTTTTTTCGTTATCATAGGTTTTCTGGTGACAGGGAACGCTGCACTGGAATAGGCCGTAGTCTCCTTGCATATAAAAAAGACGTTCCTTAGCAAAGCCGGCTTTTTGGAAACAATGATCTACGTTGGTGGTGAGGACAAAATAATTCTTGCCCTGAAGAAGACGCAATAGGTCTTGGTAGAGGAACAAAGGGCCGGGCTTATAACGTTCTAAATAAATGAAACGGCTCCAGTAGGCCCACATTTCTTGATCGTTTTCAAAGGGGCCGAAGCCGCCATAGTACAAATTCGGAAAATGGTATTTGGCGATAAAGTCCCCAAAATTTTTTTGGAACTCCTCACCATCGTAGACAAGGCCAGCGGCAGTTGAATAACCGGCGCCGGCCCCAACGACGATGGCATCGGCTTCCGCAATCTTCTCTTTCGCTAAAGCGATGTTAGCTAAGTAATTCGTTGTAGAGTGCACAATCATCTTCTTTGAACGTGTCGAAGACCACCACCGGGCAATCCGGATGCTCCACCATATACGAATCAACGGTTTCCACCGCAAGTTTAGCCGCTTCCTTCTTCGGATAGCCAAACTCTCCAGTTGAGATGCAAGGGAAGACGATCGATTTCAACCCCATCGACTCCGCCATTTTAAGGCAAGAGAGGTAACAGGAGGCAAGTTGGTTTTCTTCTTTGCTTGTCGGCCGAATTTTCACGACCGGTCCGACGGTGTGAATAACATAGCGGCAAGGCAGATTATAGGCTTTGGTCAGCTTAGCGCTTCCCGCTGGCTCTTCGTGGCCTTGTTTGGCCATCAACTTTGCACATTCATCACGGAGTTGAAGTCCAGCTCCGCTATGGATGGCGTTATCGATGCAATGGTGTCCTGGAACAAAACAACCGAGCATTTGGCTATTGGCGGCGTTGACGATCGCGTCGGCTTTAAGGCGGGTGATATCACCATGAAAGAGGGCTATTTTTGGATAGGAGGTGCTAGGCAAAGCGAAAACATCAATAACACCCTTCTCCGCCAGCTCTTCTTGGAGAAGCTCGTCTTGAAGCGTCAAAAAATAAGGATCGAGAGGATTCGCGGGCCGCAAATTCATCAGCCCTCTTAAGAGCATCCGTTGATAAGGGTATTCGCTCGAAACTTGCGAAGCGTAAGAAAGAAACTCTGGCATCTCCTTTAACAGGAGGTTGATCATCGTGCGAACGTTCTTTTCCCGAACGGGGTCCACCGAACTACTTGACCTTAATGAGCTCATAAGCTCTTGTGCCAAGTCCAATTTCTTCGCCGTGGGCAATCGCCGAATCCGGGTCCGTTTCCGGTTCATCGTCATGGAAAACGTGGCCCGTTAGCTTTGTCCCGTCTTTGATCCGATCGCCGAGTTGAGAGTTCTCAAAATAATGGTTTTCTTCTTTATCGCAGAGATCGACGCATGCCTGATCGAGAGCGACAGGGTCAAACGAGCAAAGCATGCCAACGTCCGGGATAATCGGGGCATCATTGAATCCGCCACAATCGCACCACGGCGAAACATCCATAATTAAAGAAACATGAAAGCAAGGACGCCCGTCGCAGACCGCCATGGCGTATTCAGCCATTTTCTTGCCCAAAAGTTCGTTCGCGTTCCACGATAAGGGCGAAATCGCATCGAAGGAGCAAGCGGCAATACAGCGGCCGCATCCCTTGCACTTTGCCAAATCGATAACCGCCTTTTTGTTCGGATAAGAGATGGCATCGCTTCCGCAGACTTTCGCACAACTCCGGCAGCCACGGCAAAGTTTCTCATCGACTTGGGTTTTGCCCGAGGCGTGCTGATCGCATTTGCCCGCCCGGGAGCCACAACCCATGCCAATATTTTTAATTGTTCCGCCAAAGCCAGCCTCTTCGTGTCCTTTAAAGTGTGTCAAAGAAATAAAAACATCGGCATCCATGACACCGCGTCCAATGTAGGCTTCTTTGCAGTATTGGCCGTTGCGGACCGGAACGGCAACGTCATCCGTACCCTTAACGCCATCGCCGATGATGATGTGACAGCCGGTTGAGGCCTCGCTAAACCCATTCATTTGAGCGCAGGTAAGATGATCAAGCGCGTTTTTTCGGGATCCTGGATAGAGAGTGTTGCAATCGACCAAGTAAGGTTTACCACCCAACTCTTTGACCAAGTCGGCAACAGCCTTCGCATAATTAGGGCGCAAAAAGGAAACGTTCCCCAATTCACCGAAGTGCATCTTAATGGCGACAAACTTACCGTCGAAATCAATATTCTTAATCCCAGCCGAAATCATCAAGCGACGAAGTTTATTGGGAAGCGAATCGCCAGGATGAGAACGAAAATCAGTCAAGTAAACTTTGCTTTTTTCCATACAAATAACTCCTTGGTTATTCTAAACGATTATCGATCTTATAGAACATTAAAACTTGTCGATAGCCTTCTTAATTGAGTCCTCATCAACGACACTTTCTTCATCATTTTGGATAGGTAAATCATCTTCATTAATCGAACGATAAACGAGGGTCTTTTTCTTCCCTTCCAAAGTGACGGGAAACGGGATGCCTTTTTCGCGAACAATTGCCCGTAAATATAAAGTAATCGCTGAACTCATTGAAATCCCAAGTTGAGAAATGATATTTTCAGCGTTCTTTTTTAATTGAGAATCAACGCGAAGATTCATTGTTTTCTTCGACATATTTATCGTTTTTTACCTCTTTATATTTGTAACGTAATTATAAAGCATTATGCGTTACGATAAAACAGAACCTTTTCTTAAACTTTTTTATTCAACGTTTAAAGGTTAAAAACACTTGTTATTATCGCAGTTACTTACGATTTTTAGTATGGAAAAACACCATTTTTCTTCTCCGGTGGCTCTCTCGTTCTAATCTAACGCAACCCTCCATAGACTTCCATTTTTGTCAGGGAATCTCTCGACCACGTTTGCTGGAATGGCCATCGATGAACTCGCTGATCTTTTTTATTTCGGATGATTAGTTTTCAAATGAAAGCGTTTCGCTTAGCGTGACGCTCTTTCGGGCCGAAAGAAAGCCCGCTTTCATCTCGCCTTGTCCATGGAGGTTGAAAATGACCGGGAAATAATCAAGGTAGGAAAAAACCGTTCGGTCTGTGACGCCGGATAAAATATTGCAATCGGCATCGAAACATTCATACGCTGATGCCCGCAGAGAAGCCAGCAATAGTAAGGTTCCCGCATGTATCAAGAGTTTCGGTTAGCAAACGAACGAATCCCATAGCTTTCAGATGGTTGAGGGGATCTGTTGTATTTTTGCCGGCAACATAGATAATATCCGCTCCACTCGAGCCGCTTCGCAATTCTTTCGAGCACGCCGCAGCCCCAACGGTTTCTACATAGTTTCCTTCGTCGTGTAAGGCCTTTGCCGAATAAAAGCATGGGTTTTCTACAGAATAAAGAACGTCCTTTTTCTTCAATCGGGCGGGTTTTGCCACTGCCGATCCCCCGTGCCCAATCAAACCACTGCAACTTTCATAATTGCATAATTCTCACGATTGCTCCTCAATCATTAAGCAAGGTGCCTCACCCAAGCAAGACCATTGGTGCCATAATAATAATATGCGTTATCTTTTCTTTGATTGTGAATGTGCCAATTGCTATAGCCACGAAGGCAAAATTTGCTCTTTTGGCTATGCATTAACAGACGAGGCCTTTAAGACGATCGAAGAAAAAGATCTCATCATCAATCCGGACGCCCCTTTTGACCCCCACGTACTCGGGGTCGGGAGCAACAGCATCGATTTGGCTTATACCCCGATTCGATTTCAGCATGCCCCGAAATTCGACGGGGTCTTCCCTCAAATTTCGGCCTTACTAGGGGATTCCGATACCACGGTCTTTGGCTATGCCGTCGAAAATGATGTCGGCTTTCTCTTTTCGGAGTGCCACCGCTACCACCAGGCTTTGCCCAAGTTCACCTTCTACGATATTCAGGATATTTATCGCCTCTATCGCAAGTGGAATCGCAGCCCTTCTTTGGAGGATGCGTTAAAAGACTTAGAAGTGCCTTTCGATGACTACGCTGAACACCAGTCAAGCGACGATGCCAAAATGAGCATGTTGCTTTTAAAAAAGATCGTCAACCAAACGGGGTATTCCCTCTCGAATTTGCTTTTAACGTTCCCGACTTGCAAAGATACGACGGGTTTATTTTCCCTCCAAGAGCAGATAGCCAAACCAAGCGCTCGCGATTTGGGATTGCCTTATGACGGTGAGTTTCGAGACAATATGCGAATCTTTTATGAGTTCATTGGCTATTCGGATCCCGAAGCGCCAAGCCATGGCCTTGAAGGGCGCCGTTTCCTGTTTTCTTCTTTAACACGGCAAGACGTTAAAACTCTTCTTTTAACCGCAAACCAGATCGCTAATCGTTCGGGTTTAATTGTCCGTTATCTTAAAGAGGCAACAGATTACGTCGTTTATGACGAACAGGAAAAAGCAGAAGTCGCACCCTTGTTCGAACCAACCTGCATTTCGGTCCTAACTCTTGCAAACTTATCCAATCTTTTTAAATTGATATAGTAAAGAATGCTTCTTTCCGGTTTCATCGGAAATAGACTATTTGACTTCATTTTTTCTATTTTATGTGCCAACGGGAAAAAGAAAGTTTTGTAAAAGGATGAAAACGAAATGATTACTAAACGGATAAATATTCGATAAATACTATTTTTTTCTTAAGTAAACGCTTTCTGAAAACGCTATCACAATCCTCACCCCTACCATTACCGAAATTTCAATGTATTGTAGTGTGCTCCCAAAGAGGGAGATCATGAGTTAAAGGAGAAAAAACAATGAACGATAAATTATTCAACAACTACAATTTCTTAGGCACTTGGGAAGAGGCTTCGAATGAAGAAGAAGAGCTTGCGGTTGAACAAGATAACGGCGAGCCGGAAGCCGAAGACGTCAGCTACACTCGTTGATCTTTCGTTCCAATTCCTAAATAGTGGGAGTTGCCTTCTCTTGAAGACGTCCCACTTTTTTATTTCAAAAAGCTCCGTTTCGGAGGCGGAGTTTAGCGATTACTTCTCTTTATTGGCGAAAGGGCCGAGTTTATCCCGCTCTTCGATCGCACGAATCTGATCAAACGGAACTTCGGGAACCTTGTTGCTCTTTGCTAAATCTTCAAGGAATTGGCGGCTAATCTTGGCGATTTGCCATCGGTCTTCTTCCAATTTTCTTCGCAGGCCAACCCATTTCGCATGGTGAGATACCACCAGAACCACATAGATGATCAAAGCGGTAACAAAGGTCAGAATGGATACGACTAAGAAATAGTCACTGCCTTCAATCGCGCTAGCTTGATTGGCCTTAACGAAAATCATCCAAATCAAAACACCCAACGAAACCAGCATAATGAGCCAAAAGATAAAGGCCAAGACGCTGGGGAAAGCGACCTTCCGGTGAACATAATTAATCTCTTTTTGGATTTCGCTTTCGTCGTTGAGAAGATGATAATGAAGTTTTTCTTCCCGGCGCCATAAAGGATAAAGAGGCGAAGTGAGATCCCGCTTAAAAGTCATACGAACACCGCCCAACGAATAGGAGCAACTAACGAGTTTGTAACCGAAAACTTGCTGATATTCCGCTTTAGCGTCTTCGGTTCCGTTTTTAACGAGAAAACTCCGATATTCGTATTTAATCATGGTCTATCCCCCGGGGATCGTAGAGATTTTGATACCAAAGATAATCATATCGAGGGTAGGCTTCTTTTCAAGAGAAGGTCGAGGAAAACAAGATAAAGCCTCTTTTTCTCCCCTGAGACAGAACCTCACCTTTCTTAGGGAAGGTATCAGCATGCCCCATTATGAAGCGATCACATTTATAGCCATGGCGGAGAGTGTTCGAGTTTTCGGCGAAGAACAAACAGCCTTTGGCTGCAAAAAAATCATCAAACGCGATGACAAAACCCTCTTAGAAAAGCCGGATCAACCCAACGAAACGCCGATTCAAACCCCGGCGGAAACCATCAAGTTCCAGCAAACACTCTTCCCCAATTTGCCCGCTTTTTCGGATTTTGGGGACAGCCATTCTTTCATCAACCCTTCGCCCAACGACTCGATTGCTTATGATGGACTGCAGAACCTGTACTTCGAACGCAATAGCCTCCTCGAACGCAAAGACGCTGTCGATGAACTGAAAAAGAAAGATGATGACGCCCGCCAACAAATCCATGAAAAAGAAGAAGAAATCTCTCACCAGAAAGCGTTGGTTATTCTTTATTCGCTTTAGGCACACGCCCCTCTCGGACAAAAAAGCCGATCTTTATCCAAAGCATCGGCTTTAACACAAACACAAGATAGCGCGATCCCGATCGCCATCAAAACTATCTACTAATTCGTCTTCAATTTTGTTCCATAAAAACGAACGTCGTTGCTCGCATCCACTTCGCCCACATAACGTTCGTGAAGATAAACGTCGCCGCCATCATCAATGTAGCCGACCGGCATGCCGTTGATGCTAATCTTGCCTTGCTCATCAAGTTGAGCAAACTTATGGCCTGAAATAAAGAGGATTGCCCCGCCCTCCCCGTTCGAGGAGATATAACCGACGAGAGAGTCGTCGATGTAGATGTTGTGGCCATAGACGTTCATCCAATCCATGGTTATGTACCTCTGAATTTAGAGTAGCACCTTTTTTCACCAGCCTCACTAAAATCTAAAAAAGAGAAAAAGAAATCCATAAATATTGGGGTTTTACGTTGATTATTAGATAATTTGTCTAAATGGTTTTCTGATTTGTTCTTACTTCTATCCCAAAAAGAAAAACAGCACGGACCCCTATTCAAGACCGAACTGTTTTTTCTTCAAATTCAGAAACTATTTCGCATTCTTCTTCGCCAAAGATTTGGCGTGGAGAACCTTAGCGTAGCCAGGCTTGTTCTCTTGTCGAGCCCGGGCAATCGCCATATCGCCCGGCGCAATGTCTTTGTTGATGGTGCTGCCGGCTGCAATAAAGGCGCCATCGCCAACTTTAACGGGGGAAATAATCGTCGACCCCGATCCGACAAAGGCGTTATTGCCGATGTCACTATGGAATTTGTTGACCCCATCATAATTCGCAATGATAGTGCCACAGCCAATGTTGACGCCCGACCCGATCGTTGCATCACCCAAATAAGAGAGGTGGGCGGCCTTCGAGCCTTCACCGAAATCGACATTTTTTAATTCGTTGAAGTTACCGATGTGAGCTTTATTGCGAATCTTCACGCCCTTGCGGGTGCGAAGATAGGGTCCAAGAGTCGTGGCGTCGCCAACGATGGTATCGACCAAATGAGAATAAATAATCTCATTATTGTCACCGACGCTGACGTTTTCGAAAAAACAGTTCGGGCCGATGATGTTCCCTTCGCCAATCGTGGTACTTCCCATTAAGAAAGTACCGGGGCGGATGATGGTGTCTTGGCCAACTTTGACGCCCGGAGCAACATAGGTGCTATCCGGATCCTCAATGCTGACGCCAGAAATCATCAAAGCTTTATTGAGGCGGTGCTGAATAATTTTCGCAGCAACGCTCAATTGATAGCGGTCATTGACACCTAAGGTTTCTTCGACATCCTTCACGGCATAGGAGCCAACCTTAAGTCCTTTTTTAACAAAGAGGCCAATCACATCCGTCAAGTAATATTCACCGGCAGCGTTGTTGGTTGTGATGTGATGGAGCGCCTCGAAGAGCTCCCTGTTGTCGAAGACGTAGACACCGGCGTTTACTTCGGTGATTTTTCTCTCCTCCTCACTTGCGTCTTTTTGTTCGACAATACGCTGAACAAGCCCATTCTTTTTGACGATGCGGCCATAACCGGTCGGATCTTCGAGAATCGAAGTCATGATGGTCAGAGAATTATGCTCATTTTCATGGCTCTCAAAGAGAGCTTTCAAAGTTTCAGTAGTCAATAACGGGGTGTCGCCGCAGCAAACGATGGTCTCGCCTTCTTCGCCTTCGAGCAAAGGCGTCGCCATCATCACGGCGTGACCAGAACCTTTTTGTTCTTTCTGCCAAACGACTTTGGCATCCTCTTTCACAATGGCTTCGGAAGTTGCGCCACCAAAACCGATGACGGCAATCATCTCGGCCAAACCAAGCGGCTTAAGCGCCTCAATCACATACTTGACGAGCGGACGGCCAAGAATCGGGAAAGAAACTTTCGAGATGTCCTCCCGCCTGCTCTTCATGCGCGTCCCTTTTCCTGCGGCCAAAATAATAGCGTACTTATCCATGGTTTATTCCTCCCTCGTTTTTACATCATGGTTTTTGTTAGGCGAACGATATAGCCGAGTCCCAAATATTTCCGGGCAGCTTTTGCAAGGATTTTAGAATCGCTTGAAAGGGCGTAGACCGATGATCCGCTGCCGCTCATGCAGACAAGAGATACCCCGTCTGAGCGCAAACTATCGACAATCTTCCCAACTTCCGGCAATAAACTGATAGCAGGCAAACAAAGGTCGTTGCCAATGCTTTTTGCTAAAAGTTCGTCGTCCCCATTCGCGAGTGCTTTAACAACATTCGGTGTATCGATTGCGACCGATTCGAATTTGTCCGCAATCGCAAACACATCGGCTGTGCTGAGGCCCGCCTGGGGCTTGACGATAAGGCAATTATAACTTTTTTTGACTGGGATAACTTCAATCTTCTCCCCGATCCCCGTCACCAAAGCGGGCTTGTTCATCATGAAAAAAGGAACATCGGCGCCAATAGAGAGAGCAACTTTGTTAAGTTGTTCCGCCGTTGTTTTTAAATGGAGCAAAAAAACAAGGGCGCTCATGACGGCTGCCGCATTCGAGGACCCGCCGCCCAAACCAGCAGCAAAGGGAATCTCTTTGTGGATCGAAATATCAAAGTTATCTTTGAAACCAAATTCGTTTCGCATCGCTTCAACCGCTTTGGCGCAAAGGTTGTGATGAGCACTAGAAAGAGCAATATCGTCACAGGTTACATAGGTATCGGGCGCGTGCATCCGCTCGATTTCAATGACGTCATGAAGCTCCAAAGGGAGGTTCACCATTTCAAGATTGTGATAGCCATCGTCCCTTTTCGAGAGAACGCGCAAGGAAACGTTGATTTTTGCATGCGACTTAACGACTAAGCTGTTCTTTTGAAATAACATAAGTGCGAATAGATTTTACTAGGTTCGTTTCTCAATGCAATTGAGAACGGAGTTTTATAAACTCCGACAACGAAAGTTCCTCAGGACGCCGGGTTGGCTCGATTCCGGCTTGAAACAAGAGTTCTTTGGCCGCAACGCTATCTTTTGTCACCGTGGTTAGGTTGTTTAAAATGGTTTTACGCCGATGGAGAAAAAGTTGTGAAACGAAAGAATAGAGTTCGCCGGCTTCCTTAAGGGAAACTCCGTTCTTAAAGCGAAGTAAGAAAACGGAAGAATCCACATGAGGGGTGGGCGAGAAAGCTGTGCGTGCTACGTTGAAAACCCTGGCAAAACTCGCTCGGAATTGCAAAAGAATAGGAAGAGGGCCGTAGTCTTCCGATCCCACCTTGGCACTAAGGCGGGCAATCACTTCTTTTTGAACCATAAGAACTGCCAGTTCAGCAGAAGAGGCTTCGAGCAAAATCTTTTCTACAATCGCTGAGGTGATGTAGTAAGGCAAATTGCCAATGATCTTGCTGTATGGACGAAGTTCCCAACGCATGATATTGCCGATTTGGGGATGGGTTTTGGGATTGTCTTTAAAGTCGTCCTGCAGTTTAAGAACCAAAGCCTCATCGATATCAATAAGATCCGACTCAGCCCCGCTTTTATCGATAAAATACGAGAGAGAACCGGCACCAGATCCAATCTCTAAAATGCGATCGGAAGGTTGGAGCTCAGCTGAGGCGACAATTCGTTTCGCGACTTCGATATCCACCAAAAAGTTTTGACCGATTTCATGCTTGGCCAAAAGCTTATACTCGGCGACTTTCTCAAAATAATGCTCCTCATCCATGAATGGCATCCTCCAAATCCTGTCGAACCAGTCCAAGCGCCTTGCATCGTTTCAGAAGCGACTTGCCGTTCGTGTGGCCTAGATGAAGTTTCAGTTCCACTTGGTGGCGGATTTGCACAGAATTATCCCGCCCAAGCAAACCGAGCTCATAAAGATCATCGCTGGTTATGGTGGAATCAGGCCGAGCGGAGGAAGGAACGAGATTAGCTAAGGCTTCGAGGATGACGTCTTTCGAGGATTCAGCCACCCCGACTTTATGGTGTTTAATCGCCTTTTCTTTTGGAATAAAAGCGTGGAGCAATCCCGGGATGTGTTCATCAAGGAGATCGCGAATTCTTTTGCCGGGAGCATCGGGATCAGTCAAGACGACAACGCTGCGAACCTCAGAAGCCTTTCTAATAAAATCAATTGTTCCACGTGAAACATCTGATCCATTGGTGATAACGATATCGGCATCAAGAAAACTTTCGATAAGGTCTTTATCGGTTTTTCCTTCGACGACAATAAGGGCGGGATACTTATCCATATTATTGTTCCACGTGAAATAATGACCGAAAATTCTGGTCAATTTCTTTGTCAATTTCTTGAAGTGAAATTCCCCGCAAAACCGCCATTTCTTTCACGATTTCGGGAATAAACTTCGGTGCATTTATTTCGCCACGGAATGGGACCGGAGTCAAATACGGCGAATCCGTCTCGCTCAAAAGGCGATCGGCCGGACAAGCTTTAACGTTCGCTTTGGGGACCAGAGAATTTTTGTATGTAATTGGGCCATCAAAGCCGAAATAGAATCCGAGTTTGGCAAATGAGGGCATCATCTCGGTCGAGCCGGAATAACAATGGAGATTTCCGCTTCGGTTCACAGGATGAACTTTCAACAAATCATAAGTGTCTTTCGTGGCTTCGCGGGCGTGGATGCAAATTGGCAAATTCAGCCGATTGGCTAAATCGATTTGTTTGACAAACCATTCTTTCTGCCTTGCGTGATCTTTCTCTTCTTTATACCAATGATAGTCGAGCCCAATCTCGCCGATAGCGACCACTTTGGGGTCTTTTGCCAACGCTTCAATCTCCGATAAGGAGCGATCATCAACTCCCTCAAGATTCTCGGGATGAAGGCCTATGGCGGCGTAGACATCAACGAATTCATGGGCGATTTGCAAGGCTTTTTTAGAACTTTCGACATCCCAACCCGCCACCAAAAACAAATGGACACCTGCTTGGTGGGCTTCCTCGATGTGGCGAGCTCGATCCGGGAAGAGCTTGTCGTCGTTTAAATGACAATGACTATCTAACATGTTATTTCCCTACGCAAAAACGCGAGAAGATCTCGTCAGTAAGATCGAGGGTCGCCTCTTCGCCAAGCATTTCTCGCACCGCATTATAAGCTGCCATCAGATTCACGCTGACGAGGTCGATCGGCTTTTGAGCAAGGCAATCATTTTTCGCTTCGAGAAGGCAAGAATCAATCTTGTGAAGTAGCCCCAATTCCCGCGCGTTGCTCAAACTTGAGTTTTGGAAGGCGCCATCGGACAACCCCAGCTCATCAAAAATCTGACCAAGCAAGGGCTGAATATCTTTCTTCAACGCCGAAATATAGAGTTTTCCCGCTTCTTTCTTTTGGATCAAATCTTTTTTGTTGTAAACTGTGATCAAAATCTTATCTTTGGCCAAGCCTTGAATTCGACGGTCTTCCTGACTCAGCCCTTTTTGGGCATCGGCAACGAGGATTACAACATCGGCGTCCTGAATGCTTTTTTCGCTCCGTTGAATCCCCATCTCTTCAAGGGTTCCGGCGTTCTCACGAATCCCGGCGGTATCAAGCAAATGCAAAGCGACACCCTTGAGATTAATGTCGCCTTCGACCACGTCGCGCGTCGTGCCAGGAATGTCGCTGACAATGGCCTTTTCCTCATCAAGAATTGCGTTCAACAGAGAGGATTTGCCGACGTTAGGTTCTCCAACAATGGCAACTTTGATACCTTCTTTGACGATCTTGCCCTCTTCGCCGCCTTTGATGAGTTCGGCAACTCTTTGACGAATATCATCGATCGAATGGGTTATTTTTTCTTCATTGGCCTCTTCAATGTCAGTGTATTCCGGATAATCGATATTCACTTCAACGAGGGCCAAAAGATCAGCGATGGATTTTTTTATGGGAACTACAAGTTTGCTGGTCGATCCCTCTAAAGACATCAAGGAGAGATTCTTAGCTTCTTTGGTGGTAGCGTTAATCAAATCATTGACGGCTTCAGCTTCAACCAAATCCATTTTCCCATTGAAAAATGCCCGGGAAGAAAACTCGCCTCGGGTTGCATAACTGGCGCCGCGCTTCAAATAGCAACCGATGATTTCGTTGGCGATCAACAAACTACCATGGCACGAAATCTCAACCACATCTTCTCCCGTCATCGTTTTGGGGCCAGGATAAGCCAAGACTTCGACCAAATCGATGTCTTGGCCGTCATCGTGAATACGACCAAAGAAAATCTGCCGTTCTTTAATGCCAGAAATCGGCTTCGAAAAGATTTCATCTGTCATTGCGAAAACGCCATCGCCAGAACAACGGATCAGAGCGAGAGCGGATTTAATTGGAGCGGTCGCTAAGGCGACAATCACATTACTCATGCCAACAATTATACTTGAAAGAACCTTCCGCGTCTCAATCGCGTCAAATGAATTCAAAATCCCCAGCAAAACCAAAACGGATTATTCTTTGCGCATTTTGTTTTTAAGCGAGTGAACTCGGATGCTTCCGCCTTGGGTCCTCACCAAAGATTTTGCATATTGAATGGCTTGTTCTTGCGTATCGAAGAGTTTAATGGCCTTTGGCCAGTCGCCAGACGAACCCGCCATTTGCTGGTTTCAGTCTGTTTGGCAACGGAATAAACGCGCGGACGATTCGTGTTGCCAGTCAGGTTGGTTTTTCCTCTTCTTCCTCTTCTTTAATTTCCTCGGGCTCTTCGCTTTCTTCGAATCCTTCATCATCTTAGATCGGCGCCACGTCGTCAGCGGCGACACGCTGTGTCGAAATCGCTTGAGGACCACGGCCTTCTTTATAAACTGCCGCACGGCACCCGTTTTTCCCGCCCCACTTTTTCACGTTGGTTTTCAAGCGTTGCAACGTCTTGCCAGACCCAAAGAATCAAGAAGCCGATAAGCCGAGCACCGAAGAAAATGACACACTATTTCTAAGCCGCCTGAAGCGGCTCGATTTTGGCCAAGGCAAAAGTCCAGTTTATTCATGAGAATCAGGAAAAACAGTCAATGAGCAAATGAGTGTCATGACAGAGTTTGTCCTTTTCATGAAAGACCCTCCAATATATCTACCAGTTAACGTTAGGAAGGAGGAGGCAAAAAGAACAATCGCTGTTTTTTGAGGGGAGAGATCAGAACGAAACCAATCAGGCGCGATGGACGTCAGAACCATGAGTTTCTTGGATGATCCGAAGCAGAGAAAAAACTAAGAGCGACCCAACAGAATTGCCGGCGATGACAATCAAGACGTCAAGGAAATCGCCAAGATTCCACTCGCCGCCAAATGCATAATAAAACATATTGGCGACACAGTGTTCCGTTCCGGTCACCACGAAGGTGGTTACGCAAAAGATGAGACCCGTCGCCTTAATAAACCAATTATCTGATTTCTTCCAAACGTAGACCGCCAAGAAAACGAGGATGCCACAGAATATCCCCATGATAAACGCTTTGTACCAAGGCTGGGATCCATTCCCCAAAAGAGCGCGGTTTAGTGCAATCGAGCGAGCTATTGCAATGATTTTACTGTTCGCATTATTCTGAAAAGCGAGATTGAGGAGAGCGCCGCTTCCGGCCGCTCCAATAAAGTTGCCCGCAAGCATTAACGCCAAATCAAAGAGATGGCCCCAACCTTTTTCTTTTATCGCTTCCGGGGCAAAGCCAATTCGACCGGTATAAAGACAGGTCCCGCTGAAACAAACAAAGAACAAACCGACGCTGAAGAGAACGCTGCCCAAAATCTTCCCAAGATTGGCGTCAAGCGCAACACAACCGCAATATGCAAAACTGCCTAATCCAATAAAAAGACCAGCTAAAACTCCGGAAATCACAATCTTCACTTTGTTCATGGCGGGAGTATAAACCCGAACAAAGAAAATCTCACGAAAAAACGGGTGGGGTCACCATCCGTTTAAGCGATGTCTTAATTATCTTTTTTAGGATCGACCGGAGTTTCTGGCTCAACATCAGTTTTCGGGGCTTCGGGGGCTTTAGCAACTTCGGGGGCGACTCCCGTTGTCGGGGTCGGCTTCTCAGTCGGCTTCGCTTCGGCGGGTCCGCCAACGTATTTGACGGCCACGGCGCGATTAACGCCTTCGCCCGAAGATTCGGTTTTGATGTGGGCCATCCCATTAAGGGTATTGTGAACCACCCTCCGCTCGTCGGGGGTCATCGGATCCATCCGGACATCGACGTGGCTTTTGAGAACTTCGTTCGCGGTCCGTTTGGCGATATAAGCGATGCGAGAATACTTATCTTCTTTGTAGCCGCCGACATCAAGAAGAATCCGGTAGCGATGGCGGAATTTATTCGAAACTGCCAAACGATCGAGTTCGTTGAGAGCTTGCAAGGTACGGCCATTCTTGCCAATCAAGACCGGATTGCGTTCCGAGGTGATGGTGATGCGGATGATATCCTCTTCGATCTGCCCGGTGGTTTCGATCTCAATGCCCATGCCGCCGATCGCCGTTTTCAAGTAATCCTGAGCAAATTGAAGAGCATCTTCGATGCCGTAAACTTCGATAGTGGCCTTCTTGGAGAAGAGACCTTTCTTCTCTTCGGTGACTTTATAGACGAGTTGTTCGACTGGCAGGCCAAACTCTTTGCTGGCATCCGCCAAGGCCTCATCAACCGTTTTACTGGTGAACTCTTTCATATCTATAACCTCTTTTCCTTATCTTGTTTCTTCGCCATAATCATCTGAGTAACTAAAGTCTGAACCATAGAGATAACGGCGCCAATGCCCCAATAAACGCCCATGGCGGCCGGAAGCGCGAAGCCCATGACAATCGTGAAAATAAGCATACCGTACGACACCCATTTCATCGTGTTGGTATTCTTGTCCTGAGCCGGATTGGTCGTGGTACGGGCCTGACTCTTTGTCCGCCTCTTGGTCATCCATTGCGGCAACATCATTGCAAGCCACTGGAAGACTGACATCAATAAGAAGAGGGTGAATGCCGTCCACCAGCCGTTGGTGTTGTAATACCAAGTGCCGGAAACGTTGGTTAAAACGGATTGAATGTTGTCAGAAAGACGGAGATTAAGCACTTCGCCAGAACTTAAAACCGCACTGCCTTGGAGAGCGCCCCAAACCGCGATGAAGACCGGGAATTGGACGAGCATCGCCAAGAACATGGATAATGGATTAACTTTATTTCGTTTATAGAGGGCCATCTGCTCTTGTGAGAGACGGGCGGCTTCAGCTTTGTTGGTGTTGCTATTCGGATATTTGGCCTGCAGTTTCGCTAATTGTGGCTGCAAAGCTTGGGTCTTTTGCTGGTCCATCGTGCTCTTGAAGGTCAAAAGCAAGACGAAGGCGCGGACGATAAGCGTTACAAGGACGATCGACCAAATCTGGCCCACGCCAGTTAAGTTCGGATCCATGCCGCGAGCAAAAGTATCAATCATCCACGAAACCGGATAAACGATCAGCCCCTCAAGAAAGCCCTTCTTCCAGGAATCGCCCCAGGTCTTGGCCGTGATCGAAACCTCCCAGTTGGACGAATTTCCGAAGTGGCCGTACGTGTCTTCCATGGTGGCGATGCAAGTGCGAGCGGCCGAAATTTTGCTGTTCATATCATTCTTATAAAGCGTGGTGAAATCAGCGTTCGGGCATTCGTTCTTGTTAAGCGTCGTAGCGATTTGGGTGTTCCAGGCGTTCCAATTGGTCCAAGTCTTGCCATCATCGCCATAAAACTTGAGATAGCCAAAAGCGCGAAGAATCGAGTTGTAGTTGGCTTCAACGCCACTTTCGTTGCCCACACAATCTTGTGCGAGCGTTGCATCAGAACTCTTGAAGGGGTTAATGTCGCTGGCCTTGAGATCGGCGTGGCCTGTAACGAGTCTTCCATCCGCTAATTTGAACTGTGCGCTCGCCTTGGCCGCATCAACGGCATTATCAAGCAAGATCTTATCGAAACTGATGAAGTAGTTTTGCGACGGAATGATGTAGTTGTTGCTGACGGCGTTAGCGATAATGGTGTTGGTTAAATAGCTCGCTTTTTTAGCGGCATAATAGCCACTCGTGTCTACCGGGACATAATAATAAACGTTTGGGTTATCGTCCCAAACTTTTTTCGCCAACGCTTGATATTCCGTAGGAATGTTGGCCTGGTCGCAATAAACTGTCACGCCTTGTTCATAAGGATAGGCGATGTTAGCCTCATCGAGGCTGGAGCAGAAATTGGCGGTGCAACCCGAAAGAATCAAGGCTCCAACCAAGAGCCCCAGTCCGCCGAGAAGCTTAATCTTTGTTTCGTGTTTCAATGCTGTTCTCCGATCTTTGACAAAGAAGAAAATAATTCCGTTTCTTCTTCATGGAATTGCTCCGGATTATAAGAGGACCGAACAATGATTATGATATCGAAGCTTTGATGAAGATCATAACCATCAGCAATCATCGCTCTTATTTGGCGCTTGATGCGGTTCCGCGTCACTGCATCCCCATTTCGTTTGCTAACGGAGATCCCGATTCTTGCCTTATTGGCAACGTTTTGTCGGTAATGAATGACGTAGTGTTGGCTTCTGACGTTAGGGGTGGATTGAATAATGGCGTCGAATTCTTGATGTTTCAGGACTCGGTTTTCACGCTTCATCAATTCGCCTTAAAATCCCTGTGCGGGAATTAGTCAGCAATCTTTGTTCTGCCCTTGGCCCGACGACGAGCAAGGACTTTGCGACCACTATGATCGGCCATCTTGGCGCGGAATCCGGCCTTGTTGGCGTGCTTCACTTTCGACGGCTGATAAGTTTTCTTCATACGCATTTTCCTCCGAAGTTTGCTTGCGTGCGGATAGATTATAGGTTTTCGATAACTCTAACACAATAAAAAGAATTACGCGTGCGTGCGTGAGGTTTTTCCACATGAGGCGGGAAATAAAGCAAGAAAGTAGGCCAAAAATCAATAAAAACAGCCTGTTTTTCATATTGAAAGCGCTTACTTATAACTTTCTCACCTTTTCCACCGTCAAAACAGATCAAAAATAGGTTTTCCACCAGCGAAAAAACCATCCACATCCCTGTTGAAAGATTTTCCTCTTTTTGTGGGCAAAGGCCGCTTAATTAAGGGTTTGTCGGCTCTTTAATCACTTTGTATCTGTGAGCAAAGGGCTACTTTTTCGCTTTTTCCACACTTTAAATTTTCCACAATAGTTATCCACAAGTTTTCCACAATTAGGCTTTTGTGGATAAGGCTTAAAAACCCCTTTTCGCCCGCTTTATGACGAATTTTTGTGAATAGTTCATTTTTAGGCTTGTTTTGCGTGTCTTATGGTTGTGGATATGTTAAATTCTTAGCGGTATATAGTTATGGAAAATTCCGTCAGTGAAATCGCCGCCCTTTGGGATCGCATTCTCGTCAAGATAAAAGCAAGAATGGATGATCAGTTGGTCTACGACACTTTCTTCGAGGGCTCCTATATTGACTCAATTCAGGACAACAAAATGATTGTGGTTCCTAATTCACAATTGGCGGTCACAATTCTCTCTACGAAATATAAGGATTTAATCGATTCGGTTGTTCGCGAAGCCACCGAAAGCAACTTTGAGATTCGCTTCGTTGATAAAGAGTCGATTAAAAAACAGGTCGAAATCAAGCCGGTTAAACAGCCGTTCTTTGCCGACAGCGTGATCAATCCTCAATACACGTTTAAAAATTTTGTTGTGGGCCCATCGAACCGCGAAGCCTATCAAGCCGCTTTGATGATTTCGCAAAACCCGGGCAAACTCTTTAACCCCTTGCTGATTTATGGGGGCTCGGGGCTGGGCAAAACCCACCTTTTACACGCGATTGGGAATGCGGTAAAGGAAAAGTACCCGGGTATTCGAGTTCTTTACGTTCACGCCCAACAATTTCTTAACGAATTCATTAAATACGTCAATGGACAAAACGAGGGAACAAACCTCGTCGATTGGTTCAAAAACTCGGTGGATGTTCTCTTGGTTGACGACGTTCAATTCTTAGCGGGAAAGATCCGGACGGAAGAAACTTTCTTTTCCATTTATAACAACCTCCAGACCGCAGGAAAACAGGTGGTTTTGACTTCGGATGTCAATCCCGCCCAGGTCGATGGTCTCGAGGAGCGCCTACGCAGCCGATTCGTCTCTGGTCTTCCGCTCCTTATTTCACCAATCGAAAAGGAAACATGCGAATCGATCCTCCGCTTGAAAATCGAAGCCAACGGCCTCGACGTCAATGATTTCGATCCCGAAGTTATCGCGTATTTCGCAGAAACCTTCGGCAAAAATGTCCGCGTTTTGGAAGGCGCCTTCGAGCGGCTCCTCTTCTATACCGTCAACATCCACAAAACCAAGCACGTCGATTTACCGACCGCGATGGATTCCGTTTCATCTCTCGCCGAGGCCCAGGACGCCAAAACTCAACTCTCCGAAGAAAGGGTTATTGGCGCCGTAGCTGATTATTACAGCCTCGCACCCTATCAATTAACCGGCAAGATTCGCACCAGCCAAATCGCGATGGCGCGCCACATCGCCATGTATCTGATTCGCACCCTGCTCGATGTCCCATTCACCAAGATCGGTCAAACTTTCGGCGGTAAGGACCACGCCACCGTGATGAACGGTGTGCAAAAAGTGGAAAACTCCATCAAGACCAATAAAGATCTCGCCAAGGCGGTCGGCGAGCTGCAAGCCCGCCTAAAAGCATGAGGAAAAGCCGAAGAATCTTGTAGTAGATCCCTCTGTAAAGATGGTAGAATAAAAGATACCAAAAAAGGACTTATCCACAGTTCCCACAAAAACATTATTATTAGTATTATTAAAACATAAACAAACAAAGGAGAAATTCATGCGCTTCACCATTGATAAAAACCAATTTCTAAAAGGGCTTTTGATTGTCGGGCACTCTGTCGGCAACAAGAATCCGAACCCGATGTACCTTTGTTTCAAACTCGAACTGACGGCTCGCGGTCTCGAGATCACCGGATCAAACGGCGACACCACCATTTGGACCTTGGTTCCGAATGTTTTGAACGACAAAGAAATCATCCGCAATTCTTCGTTAGGTTCGACCCTCGTTAACGCTCACGTTATCACCGAAGTTGTTCGCAAACTTGAAGGCGAAGAAATCTCGATGGAAATCATCGACAACGTCATTGCCAAAATCGATGATGGCAAGGCGACCTTTAAACTCAACTGCATCTCCTCCGAGGAATATCCGCACATCGATTTTGAAAAGGCGGGGAACCCCTTCGTTCTTTCCTGCGCCGATGTGTCGTCGCTCGTCGGCCAGACTGCCTTTGCGGCTCTCGATAAAGATACTCGTCCGATTTTGATGGCGATCAATTTGCGAGCCGAAAATGGCAAATTAACTGCTACCGCAACCGATTCGGCTCGTCTTTCTCGCAAATCCGTTACCATCGATCCTTCGCTTCGCTTCTCGGTTAACGTTCCGGCGAAAACCCTCGCCGACATCGTCGGTCTTTTCGAGGGCAACGACAGCGTGGAAATCTCGGCCAACGCCGAAAAAATTATCTTCAGTTTCGGCATGACTCTCGTATCGAGCCGCTTGATTTCGGGCGAATATCCGGTTTCGAGCAGCATTATCCCCCAGAATTTCTCGTTCTTCCTCGAAGTGAATGCCCAACAGCTCCTTGGCGCCGTCGACCGGGTTTCGGTCTTGGCGACCGATCACACACCGGTTGTGAAGCTTTCGATGGACGATGAACAAATCGAAGTTTCGCTCTCGAGCGATCAAACTGGATCCGGCAGCGAGCGTTTGACTACGATTCAATACACTGGCGAGCGTTTGGAAATCGCCTTTAACGCCATGTTCGTGACCCAGGCCGTTCGGGCTCTCGGCAGCGAGGATGTCGTCTTGTCGTTTATCGGCGAAATGAAGCCGTTTGTTATCCGGAACCCTAAAGATGATTCCGTGGTCGAATTAATCACGCCCATGAGGACGCGATGAGCCAAATTTAGCCTTTTAAAAACAAGGTTCGAAAAAGGAACGTATTTTGTTCCTTTTTTTACTACGTAGTAGTAAACTATAATCATGGGAAAAATCTCGGAAAACGAAACGAAAGAAATTGCCATTATCGGTGATTACATCACCTTGGGACAGCTTTTGAAATTCGCGCGGATCGTTGGGGAGGGCGGAATGGCGAAAAGCTACTTGGCTAGCCACGACGTCCTGGTCAACCAAGAGAAGGAGAATCGGCGCGGCCGCAAATTACGGTCGGGTGATATCGTCTCTCTCGCGGAAGGCACCTTCAAGATCGTGAGCCGATGAAGCTAACGCGGCTCACGCTCCGGAACTTCCGGAGCTACCCTTCCTGTTCGCTTGAATTCGCTAGTGGCGTCAACGTGATCGAGGGCGATAACGGTGCCGGCAAGAGCAATCTGGCCGAAGCCATCTATTACCTCTCGCTCGCCAAGAGCTGGCGGACAAGCGATGACCGGGCTCTTATCCGCTATGGAGAAAGCGCCGCCTCGATTGAAGCGGATATCGCTGAGAACGGGCTCTCGCGCCGCATCGCGATCTATCTAACCCCAACGGGACGGAAGATTCTGATCAACGAGAAACCGATCCATCGGTTGAGCGAACTCTCAAAATTGGTTAACGTCGTCCTCTTTTCACCCGAAGATACCGGCATATTTCGCGGGAGCCCGAGCGAAAGGCGCAGCTTCTTGGACGTGAACCTCTCCAAGCAATCTCTCGATTACTTCGCCTTAATTGGCAAGCATAACCGACTGTTGGAGGAGCGGAACGCCGTTCTGAAGTCGTCGAAACCCGATCTGACTTATCTCGGGGTTGTGACCGACTCTCTGATCGAGGCGAGCGAGCCGTTGGAGCGTTATAGGCGCCTCTATGTCGATTCCCTGAATAAAGTCCTGAGTTCCCTCGAAAGCGAGCTCTACGGGCAATCTAGAACGCTTCTTGTCATCTATCGGCCCTTCGTTAAAGGGGCCGCCTTCGTCGAAGAAGCCAAAAAAGCTTACCAGCGCGCCTTGGAAGGAGACCTCTCCCACAAAGCGACATCGATCGGACTCCAGCGGGAAGATTTCTCGCTCCTCCTCGATGGGAGGGATGTGGCCGTCTATGGCTCGCAAGGCGAGAATCGCCTAGCGGCCATCGCCCTTAAACTCTCGCCTTACTTCTTGATCGAAGACGAGGAGAAAAAACCGCTGGCCGTCTTGGATGATATCTATTCCGAACTTGACGTCGAGCATGCTTCCCGCCTTGATGTACTCATCAAGAAACTCAATCAAGTATTCGTGACGGGAACCCAATTGCCGATTGACGGAGCCACCATCATCGATGTCTCTCCGCATAAAGCCACCAGGAGGATTTAAACACTATGGCAGAAGAAGATAAGAAAGTCGCAACGTCCGGAGCCGCGTCCACTGACGACGCCGCAACGCTCGAAGCCGCGAAAGAAAGCGGCGTTAGCGCGGAATCGCTTCAAGAAGAAGACAAATTCCAATACAAAAAAGAGGATGCGACCAACGAAAAGGCGGTCGAAAAAGCCGATGAGAAGTACACCGGCGACAACATCCAGGTTTTGGAAGGCCTCGAAGCGGTCCGCAAGCGTCCTGGCATGTACATCGCGACTACCGCGGCCCCCGGCTTACACCACCTGGTTTGGGAAATTGTCGATAATTCAATCGATGAAGCTTTGGCAGGCTATTGCGATGCCATTGAAGTCACGATCAACAAAGATAATTCCATTACCGTTCAGGATAATGGTCGCGGCGTTCCGGTCGATATTGTCAAAAAGAGTGGTCTCTCTGGTGTTGAAACAGCCTTTACGATTCTCCATGCCGGAGGCAAATTCGGCGATGGCGGTGGCTACAAGGTTTCCGGCGGACTTCACGGCGTCGGCGCTTCGGTCGTCAATGCCTTGTCGGTCTGGATGGAAGTCACCGTCCACAAGGACGGCGGCATCTATTACATCAAATTCACCAATGGCGGCAAGATCACCGAACACTTGAAACGGATCGGTGACTGCGCTGATCGCGGGACGATCGTCAGTTTCTTGCCGGACCCGGAGATTTTCACCGAGACGACCGTTTACAATTACGAAACGATTAAAAACCATTTGCGCCAGATGGCCTTCCTCAACGGGGGAGTGAAAATCTCCCTCACCGATATGCGGGGAGCCGAGCCGAAGAACGAGACCTTCTTTTACAATGGCGGAATTAAGGAATACGTTTCTTTCATCAATACCGGCAAACTTCCGATCAATAACGAAGTTATTTATTGCCAAGGCGCCGAAGAGGTTACCTTGCTCGACGGAACCAATGAACGCATCTATGGCGAAGTCGCGATGCAATGGACCGACTACTATTCTTCGGATGGCGTTTATTCCTTCTGCAATAACATTTCCACCAAGGAAGGCGGCACCCACGTCGAAGGCTTTAACCTCGCGCTCAACCGCACCATCAACGAATACGCACGCCAGTTTAAACTCCTCGATGAGAAAGCCCCGAACTTCACGACCGACGATTGCCGCGAAGGTTTAACCTGCGTCATTTCGGTGAAACACCCGAACCCGCAGTACGAAGGCCAAACCAAAACCAAACTTGGCAACTCCGAGGTTCGCAAGATCGTCTCGACTCTCGTTGGCGATCAGCTGATGCAATATTTGCTCGAGCATCCGGATCAGGCGAAGCTGATCGTTGAGAAAGTCCGCTTGGCGGGCAAGGCCAGAATGGCCGCTCAGGTCGCCCGTGAATCCATCCGCAAGACTGCGCTTGGCGTCACGACCCTCCCGGGGAAACTCGCCGATTGTTCCAGTAAAGACCCCGCCGAATGCGAGCTCTATATCGTCGAGGGCAACTCCGCCGGTGGCTCCGCCAAGAACGGTCGTGACCGTAAAACTCAAGCCATTTTGCCGCTCCGTGGCAAGATTTTGAATGTCGAAAAGGCGCGGGAAGACCGCATCTTTAAGAACGCGGAAATCGGCAATATGATCACCGCGATTGGCGCGGGCATCCGCGAAAACTTCGATATCACGAAAATTCGCTATCACAAAATTGTCATCATGACCGATGCCGATGTTGATGGTGACCATATCCGCATCTTGCTTTTAACTTTTTTCTATCGCTTTATGCGTCCTTTAATCGATAACGGCAATGTCTACATCGCACAACCGCCGCTTTATAAGATCGATTTCAAAGGCCAGTCTTATTACGCTTACAACGATCAACAGCTCGAAGAATTGAAAAAATCCCTGCAGCTCAAGTCCGGTTATCCGTTCCAACGCTATAAGGGACTTGGCGAAATGGACGCCCAGCAGCTTTGGGAAACGACCATGGATCCTTCTGCCCGCAAGATGATCCGCATTACGATTGACGATGCTACCAAAGCCGAGATGACTTTCACCGAATTGATGGGCGATGACGTTGATCCGCGCAAGGATTTCATTTCGAAGAACGCCGTGTTCGTGAAGAACCTCGATATCTGATGGGAGGAAGAAAAAATGGATAACGAAGATAACAAAAACAATCCGGTGGACCCCGCGAAGAGCGAGACCGCCGAGGAAAAAGAGCAAAACACCGTGGTCGCTGGCATCGTACCGGCACTCATCGACCGCGAAGTGACTGATGAAGTCCAGACCGCCTTCCTTTCTTATTCGATGTCGGTTATTGTCTCCCGGGCCATCCCGGACGTCCGCGATGGTTTGAAGCCGGTTCAGCGCCGCATCATTTTTGGCATGAACGAAGAGGGCATTGAACCGGGCAAACCTTATAAGAAGTCTGCTCGTATCGTCGGCGATGTTATGGGCAAATACCATCCGCACGGCGACTCCGCTCTTTATGGCACCCTCGTTCGTCTGGCCCAGCCGTTCTCGATGCGTTACACCTTGGTCGATGGGCACGGCAACTTCGGATCCATCGATGGCGATGAAGCCGCTGCCATGCGTTACACCGAGGCCAGAATGAACCGCTTGTCGGTTGAAATGGTCCGCGATTTGGAAAAAGACACCGTCAACTTTGTTGACAACTATGATGGCACGGAAAAAGAGCCGGAAGTCTTGCCGTCTCGTTTCCCGAATTTGGTTGTTAACGGTTCCGAAGGTATTGCCGTCGGTATGGCGACCAATATGCCGCCCCACAACCTCAGCGAAGCGATCGATGCGGTAGTGGCGATTGCCAAAAACCCCACTTTGACCCCGCTTGAGATTATGCAGAACTATCTCCATGGTCCGGATTTTCCGACCGGCGGTGTGATCTTGGGCCGCAAAGGTATCTTGGATTATTTCACGACCGGAACGGGCTCCGTGACGATTCGCAGCAAATACCACATCGAAGAAGAAGATACCGGCAAGGCCCGGATCATCGTCACCGAAATTCCTTATCAGGTGAATAAAGCGATGATGATCGAGAATATGGCTCAGCTCGTTCGCGACAAAGTCATCGACGGCATCACCGATATTCGTGATGAGTCGAACAAGGAAGGCATCCGGGTTGTCATCGAAGTGAAGCGCGACTCGGTTCCGGAAGTGGTGGCCAACAACTTATTGAAGCACACCCAACTTCAAATCAATTTTGGCGTCATCAATCTTTGCCTTGTCGAAGGGGCACCGAAAGTTTTGCCGATTACCGCCATCCTTCAGAATTATGTCGATTTCCAGATTTCCGTTTTGACCCGCCGGACCCAATTCTTATTGAAACGGGATTCGCAACGCGATCACATCGTGGTCGGTCTCATCACCTGCCACGACCACATCGACGAAGTCATCCATATCATCCGTGATTCGAAGACCGATGACGAATCGAAGCGTCGCTTGAATGAGACCTTCGGTTTCACCGACGATCAAACCGACGCCATTTTAGCGATGACCCTCCGCCGCCTCGAAGGTTTGGAACAATCCAAACTTCAAGAAGAGCACGTGGGGCTCACCAAGAACATCGTGGAATACAATCGTTTGCTTTCGAGCAAAGACAACATCGTTGATTTGATGATTAAGGAACTCGGTGAAATCAAAGATAAATTCGGCGATAAGCGCCTGACCGACATTTCGGATGAAGCCGCCAACATCGACAACGAAGATCTGATTCCGCAGGATGACATCATCGTCGTCTTGACCAAAAACGGCTATCTCAAACGGATGTCCGATCAAACCTTCCGCGCGCAAAATCGCGGTGGACGCGGCGTTAAAGGCATCTCAACAACGGCGGGAGACACGGTCAACATCATGCTCCACACCAGAACGCATACCGATCTCTTGTTCTTTACGTCTTTGGGCAGCGTCTACACCTTACGGGGTTATATGATCCCCGACGGCGCTCGCGATGCCAAAGGCATGCCGGCGATTAATTTGTTGAACCTTGACCAAGACGAAAAAGTGATCTCGATCGTCTCGTGCGACGATTACCCCGAGAGCGATTTCCTCTTCTTCGCGACGGTCAACGGCGTCGTCAAACGGACGAAACTCAGTGAATTCGCCTCGATCCACAAAAACGGCAAACGAGCGCTCGGTCTTCGCGATGGGGACCAACTTCTCAATGTCAAACGGACTAACGGAACCGCGATTATCTCACTCGCCTCGAGCAATGGCAAAGTCTGCTCCTTCATGGAAGACGATGTCCGGGCGATGGGTCGCAGCGCCGCCGGCGTCAGCGGTATGAACCTTAAAGATGGCTCGCACCTTGTTGATATCACCACCTCGCTTGAGGGCGACAAGATCCTCGTCTTGACTTCGCTTGGCTACGGCAAGATTTCCTATGCCAAAGACACCGATACGGAAGATGGCCGCCACCATGGTGGCTATCGTCTCACCAGCCGTGGCGCCAAAGGCGTCATCTCGCTCAAGAGCTCTGATAAGAATGGCGAACTTACCGCGATGAGAGCGGTCCATGGCGATGAAGACCTCATGGTCATCACCACCGGTGGCATCGTAATCCGGACCCCGCTCGATCAAGTCAAGATTGCTGGCCGCAACACCCAAGGCGTGAAGATCATCGCTCTTGAGCCGCGCCACAAAGTCGCCTCTTTAGCGATTGTTCCGCACGAAGATCCGAATGCGCCTATCGAAGAAGAGACCCCGACCGCCGATGATGAGATTAACCCCGCCTTAATGAGCGGAGACGAGACTCCAAAAGCCGCCGTGAAGATGCCGACCCCCGATGACATCGACGAAGATGCCTCGAGCGAAGATGGTGTCAGCGGCAAAAAAGGCGGAGACGACGACATCTGATCTTTTTTATGAAAGCCTTAGTGTATTTTAATCCAGGCAGCAAGGCGGATTGCTTTGCGGCTACCCGCTTAAGGAAAAACATCAAAGGCTCTTTGGAATTAGCCGATGTGGTTTGGGTGGAGAGTTTATTCGCTTTGCCCGAACTCCTCCATCTGCTTTCTCCGGAAGACGAAGCAAAAATGCACGATGCAAAGCTCGACGGCCTTAAAGTGGTCGTCAGCGCGCTCTACACGGAATCCGATCCTGCCGCCCGCTACTTTCAGAAAGACCCCGATGGCTTTTATCGTTTGCGGGGTAAGGCTGAGCGGCTCCTCGAAGGCGCCGATTTGATTCTCGTCCCTTGTCTCGGCGCCAAAGACGCCTTGGTGCAGGCCGGGATCAAAAATCCGCATTTCGCGATTCTCAGCGCCGGCGTCAATGTGGCCCGCTTTGAAAGAGGCGACCCCGTTGAGACGGGCGTCGTCTATCGTTACCTCCGCTTTCCTGAAGGCGCCAAATACGTCTTTTCGGCGGGGGATTACGAAGATAGTGAAGTTTTGGCGAAGTTTGACGCGGTGGCGAAAGCCTGCCCCGAAGTTCGGTTCTTTTTTGTCGGAGTTCGGCGGGGGATCGCCGGGGACGTCGCTCAGAAAAAACTGAATAAAAACGCCTCGTCAAATTGCCGTTACCTTGATCTTTTGGAAGATGATGTCTTTCGGAGCGCGATGGTTAACGCCAGCGTTTATCTCTCCTTCCCTTCGCTGGGAAGCGATCAAATTCTCGCTCTCGAAGCAATGGCGAGCAAAACGCAGATCATCTGCTTTGGCAAACCTTTATCGAGGGATGTCATCGAAGAAAAGAAGAACGCCTATTGTTATACCAGCGCCGATAGGGTGGCCAAAGCCATCGAAAGCTGCTGCGCAGGAAAACTGACCCCGACTATAATTGAAGGGTATCGCAAGGCCAAGAGCTGTTCCTTGAAAAAGGTTGGGCAGCAACTGAAAGCGATGTATGAGTCCTTATTGAAGGGCCCGGAGGAATAAGTATGTTGGATTTGAAGCTGATCGAAGAAAAGCCAGACTATGTCAAGGCGGCTCTGGCGAAAAAAGGCTGGGATTTCGATCCTGCCCCCTTGCTCAGGGATTTTCAAGTTCGCCGCGGTCTTCTCAAAGAGGTTGAGAGTAACAAAGCGGAGCAAAACCGTCTTTCTGCCAGCGTTCCCGCTGTGAAAAAAGCTGGTGGCAACGTTCAGGAACTTTTTGCCAAAGTCCGCGATTTAGCGGCCAAAAACAAAGACAAGGAGGCTGATCTCGCCAAAGTTGAAGCTGACATCCAAGCCCTTGTCGAAGTTTTGCCGAATATGCCGGATCCCGATTTGCTCCCGGGCGAAAAAGAGAACAACCATCCGATTTACCACTTTGGGAAAGAGCCGACGTTTGATGGCTTTAAACCGAAAGATCACGTCGAGCTTGAAGAAAGCCTCGGCCTCATCGATTACAAACGAGGCGTTAAGATTTCCTCGTCGGGTGCTTGGATGTACACCGGTCTCGGCGCGCAACTCGAATGGGCTTTATTGAACTATTTTATCGCTCAGCATCTTGCCGATGGCTATACCTTTATTCTTCCGCCGCACATGCTTAATGAAGAAAGTGGCTATACCGCCGGCCAATTTCCGAAATTCAAGAACGACGTTTTCTGGGTCGATGGTACCAACCCGAAGAAGTTCATGCTCCCGACCGCGGAAACCGCCCTCGTCAACATCTACCGCAACGAGATTCTTTCGATTGATGATTTACCGAAGAAATTCTTTGCCTACACTCCGTGCTACCGCAACGAAAGCTTAAGCTATCATGCCGATGAGCGCGGCATGGTGCGTGGCTATCAATTCAATAAAGTTGAGATGGTCCAATACACTACCGACGATGGCAGCGACGTCGCTTTCGAAGAGTTGGTCAAGAAAGCCCAGAAGCTCGTTGAGGGGCTTGGTCTTTGCTACCAAGTCGATAAATTGGCGGCCGGCGATTGTTCGCACTCGATGGCCCGGACATACGATATCGAAGTCTGGATTCCGTCGATGCATATTTACAAAGAGGTCTCGAGCGTCTCGAATGCCCGGGATTATCAGGCGCGGCGTGGCATGATTCGCTACAAGGATCACGAAGGCAAAACCCATTATTGCCACACGCTCAATGGTTCGGGTTTGGCGACTTCGCGGGTCTTCCCGGCAATCCTGGAGCAGTTCCAGCAAGCCGATGGTTCGGTCATCATCCCAGAGGCGCTTCGTCCGTGGATGGGCGGCATCAGCGTCTTAAAGCCTGTCAAATAACGAATAATTCGATATAATAGAAAAGCCATCGCGAGGAGAACTCTTCGAACCAGGTCAGGACCGGAAGGTAGCAGCCTTAAGATCAGATCCCCTGTGCGGTGGTTTTTCTTATCCTGTATAATGAAGCGCATGAACGATGAAGATTACATGCGTGAAGCCCTGAAATGTGCGCAAGCCGCTCTCGAACTGGGAGAAATCCCCGTCGGAGCCGTCATTGTTTTAGATGATAAAATCGTTGCTCGAGGCTATAACCAGCGCGAAAAGAAGCACGACGTTTCTTCTCACGCCGAAATTGAAGCAATCCGCTCGGCGGGGAAGACGCTTGGCAGTTGGCGTCTAAATGGCGCCACACTCTATGTGACCCTGGAACCATGCCTTATGTGCGCCTCGGCGATTCAGCAAGCCCAGATTTGTCGCGTTGTTTATGGCGCCGAAGATCCGAGCGACGGCGCTATCAGCGCCCATCATTTTATTTATGACGATCCTTCCCTCGGCGAACGGCCTCTTGTTTCGCGCGGAGTCCTAGAAAAAGATTGCGCCATACTCCTCAAAACTTTTTTCTTCAATAGAAGAAAGAAAAATTAATTTTTAAGCCGAAGTTCCGATAATCACTAGCCTTTATTACAGCGTATAAAAAATCACTAAAATATAAGGCAACAAGCCCTCTTTTTCGTGTTATATTATGGCGCAATATTTTTCGCACCTATGCAACAAAGAGAAAAGGGAAATCAAAACGCAAAGAATCCGATGCGGATTGATTTTTGCTTTTAAGAAAGTATCTCATGAACGGAAAAATAACCACTAACAACTCCGCTTCTATGCCCGGAGCGGAAGATAAAGCCAACGCGGAAACCGCGCCCGCTTTAGTTTTGACCCACATTAAAAAAGACTATTTTATCGATGGCAAACCTTTTACCGCTCTCAACGATATTTCCCTCGCTTTCCCCAGTCGGGGATTTGTGGCAATCCTTGGTCCGTCGGGCTGTGGCAAAACCACGTTACTTAACATCATTGGCGGTCTTGATCATTACACCTTGGGCGATTTGCTCATCGATGGCAAGAGCACCAAAGAATTCGCCGATCGCGAGTGGGATGGCTACCGCAACGAACGGGTGGGGTTTGTTTTTCAAAGTTACAACCTGATTCCCCATGAAAATGTTTTGCAAAACGTCGAAGTTTCCTTGCTTTTGAATGGCGTTTCTAAACAAGAAAGAAACGAACGTGCGATGGCTGCGCTCAAGAGCGTTGGCCTCGAGGAAAGCGCCAAGAAACGGCCGAATCAACTCTCGGGCGGCCAGATGCAGCGCATCGCCCTGGCTCGAGCCGTCATCAACAATCCGAAAATTGTGCTGGCTGATGAGCCGACTGGCGCTTTGGATTCGGGTACTTCGCTCCAAATGATGGAATTGCTCAAAGAGATCGCTCAGGATCGTCTGGTCATCATGGTGACTCACAACCGGGACCTAGCTGACCAATTTGCTGAACGTATCATCGAGATGAAAGACGGCGTGATCACAAAGGACACCGCCCCGCTTAGCGTCGACAACATCGTTCCTTCAGGCAAAGAAATCAGCAAGAAGACCGCGATGAGCTTTATGACTGCTCTTCGTTCCTCTTTCTTAAATATTGGGACCAAGAAAGCCCGAACGATTTTGACTGCCGTCGCCTCTTCGATCGGCATCATCGGCGTCGCTTTGGTCCTCGCGGTGTCGAATGGTTTTACCAATTACGTTGATAACGTTGAAGGCTCGGTGGCTTCGAGCGTCCCCATCACCATTTCGCCGGTCGATTATAGTTATCTTCCTGCCGATAGCGGTAATTATGCCGAATACCCCGACGACAATAAAATCCATGTCTACGACACGTCAAATTCTGCTTATGTCGTCCATCGGAACAATTATTCTCAAGACTATTTTAAATACATTCAGAAAACGGTCGATAAAGGTTGGGCTCGTTCCATTATGTTCAACCGGATCAATCTCAATTTCCACGTTTTGACGCAAGACGGCAATGCGACAGACAGTTCAGGGAACCCTGTCGCTCAATTAGTGAACCAGTATTCGAGCGTGAATTCTACCTCCAGCGTGGTCGGTTCGGCCACGGGTTTGCCTTCGACGATTTTCCACGAACTCTATGGCGAAGAGAAAGGTCTCTCTTCGATGTATGACGTGATTTATGGAAAATTCCCGCAGAACTCCAACGAAATTGTTTTGATCACCGACCGTTATAACCGGATAGAGTATTCCACTTTAAAGAAACTTGGGATTCTTAGCGCGACGACAACCGCCTCTTCGGTCTCGACGCTGAACTTCTCCGATTTGGTCTACGATGGCGAAAGCGACACGACCTATAAGCCCTACAAAGTCTATCGGCAAAGCGACTATTTTCAAGTGAAGGATAAAGCGGGCAATGATACGGTAAAATCAAAAGATTATTGGGCCTGGCAAATCAACGGCATTTCGCTGACCAATTATCCGCCGAAAACGGTCGATGACATCAAGATTGATGCGACCGCCGTTAAGAAAACAATTCACTACTATCAAGAACAGAATCCGACCAAATTTGGCGATCTTTCCAATTATGGTTCCGTTTATAACAACGATGCCACCTATAACCCGATTACTCTAAAAATTGTCGGTGTTTTACGTCCGACTCAGTCTTCCTATGTTTCTCTAATGCCCTCTTCAATCGGCTATCTCTCTTCCCTAAAGGATGAAATGGCGGCGGATACCGCTAAGGGCGGGGCGGGTGAAAAAATCGCTCAGTATGCCGCCGATAACTATTACATCAATAATCACGATGCCAACGCCGCCGATTCGACGGTTGATTTTAATCCCGATGATGGGATTGCTAAATTAAAAAATCAGCTCTTATCGGCACTAAACGGTTCTACCTCGAGTTTGTCGGAAAGCACCATTAGCACCCTCCTTTCGAGCGCCTACACCTTTCGTTGGTATAACGTTTGGGATACTGCGAGCCCCTACGGAACAAGCTTTTCTTCTTTCTTAACCATCAGCCAATATGTCGGCGGAGACTTTAAAGAAAACAAGATTACGGGAATTCCAGACACCCCATCTTCTGCCGATAGTGTGGATGACGAAGTGTGGACCCGCTTTTTTGCTTACTGGAAAGCGAAACTGACGAATCCCGCTTTTTATAATCAAAGTGCGACGGATTGGAACGCGATTGATTTCTTGGCTTATTTCAATGGCTACTCATTAGTTTCTTCGATTTTGATTTTCCCTGCTTCGCTGACCACGAAAGATGCTCTTCACGCCTATTTGGATGACTATAATACCGGCAAGAGCGAAGAGAATCAGATTGTTTATAACGATATTATGTCGACCTTCACGAATTCGTTAGGTATTTTGATTCAGGTCATTTCGGCGGTTTTGATTGTCTTTGCCGCCATTTCCTTGGTCGTCAGCTCGGTCATGACGGGCATCATCACTTACGTATCGGTGGTAGAACGGACTAAAGAAATCGGTATTCTCCGCGCTTGCGGTGCCCGAAAAAAGGACGTTGGCCGCCTCTTTGAGGCCGAGTGCACCATCATTGGCTTCTCGGCCGGATTAATCGGCGTTGCCTTCACTTATTTGGCTTGCATTCCTATCAACCTCATCTTGGATCACCAATTCCCGGGCAATAATTTAACCGGCATCGCCTCGCTCAATCCGTGGCACGCTCTGATTCTGGTTGCGCTCGGCGTTCTCCTTGCTTTGATTTCTGGTTTGATTCCTTCGCGAATCGCCGCGAAGAAGGATCCAGTCATTGCTCTGAGGGCTGAATAATGGCCAGTCGGAAAAAAGAGGAATTTTTAAAAGCGATCAAAGCCGTTCCCGTCATCGAAGCGGATTTCATGGTTGGCCTCACTCCTGAGCAGGTTCGAGAGCGAAAAGACGAAGGTTTTGTCAATAAAATTTCGAAAAAAGTCACGAAAACATACTGGCAGATTTTTTGCGATAATCTTTTCTCTTTCTTTAATATGGTCTTCTTTGGCATTGCCATTTTGATGGCGATTGCCGGGATTGGTCTTAGCTCTTATTTCTTCCTGCTTCCGATTCTCTCCAACATCGTTTTGGGTCTCATCACGGATATTCGGGCCCGTCGTTTGGTGGATAAACTTCGACTTGTGACAGATCCAAAAGTCAGCGTTGTTCGGGATTCGAAGCAAAGCGATCTCTGGGTTGATGATGTGGTTTTGGGCGACATTGTCGTTCTCTCTTCTGGCGATCAAATTTGCGCGGATGCCTTGGTTGTTAACGGCAGAATCAACGTCGACGAGTCACTCCTCACAGGTGAGTCCGATGCGGTTTCGAAGTTTCCGGGCGCCCAAGTATTTTCCGGTTCATTCGTCATCTCAGGCAAGGCCTATGTCAGGGTAAACCGCGTGGGAATTGCAAATTATGCCGAGGGTTTGCAGGATTCTGCGAAACGCTTTGAACGGCCAAATAGCGAATTGAAATCCTCTTCGTTGAAGATTTTCTGGACGACTGGCATCATCGCAATTGTTCTCGGGTTAGCGATGACCATCACTTGGCTCGCTACGACACTGGCCAAAACCGGTCAAATTCGTTATGGGGATTATCAGGATTTCATCAGGAAGACTTTAAGCGGGTCGATGGAAGCCATGATTCCTGCCGGCTTGTATCTTTTGACGTCTTTGACTCTCGGTGTTGGCGTGATTAATTTGGCCAAAAAAAGAATGAACGTCCAAGAGCTGTATTCTCTAGAAATGCTTGCCCGAGTTGACACCATTTGTTTCGATAAGACTGGGACCTTGACCGATGGTAACCTGTCAGTTAAAGAGTTCATTAACGTCTCGAAATTCTCCAACGCCGAGATCCAAGAACATCTCGCCTCGTTGTGCAAGGCAACCGGGGATGATAACTCAACCGCCAAAGCGATTAGAGCCGCTTATAAGGCAGCGCCTTATTCCGCCAAAGAAAACATGCCCTTTGATTCCGCCCACAAATTTAGCGCCGCCTATTTCGAAGGTGAAGGCACTTACATTCTTGGCGCTCCGGGATTCGTGGATTGCGTTTCCAATCCTCAAGGCGAAGAGCGGATAGCCTTGCTGGCGAGCAAAGGCTATCGTGTCGTAGCGGTTTTCTTTAACAAAAAACCACTCAAAAAAGGCGAAATTCCTGTCAAATCCCAATTGGTTGCTTTGGTTTGTCTCTCCGATCACGTCAAACCTGACGCCGCAAAAACCATCGGCTGGTTCCGCGCGAATGGCGTAGCCATTAAAGTCATCAGCGGCGATAACCCGCTGACGGTCTCTCAGATCGCGGGCGAAGTCGGCGTGCCCGATGCCGATAAGTTTATTGAGATGGATAAGGTCAAAGATGAAGATATCCCGACCCTCGTCGATCGCTATACAGTCTTTGGCCGGGTGAAACCGGAGCAAAAAGCGCTCCTTGTTTCCGCCCTTCGCGAGGAGGGGCACAAGGTTGCGATGACGGGGGATGGCGTGAACGACATTCTGGCTTTAAAAGGCGCCGATTGCTCGATCGCAATGGCCTCCGGTTCATCGGCCGCCCGCAACGTTGCCCACATTGTCAGTTTGGATAACGATTTCTCCAAGCTTCCCGATATCGTGGCGGAAGGCCGCCGCGTCATCAATAATTTGGAGCGGACCGCGACGCTCTTCTTAACTAAGACGGTTTTTGCGATTGCAATGACCTTAATCTTCCTTGTCGTCAGTTGGGTGACGAATAATCCGCACGCCTATCCTTTTACCACCAACAACATGTATGTTTGGGAAATTGTGACGATCGGCGGTGGCGGGCTCTTCCTCTCGCTCCAGCCTTCTAAAGAACGACTCAAAGGCAGTTATCTCCGAAACGTTCTCACAAAGTCGGCCCCGGGCGGGCTTGTCGCCATCTTAGCGGTTTGCGTCTTCTTTATTTCCTATGCCGTGGCGCCAGACTTCATGGATTATCAGGCTGCTAGGGCTCTTTCGGTGATCACATTCACCGCCCTCAGTTATTGCGTTCTCTTCCGCGTCTCGCTTCCCTTTGATAATTACCGGACTATCGTTTTTGTTGTCATGATGTTCTTCGGGGTGCTCTTCTTCTTCCTGGATATCTATTTCACCAATATCAATTCGGTTGGGCATTGGCGGCGTCTCTTTGGAATCGATTACAACGTGACTCTCAATCAAATGATCGTGGGTGGCGTGACGTTTATCGTGATGGTTGTTGCCTATTTCCTCTTGGATTGGGGAAGTCGACATATTTCTGCAAAATACGATTTGCAGACAGGAGGTTCTAAACAATGAAAATCAATCCCGAAGTGGCTCTTGCCTTAAAGGAAGGCCGGCCGGTTGTCGCCCTTGAAAGCACGATTATTTCTCATGGCATGCCCTATCCGAAGAACGTGGAAACGGCGTTGCTTGTTGAAAAGACGGTGCGGGAGAACGGGGCGACTCCTGCGACGATGGGTATCATTGCCGGCGAACCGATTGTCGGTATGACTCCCGCTGAAATCGAACTGTTTGGCAAAACCAAAGGCATCGCCAAAGTCTCCAAGCGCGATTTGCCGATCATTATCGCGACCAAGCAATGGGGCGCGACCACGGTTTCCGCCACGATTTTGATGGCGAAAGCAGCCGGCATCGAAGTTTTCGTGACGGGCGGCATCGGTGGCGTCCATCGGGGCGCTAGCGAGACCTGGGACGTTTCTCGCGATCTTTATGAGCTTGGCTCCGAGCCGGTGACGGTCGTCTGCGCGGGCTGCAAGGCCATTCTCGACATCGATAAGACCCTCGAAGTTCTCGAGACGCAAGGCGTTTCCGTTCTCTCTTATAAGGAAAAGGATTTCGCTAACTTCTATTGCCGTCAATCGGGTAAGCCTGTCGACTATGCTTTCCAGACGCCGAAAGAGGCGGCCGAGATCATTAAAGCCAAACGGGATTTTGGTTTGAGCGGCGGTATCTTAATCGCGAATCCTGTTCCAGAAGAAGATGCCTTATCGCACGAATATATCGATGGTTTGATCAATCAGGCCGTCAAAGAAGCCGACGAGCAGGGCATCAAAGGCAAAGATGTGACCCCCTATCTCTTAAAGCGGATTGTTGAGTTGACGGGCGGCAAGAGCTTGGATACCAATATCCATTTGGTGGTTAATAACGCGAAACTTGGGGCTCAAATCGCCAAGGAGTATGCTTTACTTGGTAAGGCAAAAAGGGGAATATGACGACCGAGGCCAAATTAAAATACGTGCTCAAAGAGATGATGCTCTCCAAGCCGCTTGAGGAGATCAACGTCACTGTTTTGTGCGATAAGTGTGGCTGTCACCGGCAAACGTTTTATTACCACTACCAGGACATCTACGATCTTTTGGCTGCCATCTTCCTTAACGAGGATATCGAAGGCCTCGATAAGGCAAAAGAGATGGCAGATGCTTTGGTGGTGTTCCTTGATTATGCCAAGGATAATTTCGTGTTTCTTCGCTCCTCGTATAATTCTGCCGCTCGCGACCTTGTGGATGACTTCTTTTATGGCAAAATTACTGCAAAAGTCTTCTCAATTCTCTCCGCGAATAACAATTATGGTCTTCAAAAAGACTCCTATCGCAACGTGGCAAGACGCTATGCCAAGATTGTCAGCGATGAGTTTGGCTATTGCTTCAAAGATATCAGCCTGACGCCGGTGAAATTCGAAAAGACGATGAAGAAGTTTATTACCGCCTCACTTTCGACCTTGCTTCCCGCCTTGATTGAATTAGCCAAAGAGGAAAAGAAAAAATGATCGATTTTGATTATCAACTCCCAACCCGAATCATTTTCGGCCGCCAAAGCGAAAACAAGGTTGGTGATATCCTTAATTTCTATGGCTTTAAGAAAGTTCTTGTTGTCTATGGCGGTGGCTCAATCGTTCGGAGCGGCCTCTATGACAAAGTCGTTCTTGCTCTCAAAGATGCGGGCATTGCCCACGTTGAATTGAAGGGAATTACTCCGAATCCCGATAAGCATTTTGTCAACGCCGGTCGGACGATTGCTCTTAACGAAAAGGTCGACGCGCTTTTAGCGATCGGCGGTGGCTCGGTCATCGATGTCGCCAAAGCCATCGGCGTTTCCTGTTTCTATGAGGGAGATCCTTTTGATTTCAACCTTCACAAAGTTAAACCCAGCAAGACGTTGCCCGTCGGTGTGATTTTAACGATTGCGGCCGCCGGGAGCGAATCGAGCGATTCTTGCGTTATCTCCGATGATGCTGCGAAGATTAAGCAAGGCTTCAACAGTTCTGTTATTCGTCCTGTATTTGCGATTGAAGACCCCGAATTAACCTATGGGGTGTCCGCTTATCAAACCGCCGCAGGAATCAGCGATATCATGATGCACTCTATGGAGCGATACTTTAATACTTCCGACACCAACCAACTTGCGGATGAGTGGGCTCTCGATTTGTGTAAGAATGTGATGATCGCTGGTAAAAAATCTCTGCAAAACCCTACTGATTATGATGCGAGAGCGGCTTTGATGCTCGACTCGTCTCTCTCCCATGACGGGCTGACGAACTTGGGTAAAAAGTTCAGCTTCGTCGTCCACCCGCTCGAACATGCCATTTCCGGCTACAAAAGCGAGGTTACCCATGGGGCGGGCGTTGCAATCTGCTATCTGGGCTGGGCCCGTTACGTCTACAAGAAAGACGTGATGAAATTTGCGAAACTCGCCCGAAAGCTCTTCAACATTCTTGATGACGATGAGGGAAAAGCCGCTATAATGGGTATCAATGCGATGAAAGAGTTTTATCTTTCCATCGGCATGCCCACTTCCCTCCATGAGGTGGGAATCGAAGAAGCTGACCTCCCGAAGTTAGCGCGTTTAGCCAGCGGCAACGGAACACATGTGATTGGCTGTTGCCCCCAATCACTAAACGAGCAGGACATTGAAGCGGTTTACCGCCTTTGTCTTTGATCTCAGGAGGATTTCTTTATGAAGAAAAATGACGCGATGGGTTATTTGGCCTATGCTTTGATGCTGGGCTTAGCCTGCGGTATTGGTTTCGGGGTTTTACGTCCGATTTTCAACGATTCGGCGACTTATGGCGTTCCGCCTTTTAACAACATTGTCTTCGTTTTGGTCGCCGTGGTGATCGGAATCGTGCTCAATGCCCTCTTTATTGAACTCGGCCACATCATCGGCTGCAAAATCGGCCACTACAACATCGTCTCCGTCAACATCTTGGGTCTGAAGTTCACTAAACAAGAGAATGGAAAATACAAGTTCTCCTTTGGCGAATTCGATGGGTTCACCGGCGAGACAAAATACGTCCCGCAAGATGTGAAAAAGAGCAATCCACGCCACATCATTTATAGCCCGTTGATCTTCTTGCTCCTCGAAGTGACGAGTTTATGCGTTTTGATTTCCCTCGCCCGCGCCTTTGGTAAATCCGGCAATCTCGCTTGGTTTTGGTGGGGTGGCGTATGGAGCATCGTGATTCTGACCTTGGCTGCCATGATTTATCTCTATGATATTTTCCCGGCGTCCCTCGATGCGAGAAATGATGGATATTTACTGACGATTTTGACGAATGAAACCAACAAAGAAGCCTATAACCAGATGCTGTTAGCTCAGGACCGGATGGCCAAAGGGCTTCCAGCCGGGAATACTCCCGTCTATGATTCGGTGACGGATTTCACCGCTCAGGTCAACGATGTCACTCTTTATCAGAAGTTAGGTGCCCGCGACTATACTGGGGCTCTCGCAATCCTTGAGAAAACCATCGCCTGCAAGGCGAAGGTTTCCACCAACATCTATCAAGAAGCCGTTGCTCAAAAGACCGCGCTTTACATCAGCACGAAGCCGCTTGCGGAAGCAAAGGCGTTTTATATCGCCCTCCCGCTCGATAGCAAGAAGTACGTCGCCTCGCTTTGTAGCGCTGCGGCGGTTCGCACTTATGTCTTAGTCAGCGGCTTGATTGAAGAGTCGCTCAATGAAACTGAAGAAGCTCTCAATCGGGCCGATGCAGCTCTCCGGAAGGCCGGTGCCGATAAGAAGCCCATCGAAGAAGCTCTTCTCAAGGACGCGGTAGCGAAGGTGCTTGCCGCCCATTCGGATTGGGATCTCTCAGGCTATGGCTATGGCGCTCCGAAAGATGAGGTTAAAAAAGAAGATGCCCCTGTTTCCGATGTGAAGAAAGACGATCCTCCTCAAGGCAAGTAGGGTAAAAATCCCCTGCAAAAGCCCAACGTTTTCCCCTAACACGCGGAAAGTTGGGCTTTTTATATCTGCTCGAAGAAAGATGGTTCCTTAAGGCTTTTATTTCGGCCGCTTTTATTTGTCGCAGTGATGTTCGAGGAGTAATGGCGCGCCTTGAACCTTATCCTGCTCTTTATTGCGGTAGGCGTAACGGATTAAGCCATAGACGAGGAAGAGGCAAGCAAAAGCCCAAGCCAACGGGTCAGCGAAGGAGACGCCATAGAACGAAAGGTTGCTCGTGGGGTCGTTTGGATTCATCAAGATGGGCAAATAGGTGCAGGCAAGTAGGCGAGCCACCAATTCGGCGATCCCCGCCAAAAAGGGCAAGAGAGGCTTCTCTAAACCTTGAACAACGTTTCTCCCGATGAACAAGACGCCAAGAATGAAACTCAGCGGTAAAACCTCATAAAAGTAGCTTGTCGCATAGAAGATGGTTTGGGGGTAGATCGAATCGGCCGACAAGAAGAGGTAGACAAAGGCTCCGTTTATGCATGCGCATAAGCCGATAATATTTACGAAAACGTAGATAATTCCCATAATTGCGAATGATTGGGTGGTGCCTTTTTTGATTCGTGAAGGAAGCCCCGCCCCCTTATTCTGAGCGGTGTAGGAGAGCATCGCGGTTCCTAAGGCACTGTAAGCCATCATCAAGAAGGCAAAGAGTTTGCCGCCCGCCCCATAGCCATCTTGGGCATAATGGGCCGTCGAGCCATCGGCAAGGGTCCTTCCGATGTCAAAAGCGTCCACCGAAGCCTGCATCACGATAAGACCAATGGCGAGAATCGAGAATTGGAAGGCAAGTGGAAGTCCCTGTTCAAGATGCTCGCGGACGAAGGCGTAGCGGAGTTTGAAATCGACTTTCTTGAGTCTCAAATCGGGGTATTTGAAATAGGTGTAGATGAAACAAAGGGCAGCCGACAAGCCTTGGGCGACGATGGTGGCGATCGCAGCTCCGGCCACCTTGAGGTCAATGGTGGGCATCCCGTAGATGAAGGCAAAGTCGAGTCCGATGTTGAGGAAGCTCGAAAGGATGAGGAAGAGCAAAGGGGTAAGGGAATCGCCGATCGAACGGAGCACGCTGCAGATTAAATTGTAGAAAACCTGACAGATTAAACCCCCATAAATTACCATGATATAGACGTAGGCTGCCCGATAAGTGGTGGGGTCGTTATTCGGATCGAGTTTGATCCAGCGGAGCAGGAAGGGAACGCTGACGAGAGCGATGACTGTAAGGACAATGGAAATAACAAAAGAAAGAACGATGGAAGTCGCAAATGATTTTCGGACGCCTTCCTTATCTTTTTCGCCGAAAAAATTTGAAGTCAAAACACTAAACCCGGCAGTGCATCCAAAAGCAAATTGTAAAACGATAAAAACCAAGCTCCCGGTGTCACTTACTCCCGCGAATTGGAGGGGCAAAGTCTGTCCGACGATCAAGGCGTCCGTCAATGAGTAAATTTGCTGAAAGCAGAGGCTCAAAAAGATCGGAAATAAAAACCGCAGAATCACCTTCCAAGGGGTTCCGTTCGTCAAGTCAACAGGTCCAAAGAGTTTTCTGAGTGCTTTCATCGCGGTTAAGTTATACGCTCGTGCGAAGGCGGGCGAAAGCAGACCGAAGATGAAACCGCTTTGATTAGTGTTTCCAAAGAGAACGATAGAGATCGCTGGCCAAGAGTTTGGCTGCGGTCTTGGAGGGGAAAGCAGTCGCCATCTTCATGACGTCGTTGGCAGAAAGCTGGTTGGCCCGAATATAGTTTGCTAAGAGGGAATAATTCTGCTTGATCTCGTCCAAAGGAGCAAAAGAAAGGTAGGACAAAAAAGAGTTAATCGAAATGTTGTTATTATTTATTGTAAAGTATGGTTTCCGCAGCGTGATCCGCTTAGAAAAAATAAAGATGGTTTTCTTGCCGCTCGTGGCTTTGTTAGTCATGATGTCTAGTCGATCTTGAAGTGATGCTGGTTGGCCCATAATCCTGCCAAGGAAGTCGTTTCCGGTGTAGAAACCATAGATGTCTTTCCCGTTGGTGAGATAGCGCAGACTGATTGCTTCTAGGGCGCCAGGATCGTTTTCTTGCTTAAGATCGGGCAAATAATAGATGCCGTAACCGTAGCGTTTAACTAGCCCCGTTTTTGTTAAGCGAAGAAGTTCTTCTTTCAGAGCGGCCTCTGTTAAGGGTTTTTCATGGATATCTGAGAATAAAAATAACTTATTTGGCTCAAACTGCTTCCGAAGTTTATCAATAAAATGCATTGACATAATCGAATTATATCATTACCAAAATAAAAGGTAAGAAGATAACATACTTTTTATAGGTTTTTTGTTCTTTATTGCCAGAAAAAAGAATAAGCCTAAGGGAATCTTTTGTTTGGCCTTTTCCGTCTTTGCGCTGAATCCGGCGATAATCAGATTTCATAAAAAGGAGGTCTTTCGTCTTCGGATACGCCTAAAGGGTGATGAAAGGAGTTATGAGACCTTGTCATCGATACTTCGCTTCTTCACTTTGGGCTGGTCCGGTGGAGGCTTGCATTCAAACGGCTCTTTTCTTCGGGATTTTTAAATCAAAAATGGCTAAACATTTCCTGGATTCTTTGTTCTTTACAATAAAAAACCAGAGAACTTTCGCTCACTGGTTTTGTTATTGGATCCTACTTGCCGCCGATCGCCATCTTCTTGATGTAGGCATCCGCGCATTCCACCGACTCGAGAGTCAGCTTCATCCGGTTGTCGAACATCTTGACGTCTTCGAGCATCTTCACCAAATTACCCGAGAGTGTGATTAGGTTAAGCGGCTCAGCTAACTTGCCATTTCGGATCATAAAGCCTTGAGCTTGGCACGAGAAGTCGCCTGATTGGGCATTCATGCCTGTCCCTAAGCCTTCGATTTCGGTGATGTAGACGCCTTCGCGAATCGGAGCGATTACCTTTTCAAAGGGCTTCTTAGATCCCTTCACGAAGATGTTGCCATAGCCAATGCCAATCTTGTCGCCTTCCCATTGACCGTTGCCCGTTGACTCGACGCCGGCCCGTTTAGCGGTCTCGCGGTTGTAGAGGTAGGTCTTGAGAACTCCGCTTTTTACAATGTCCTTGTTTTGAGCAGCGACGCCTTCATCGTCGAAATAGGAGAAGAAGACGTTTTTCGTCAGCGGTTTTTCGGAGATGTTCACTTTGCTCGAAGCGATCTTGGCATTGAGTTTGCCAATTAAGAAACTTGACTGTCGTTGAACCTCGTCCGAGGAGGCGGACGAGACGAAGTAATTAATCAAACTGGAGAAGACATTATTTTCGAGAACAGTGGGGTAATAACCCGAGACGCACTGAACCCCACCAAATTTGGCCAAGAGTTTCTCGCCGATGCCTTTTATGAAGGCTTTGGCGTCGAAGGCCGCGAGGTCATTGCCAAGATAGACGTCCCAGGCAACTTTCACTTCCTCGCCCGCCTTGCCATCTGCGGCAGCGGAGACATAGAAGTAATTGCTCTTTTGCTTCAGTTTTAAGCCGTGTGAGTTGTAGAACTCAGAGAGGACTTCTCGTTCCTCATAGGAAACGGATTCGACTTCGGTGACTTTCTTGTCGTAGGCGAAGAGGCCATCCTCGATCTCATGAATCAGGGCGATCTTCTTTTCCACTGGCGTTTCGCCTAAAGCGGGATTGAAGACGTTCTTCTTGTGGTACTTCTCGCTGCCGGCAAAGAGTTCGGCCTTTTCTTCTTTCTCGGAGGCGTTGGCGCTTTCGATGATACCCTTGATCAAATAATCGAAGGTTGAGGCATCGAGCTCTTCGGTTCGGCAACTGCCGAACCTGCCATTCACGATGCCGCACGCGATGACGTTTTGGCCCTCACTGATGCTATAACTATCCATCTCATGATGGAATAGGCTCATCGATAGACTCTTACTCTTACTAATTTGGATCTGGCTCTCGCTGATACCGCTTTGTTTTGCCAGTTTAAAGAATTGATCGAACTTCATTCTAATTTACCTCCTCTGCCACCGACGGTGATTTCTTTGATACGAATGGTCGGTTGGCCGACGTTGACCGGGATCGAGCCCGAAAGGGAGCCGCACATCCCCTGGCCTAAATCGACGTCATCGGCCACACGGTCGATGTTCATCAAGACCTCCTTGCCACTTCCAATCAAAGTGCAACCCCGGACTGGCTCACAAACCTTGCCATCGCGAACGATGTAGGCTTCGCTGGCGGAGAAATTGAATTCTCCGGTCGTCGGATTGACCGAACCACCGCCAAAATTGGTGACGTAGATGCCAAGTTTCGTGTCCTTGATGATGTCCTCGGCTTTGTCTTTGCCTGGGGCAATGTAGGTGTTGCTCATTCGTGAGGTTGGCTCGTATTTATAGTTCTGGCGTCTTGAAGTGCCATTGGCTCCCATCTTGAGACGACGGCCGTTGAACTTATCTACCAAAAATCCCACGCAAATCCCGTCTTGAATGAGCTGATTCTTCTGGGTAACATGCCCTTCGGAGTCGATATTGTTCGAACCCCATTCATTGGGCATCGTGCCATCGTCATAGGCTGAAATAATCGGGTTGGCGATTTGTTTTCCGATCGAATCGCTGAAGACCGAAAGGTGTTTGGCGGTAGCGGTGGCTTCGAGCGAGTGGCCACAGGCTTCGTGGAAGATAACGCCACCCCAACCATTGGCAATCACGACCGGATAGCGTCCAGATGGGCATTCTTTCGCTCCCATCATCATAATCGCTTTCTCGCCACATTCTTTCGCTTTGGTTTTCCAATCCAAGATATCTTTGAACCAATGCCAACCCGCATAGCGGCCCGGGCCTTGGAAGTAGGTTTCGATCTTACCGTTATCCGCGGCGGTGGCCACCATGATGAGACGGCCTCTTTCTTCGGTGTTATCGAACTGTTTTCCCGCCGAGGCTTCGGCGGAGAAGATTTCGATTTTCTTCAGGTTGTTCGCGAACATATTTTGAATTCGGACCAGTCGCTTATCGACAGCGGCGGTAATCGCGTAGCACTGTTTTAATAGCGCGATTTTTTCTTCGACGGGAACATCGGTGAGATGATCTTCGATCGGATTAGTCACTTTGACCCGTTGTTTATCAATTGTTTCAACCGTGATTTTTCTTTGACCTGAAAAACTGGCGGCTAAATCGTGGGCCAAGGTGATGAGGCTTTTGGCGCTCAAGACACTGGTGTAACCATAGACGCTCTTCAAATCGTTGAGAATCCGGATGCCAGCCCCGTAATTCCGGCGGTTACCATTGGTTTCCACTTTGCCATTTTCGAGGGTGACAGTTTGCGAGTCGTTTTGCTCAAGATAAATCTCGGCATAATCCCCGCCGGTGGCGAGGGCTTCGTTGAGAACCTTGAGGGCTAATGATTTCGAAATCATAGACTTCCTCCTCTGTTTCGCATGCGCATACTAGCACATTTATCTCTCCTCTTCACCAATTGTTCCTGAAAAGGAAAAGCTTGGTTTGAGTCTAAGCCCTTCCCTCCGCTTTCGCCAGCAAAGAGTGGTTGCGGATTCTCCTTGGTTTTCGCGCTATGATTAGCCTATGGATTATGCAGCCCTTTATCACGAACTCAATTCTGCTTGGATTGAAAAACGAGCGTCTTTCGATAAAGAAGAGTTGACGTATCTAGCCAACAAAGACACCTTCGCGGGGCGGCGTCTAGGTTTTATGACCCGGGCATATTATCAGCGGGAGAAAATGATCAAGGCCAGCGATATTTATTACGCCTACGCTTTTCAAAGCTGGAATGATGCGGTTTCTAATTCGCAATCTTCTTTTCCGACTTGGCTCTTGTTTTCTCCCGATACAGCGGTAAACGAAAACCCTGCAATATTAAAAGAAATCTCTGCAAAAGTCCTCTCAATCAAAAATATCGAGGTTACCAGTCGAGATGAAAAAGAACTCAAAAAAGACATCGTCGAAGTCCTGAGCGATGTTGCGTGTCTCGTTCTTCCTGAATCGTATTCCCTTGGACATTATGTGATGCTCTCCATCGTTGATGTCCCTTATCAACACGTGAGTTTTTATCATTTAGGGCTTAATCTTATTATGGCTAATTTCTCCCTCTCAAAAGAGGTCCGTTATCTGCCCGAACGTTATTATCCGGCGGAGTTCCGAGACGCTTATCAAAAAGGCTTGTTATTGCTCTAAGGAGGTCGGCTATGGCAAAACTCTTCTATCAAGGACATTCTTCTTTTCGGATTACAACCAACGAAGGTGTCGTTATTTTTATCGATCCTTTTGCTGGGGTTGGCTATCAAACACCTGCTGATCTCGTCTTGATCACCCACGAACATTATGACCACAACGACATCAGTAAAATCACGATGAAACCTTCGACGATTGTCATTCGTGCCCGCGACGCTCTTTCGGGGGGTGTCTATCGCCCTTTTGACGAAGATGGCGTTCAGATTCAAAGCGTCCCGGCCTATAATTCGCACCACTCGAAGAAGGAATGCGTTGGCTACGTCCTTTCCTTTGATGGCATTAAGCTTTATCACGCCGGCGATACGGACTTCATCCCCGAGATGAAGGAGTTAACCGCCCTCCATTTGGATTATGCCTTGCTCCCGATCGATGGGTTCTACACGATGACCCCAGAAGCGGCAAGCGAAGCCGCCGAAGCGATTCAGCCAAAGCACATGATTCCGATTCATATGAAACTCGGGATGCTTTGGGATTATCATCAGGCGATGAAAGTGACAGCGAGGATGGCGATGCTGATGAAGCCGAACGACAATATAGATTTATAAGGAGACTAACGCATGAGCAAAGAACAATTGGTCAAGAAAGCCGGATTCTATACGATTTTTTTGGTGGCAAGCACCCTCTTCATCTATTTCAGTTTATCAGCGGCGCTTTACCCCTATTCCGCCAAGTTGGACTCCTTGCCCGCTGGGAGCAAGGTCATTGAATTGATTACGAATGGTATCATGCTTCCTTTCGTTTTCGCTTTTCTCTCTCTGGTTATTCTTGGTTTATTCCAGTTTTTGCTGATTAAACCAGAGTCGGCGACCGAGAAAAGAATCTTCTCGTTGGTTTTGATTTTTTTCTTCGCCTTGGGCTTGGCTCTCAGCCTCGTTGTTCTTGCCGGGGCGATCAAGGATTCGGCTTTGGGCGCAATTCTGGGCGTCATCCCGCCGGCGACCTTGGCGATTGCTGAGATCATTTTGGGTGTGATTCGACTCCTTGAAGCTAACAAGGAGCTTGCTCAAGAAGAAAATATCTCTGCAAAATAAGGCTCTTTTTCATGAAAGATACGCCAGTTTTGTATACAAGTAGGCTTGTTTTGCGGCCCTTTTCGCCTGAAGATGTGCCTGCGGTTTATTCTTGGTGCTCAAATCTCGAGGCGACCCGCTACCTCTTTTGGCGTCCTCATCGGGATGTTGGGGTCAGCGGACGCTTGGTAAAACAATGGATTCGCAAGAAAAGGAACTATTCCTGGGCCCTCGATGACGGAATCGGGGCTATCGGCGAACTTCAAGTGATTAAAGATCTGCCTGATCAAGGGTTCTCGGTTGGCTATATTCTCAAACAGGAGAAGTGGCACCAAGGGTTTATGAAGGAAGCTCTTTTAAGGGTGCTTCACTATCTTTTTGCTGAAGCGGGCTATCTCTATTCTGAAGAAGTCACCGATGAGAGAAACGAAGCTTCGCGGAAACTTCTCGAGGCGGTCGGCTACCGTTTTGTCAGTCTCAAAGGAAGCGTCTTTATCTCCAAGAAAAACGAAACGATCAACGAAGCGTTTTATCGTCTTGACAAAGCGGATTTTTTCGCCGAAGAAAATCATTGATACAAAAAAAGGACGCTCTCGATTGAATCGAGGGAGAACTTGGCGGGATTCTCGGGGAGAGTAATGATCTTATAGCCAAAGAGATTTTCGGCGTGATAATCGAGATCGGTGGCTTTGAGGCCATAAGATAAAATCATCTCGTTTTTGTAGAAGATGTCGCTGTAATTTTTGTGGTCATGCCCACAAAAACACGCTTTGATGTTTATGGATTTGAAGACGTCATAAGCTCCATTGTTTTCATAAGGAGAGCATACCGCTTCGCCATTCTCGCCTTTCCCTGGGTATAAGCCGATTTTGTAGCCTTGATAAGCCGCGGCATATTCGCTGAGAGGAATGTGAAAAAACGCCAAACCAGTCGCCCCATCGTTTCGGGTCGCGTTGATTGTTTTGAGATGCTCAAGCTGTTCCTCATGGATGACATCGTAACCCGAGGATTCCTGATTCGGATTTCGATAGGTGTTGCTGTCGATGATGAAGAGACGGTAGCGGACTGTTTTGTCCTTTACGAGGTCGATATAATAGTTCGATAAACCTGTGAGATTGTCGTTCTTTACATCGACGAATTCTGAGTTTTTCCTCTTAAGGATCTGCTCGTTGATGTAATAGCGGTAAGAGCTGAACGACTCGGTATCGTGGTTTCCATAAGTGAAGGCCCAGGGTATCCCATAGTCATCGATGAGATCAAGCAACTCATTAACTTGCAAGGCGGTGGCTTTTCGGAAACTGTCACCCGTCAAGACTAGGAGGTCGGGTTTATGGGAAGCGATTGCCGAAGTGATCATCCCGTCGAGATGAGCTTTTTCTACCACATAATCGGGGTTATCTTCCATGTAGCCCCAATGAATATCGGTGAGCCAAAGAATCGAGAAATCAGCGTGGTAAACCATTTCAAGGCGATAGGGGTCGTTAACGGGAGTCTTGGCGCAACCCATTACAAAAAGGAGGAAGCAGGCGGCGTGAAGAATCGCTTTTTTCTTGCTCATATCATTTTATCTTAGTGCCCGTTTTGCGGAAAAAGAAAGGACAAGAAATTTGCCCAACATAAGGTTGGGCATTTCGTTTTTTTGAGTGACGATGATTTCTTTTTCTTAAGTTGAACAAATCAATTTTGGAAACAAGTCTCGAATCCCTCATCGCCAAGTTATCGAAACTTGGGAAAAACATTTTACAAAAAGAAGATAATTCTTTGTGTTACGGTATAGTTCAAATAAAAAGAAATATAATTTTAATTTTTGTTTTGGTAAACAAATTAAGAATGTTTATTTAAATTTGGTGATTGTTTACTAAAATTTAGTTGTGGAAGCGCTTACCTCGAACATAATTTGAATGTAGTCCCTAGCCCAACTTTTCTGATTTTGCGTCTTTGTTTTGGGAAAATTCGGCTGGACGTTAGCGCAAATCAATGCGCAGGAAGGTAAACATGGAAAAACACACATTGCTGGCGCTTATCTTGGGCTCTGTTTTGGTCCTCTCTGGCTGCGGCGGCAACACAACTCAATCAACTGGATCGTCAGCATCGGTTGATACTGCATCCTCCACGGGCGGAACCTCTTTATCCGCACCAACGACCTCGTCAATCCCGACCACCTCGTCAGAGCCGATCTCTTCGTCGACGCCGGCGAGTTCATCGACGGTCGTCGCCACCAAACTTGCGGCCCCGGTCTTGGCGCTTAACGGGAGCAAAACAGGTTTGATTTGGGATGCGGTTGCCCATGCCAGCAAATATCAACTTAAGATAAATGATGGCGCCTACGCGGATGCGACCTCTTACGATTTTTCTGGAACCGTGGGTGAGTACACAATCAAGGTTAAGGCAATCGGCGATACTACGAATTACACCGACAGCGATGAAGCGACTTGGTCCTACGAAACCAAGGCGATTTCCCTCAGCGATTTATCGCAGACAGGTATGACGGTCAGCTGGACTGCCGTTGGCGTCAATGTGATGGTTGGCTTTAATGCCACCGGCACGATCGCCGAAGCGGATTGGTCCGCAGTGACTGGCTCGACTTATACCGCGACGACCTCGGGAAAAATCGGGGTTGTGGTTTCCGCCGGCTACGATGCCGCCGGAAACGTGAACTACGTTGGCAACAAAGTCGAGAAGTATTCCTGGGTCATCAAAAAAGCGAGCGCCAACAAAGCGGTGCTCGATGAAAATACCAGCGTTGCCGATGATGTCACTAGCTTCTATTACGGATCCGCTGGCTGGGTTGATGCTTCAGGTTACGCCGCGCTCACCATTGGCAAAGCCGATAGTGAAGAAAACGCGAAATCAATCGACTTTAGCATCGTTACGGGTCTGAATTATAAATTCGTGAATAGCGTGGCGGGTCTCGATGCTTACGAAGGCATCAGCGTGACGGTTCGCGGCGATAACGTCAGCACTTTGGTCTTCCAGATGGAAGGCGCTTGGGGCTATGCTTCGTATTCCTTAGGCGTGATCAACACGAACTGGCACACCATTTACGTTCCGTTTGCGGCCTCAGGTTGGACGGTTAATGGCGGGTCAACAACCTTGAATGAATTTGCGGTTTCGCAGGGCTTCATTAGCCCGGCGGCTGCGATGTATGCCGTGAGCAAGATCGACGTTGTGTGGAAAACGGTTGCCAACAACTACGCCCGCACCCATACCTTTATTAAAGAGATGGTCTTGGTTGCCGATGATTCCGGGGCGGCCGGTTCCGATACGCAAGACTTCGCAATCGGTGGCGTTTATACGGGCGTTAATTCGGCGGGACAGGTCTTCCGGCTTAAGCAAAACGGCGATAACTATGTCCTCGAGACGTTGAATCTCTATACCAATCTCAGCGCAGGGGTTGCCCTCAGCAAAGAGGGCGATCAACTCACGATGACAAGTGCGGATTCCGGTGCTTCAATCGCCTACGTTGGCAAAGTCAGCGAAAAAGGACGCAAGATCACCTTCGTTTCCGCGACAGGTACCTATGGTTCCTTCTTGCAGAATGTCGATCTGAATTACGTCTATAATGTCGACAATTTTGAAAGTTATGCCGAAACAGGCGTCGGCCACGATTCAACCCACGCTGCAGCGGATAGAACGGGGCTTCGTGGCGCTTATTATGTCGATCTTTACAACGAAGGGACTTCTGGCGACAGTGCGACAGGCGATTCCCATTGGTGCGCAGCAGGTACCGCCTCTTTATCCCGAGTTCTTTATGGGGCGACTTATACCGTCGATGCGACCGAATACTTAGCTTTGGATCAAACCGAAGCCAACGCCCACAGCGGTAAACAATGCGCCGTTTTGGAAAATAACGGAGCGATGCCAGAACGTTATCTCTCCTATGGCTTGATTGATGGTTCGAGCGTCGCTTATCCGAAAGGCAATACCTTCTCGCTCTGGATGAACAATCCGATGGCGAAAGCGGTCAAAGCCTCGGTTCGGCTTTTCAAGACAACGAGGTTCAGCGCCAGCGCCAGCGACTATGTTGAGTCGGCGATTTCCCTTCCCGCGAATTCAAGTTGGACTCAATATACCTTCGCTATTGATGCGAGTACGACTTACTATGGCTATCAAGTCAATATGGACATGACTTGGTCGTTCGCTGGGACGGTTTCGAACTTGAGCCATCCGTGCCTCGATGATGTTCAAATCTATAGCGATGCTAATCCGTGGATGGTCTATGGCGAAGCGATTCCCGCTGGCACAGTGATGACGGGTTCGACGCCCGCCCTCACTAGCGTAACCGCGACCTTTGGCCATGATTCGACGATCAGTGTCGTGGCGGTGGATGCGAGCGGAGCTTCGCACAACCTCAACGGAAGTTACGTCATCGATTCGAGCAATAACATCGTGATCGATTGCGGGGCTGATTTGAAGTACGTCGGCGTCATCTCTAATGATAAGACGGCGATTAAGTACACCTCCGCAACCGGAACGTTTGCAACTTATGTTGCCGATCTCTTCTTGCAAGAGAAACTCATCGGCGCCAAGACGGTCATCGAAAACTTCGAAAACATGACCGCGGCGGCAGCCCAAGCGAAATATACGGTCGATCAGGATGCCAATAACGCCAGTTGGGCGACCCTCAGCAGCAACAGCGATAAAGTGTCGGTTTCCACGGAGACGGTTGCTGGTGGCTTCGCCTCGGGTCAGTTTGCGATGGACACCACGGCGGCGAAAGTCGGCAAATATCGTTATCGGTTCGCCCAGACGGATTCGTTTGGCGCTTTCGGGAACTTCTCGATTCGGGTCAAGAACGCCAGCAGTCTTCCGGTCGTGGGTTATCTCTATATGTGCACTGCTTCGGGCACCAGCGCTTCGGATCGGGTCCAGACCAGTATCTACTGCAACTTGCCCGCTAATACCGATTGGACGACTTTTACCGGCGCTTGGAGCGGAGGCTCGACAACGGCAAAAGCAATCTACGGCTACTCTTTCTTCTTCACCGCGACGGCACCGACAACCGAGATTGTCACAGGTTCGATCTTCGTTGACAACGTCTTAGCTTGGTAATTCTCCAGCAAATGGGGCGATGGTCTCCTTCCGTCGCCCCTTCTCTTCTACCCTTCTTTGTAAACAAAGGATTGAAGTTAACTAAAAAAATGGATTGTTTACAAAAGGAGGCTGCCATGCCTGAACGAGTTCGCCTCGAAGATATCGCCCGCGCTTGCGGAGTAACCAAAGGTTTGGTCTCTCGCGCTTTAGCTGGCAAGTACAACGTCAGTGACGAAACTCGGAATAAAATCGTCCAAAAAGCGGCCGAAATGGGCTACGACAACACCCGTCTCTGGAGCCGCCCCGAGACGATCAGCCGAGTTTTGCTGGTGATCTCTTCGCGGATGATGCTCAAGGAAGATTATTGGCAGCCGATTATCAAGGCCATCTCCAAGACTCTTGATTTCTCCTCGGTCGTTCTCGAATATTTCGTCTATGAAGAAAATAAGGTCGACGGCGAGATGCTAGAGAAGTTAGCCAACAGCAAATGCAATGCCTTTGTCGTCATTCATTCGAATCCGGAATATCTCAACAATTATTTGAAAAATCTCTGCAAACCTGTCGTGGAAGTCGATCCGAAGTATTTCCATAGCGACGGGGTCACCAAAGTGAAATTCTCCAATTACGATTCGATGTACCAAGCGACCGAGAATCTGATTGCTCGTGGTCATCGTCTTCTCGCTTTCTATGGTTCCGATGGTCATTCGACGTCCTTTCGCGAACGTCACGAAGGCTTCTTGGCTTGCGTCGAAGCCCACAAGAGCGAAAACGTGGTGGGTCTCTCCATCAACTTCGATAACTCGTTCCTCAACTATGCCGATGACGCGCTCCTTGAAAAGGCGTTACAAGACCAGCCGTTTACCGCTCTGGTTTGCGCTAACGATATCATCGCCCTCAATGCCTACAAGACGCTGGCGAAACTCGGGAAGAAAATCCCCGATGATATCTCGGTTATTGGATTCGACAACATCAAAGAAGGCGAATTGGCGGATCCGCCCTTATCCACCTTCAACGTTCCCCGGGAAGAGTTAGGCAAAGAAATCGCCAACTATCTGATTGGGATGTTCTCTGAGCGGCAGTTACAATACTCCCAAATCGTGATTCATTGCCCCTACATCCAACGGGGCTCGATCAAAAACTTGAACTAGGAGGTCCATCAATGATTACCAAAAACGAAAAAGACATTCCGAATATGCCTTGGGAAGAATGTCCCAAAGGCTGTTTTGATCCGGTTTGGCGTTCAGCGAACAACCCGATTATCGCTCGAAACCCCGAGGGCAGATTCGCCCGGGTGTTCAATTCTGCTGTGGTACCATTTGAGGGAGGCTTTGTAGGGGTTTTTCGTGCCGAAGATCGTTCAGGGATTCCCCATCTTTATCTCGGAAAATCCAAGGATGGCCTCCATTATCAGTTCGACGATAAGCCGATTCATTTCGTCGATGAAGAAGGCGAGGATGCTTTCAGTCATTACCAATACGATCCGCGTCTCGTTGAAATTGACGGCAGTTATTATGTCACTTGGTGCGATGATTTCTATGGTCCGGCTCTGGCGATAGCCGAAACAAAAGACTTTAGGACGTTTGTGAAATACAACCATCCCTATTTGCCCTTCAACCGCAACGGGGTTCTCTTCCCGCGCAAGATCAAAGGCGAATATGTGATGCTTTCCCGCCCCAGCGATTCGGGCCATACCGCCTTTGGCGATATTTTCCTTTCCCGCTCGAAGGATCTTCGTTATTGGGGTAATTGCGATCATGTGATGGAGCGAGGCTGGGAGTGGTGGAACCTCACCAAGATCGGGGCTGGCTGCAATCCGATTGAGACGAGCGAAGGATGGCTGCTCATTTTCCATGGGGTGACCAACACCTGCAATGGCTTCGTCTATTCCTTTGGCGGCGCTCTCCTCGATTTGGAGAATCCCGCCAAGGTTCTCTATCGTTCAACCGACTATTTCCTGACGCCCGAAAAAGAATATGAAACGACAGGTTTTGTTCCAAACGTTTGTTTCCCGACTTCGGCCCTCGTCGATCAAAAGAGCGGAAGGATCGCTATCTATTACGGGGCGGCAGATACCTCGACATGTCTTTGCTTCTCAACCATCGAACGCCTCGTCAACTATACAAAGGAACATGCGAGATAACCTATGGAATTGACCACCATCGCCCAACGGCAAAGCAAATGGCACAATCTCGGAAAGCAGATTGGCAAATCGCGCTTTTTGATTGCGATGATCATTCCAGCGGTGGTCTTCTATTTCATCTTCTGCTACGTCCCGATGTACGGGGTGTTGATGGCCTTCACCAAATACTATCCAAAACTTGGTATTTGGGGCTCGTTGACCCAACACTTTGTCGGGTTTGATAACTTCTCGTTGATCTTCAATTCGGATCCGACGTTCTTGAACGTCTTACGCAATACTGTTCTTATTGGCTTCGGCAAGATCATTATCTCTTTTGTTTCTTCGATTGTGGTCGCCTTGCTCATCAATGATTTACGGATGCGACGCTTCAAGAAGACCGCGCAGGTCATCGTTACATTCCCCCACTTCCTTTCCTGGGTTGTTTTGGCGGGCTTCATCAACGCCCTCTTTGCCAGAACGGGCGTGATTGACGATATCATCGTCGCTCTCGGTGGCAATCGCGTTAATTTCTTGAGCAACGGCAATTTCTTCCTTGTCCTCATCTTTTCGAGTGACGTTTGGAAGGAAGCTGGCTGGAGCTCCATCATCTATTTGGCAACGATGGCGGGCATCTCTCCCGAACTCTATGAAGCTGCCGATATCGATGGAGCGACCCGCTTACAAAAAACGTGGCACATTACCCTGCCCGGAATCAAGTCAACCGCGATTTTGCTATTGATTTTGTCGGTTGGTGGTATTCTCTCGGCCGGCTTTGATCAGATCTTCAACCTCTATAATCCTTTGGTCTATGACAACGTCGATATTTTGGATACCTACATTTACCGGCAAACATTCCAAGAGATGATCAATCCCGGCGTTGGTACGGCGATTGGCTTATTTAAGTCCTTAGTTTCCTTTGTCTTGGTCGTCGTGGTGGACCGAGTGGCAAAACTTTGCGGCGAAAGGGGGATCATTTGATGGGAAAGAAATGGCGGCATACCCTAACGAAATTGCCCCTAAGACCCCATGGCGCCGCCAATAACCAGCGCTTCGGCGGTCTTGATATCTTCATTTTCGCCATCTTGCTTCTTTATGTTCTCGCCGTGATCTTCCCGTTTTATAACGCCTTCGTCATCTCGATTTCCTCCGAGTCGGCTTACTACAATTCGAATTTGCTTCTTTGGCCTCAAGACATCACCTTCGAGGCTTACCAGTCGGTCTTCACCAACTCGGCGATGTGGAAGGGGCTTGGCATCACGATGATCCTGCTGGTCTTCGGGACGGCTTATCAACTCTTCTTTACCGTCATCACGGGCTATGCCATGTCGCGAGAAAGGTGGTTTGGCAAGAACTTCGTGATGAACATGATTCTGGTGACGATGTTCTTCGGTGGTGGCCTTGTTCCTTATTACTACTTGATTAAGGATTTAGGCTTATACAATACGATTTGGGTCATGATTATCCCCGGCGCGATCGATACCTTCAACATGTTGCTTATGCGGAATTATTTCGCTTCCTTGCCAAAGGAACTCGAAGAAAGCGCCCGAATCGATGGGGCCAACGATGTTCAGATTTTCGTCAAAGTTTATCTTCCTCTTTCCTTGCCGATGCTCGCGACGGTCGGCCTCTTCTTCGCCGTCGGCAATTGGAACTCTTGGTATAACGGGATGCTCTTCGTTGAAAATTCGGACTTAAAACCGCTCCAACTCGTGCTGCGCGAAATGATCGCCAGCATCTCTTCCAGCGTCGAGTCGCCGACCTCGAAGACCTATTCGGAAGGCTTAGTCATGGCCTCGATCTTCTTCACGATCGTTCCGATGATGTGTTTCTATCCGTTTCTTCAAAAGTTTTTCGTCAAAGGCATCGTGGTTGGTGCCATTAAAGGGTAGGAGGTAAATTTATGAATCCTTTAAAGAAAATTATTCCGCTGGTTTGCTTGATTATTTCGGCAGGTGCTCTGGCTGGTTGCCAAAAGAACAACGCCGGCAACGATGTCTACACCGAGGATGGTAAACTCAAGATTTCGATGCGGAATCTTTATTTTGAATCGTGGGCGGGCGGCGACGTTTATACCGATACAATTCAAGACAAATTTAAGGTAGCCATCACCCCCTCAACCTACTCGTATAACGATTGGACTTCGCAGGTCTCGGCCGCCGTGAACGCCGGCAACCTCACCGATGTCTTTCAATTCAATATCACCCAGTTCAACTTTGCTAACTCCTACAAGTTCTGGGCCGAAGGCCAAGTCATCAAGGCGTTGCCCGATGATTTGAGCGCCTGGCCGAATCTCAAGAGCTTAATCGATAACACCACCGATATCGATTCGCTCAAGATCGATGGGCACCTCTATGGGCTGCCGATTGCCAAGAATATTGCGGAACCAAAGGTCAACTACTCTCCGTTTACTTATGTTTATCGCCGCGATTGGGCAAAAAAGTGGGGAGTTTACCAAGATAATGATGTTTATACCTGGGATCAGTTTACCAACCTGATCAACACCTTCAACACCAAGCTGAACCCGACAGGGAACGCCGACAAGTATGCGATGGCGGATGTCGAATGGGGTTTCCCTTCCCTCACGAATTTCTATAAACAAGTCCCGCATTGTTTTGCCTTCGATGAGACGGCAAAGAAATACGTGGGCAATTTCGCCACCGATGCCTACGTCCAAGGCATGGATTTAGCCAAGCAATACGTTGATTCGAAGATTTATGGCTATGACCAATATAACGCGACCGAAGGCGGGGCCCGCAAAGCCTACGAGAGCAATAACTGCGGAGTATTTTACGAGAATCTCTCGCTTGCAAACTATCAGGCGATTCGCGCTGCCCTCAGCACCGCTAACACCATCGATGCGAATTTCAAAGTGGACGATGCCGCGGCCATCATGAAGGTCAAAGGACCGGATGGCAAGTTCGCTCTCGAAGGGACCGACAACTGGTTTTCGATGAGTTTGTTCAACTACGACATTTCCGACACCAAAATGAAAAAGATCCTTGATTTGCTGGATTATCTGCTCTCGGAAGAAGGAACCAAACTTGCGGTTTATGGCAAGGCCGGTTACGACTATACCGAAGATGGCGATGGGGGGATTACCTTGACGGAGAACGGCTGGCCGATCGGCGATGATGGCAAATATGTTGCCAAGACCAATGGCGCGAAATATCTCCGCTATGTCGCTACCCTTGGAAGCGACTATGCCGTTAATGATCCTTTGACCGATAAGGCGGCCTATGCGGTGGTCTCTTCTTGGGATAAGGAGATGAGCGAAGCCGCGGCGGCTTCAACCCTCCGCGTTCTCAAAGAAAACCCTGAAGTCATGTGGCTCTCAACCAAGCTCAAAGACACCTATGAAGGGGCCTTGCTTGAAAACGCCAACGACGAGGTCGTGCGCTATTGCTATGGCAAGGACAACAAAGCCGCCTATCTTTCTTCCGTCACCGGCGGGCAATGGCCGGGCGTCTTGACGGAAGTTAACAAGAAACTGGGGTACATCATATGAAAAAAACTTTGTTTCTTATGATGAGCGCGGCTCTTGCTTCATTAACCCTGTCAAGCTGTGGCAAAACTTCGGTTGACACCGAGAATATCTCTTTTGCCGAAAGCGATTTGGTTCAATCTTCATATGGGGGATTAGGCGTTGAATGGGGCGTTTATGAAGACACCGATAAACTTGATGCGACGTCATGGCTGCGGATTTACGCTAACATGGCGAAACTTCACCCCGCCCGGATTCGTTGCATGATTAACTATGACTGGTTTGTCGAGAATTTTGATAACAAAGGCGATAGTGATAAAACCAACGATACCTGGACCTATAACTTTGCCAATAAGTGGGGCGACAATCTCGCTCTTCTTCTTCGTTATTGCCAAACCAACAACATCCAAGTGGCCCTTGGCTCTTGGAACGTGGTCGGCACGCTAACGGACGATGTCTGGAACATGATGGACGAATGCACTGCTGATGTCCGCTGGGCCAAGATGTCCGCTTTCGTCATGGACTATTTGGTCAATAAGCAAGGTTTTACCTGTATTCGCTGGTTTGTGAACGGCAATGAACCGAATTACCTAGGCGTCAAAGGTTCAAGCAAGAATTACAGCAACAGCCTCAGCAAATGGATCACGGGCGTCAAAGCGGTTCGCGCCGCGCTCGACGCGAAGGGACTCACGTCGATCGGAATCGTCGGGGGCGACACGACGGGCTTAGAAGGCACGACGTCTTATTGGGAGGGAATCGCGAAACAAATCCCCGATAAAGTCAGCGATTATGGCGCCCATCTTTATCTTTCCAACTATTACATCGATGGTGGTTATGTCCTCGAAAATCTGAATACGCTCAATCGGGATATCCACGCGTTGGACTCTGGCTATGGTAGCACTCGCCCGCTCGACATCTGGGAGAGCGGATTGCTCGATGGCAAAAATAACGAAACCGATGGCAATTCCCTCATTAAAACAGTGACTTATGGCGTTCGGATGGCGGATTTTACCCTCCAGACGGCACTCGCTGGCGTCAATTCAGTCACCTATTGGGACTTCGACGATGGAATGAATTTCATGTACGCGGGCGGAACCGCTACCCCAAAGAAGTGGGGGATGTTCTCTTCTTTGGCTTCGGATCAGGCTTACGATCAAGAACTGCGGCCCTGGTTTCATTCCTCGTGTCTTTTGACTCATTTGATGGCCCCAGGCAGCAAGATTTACGGCTCCGCAGTTAATAGCCGAAACGTCAATCCGGATTTTCGTTGTCTTGGTGTCGTGAATGCGACGGGGACGGGAGGTGGCTTTGTTGCCATCAATCGCGGCACATCAACCGTCACTAAAAAATTCATGCTGTCGCCGACGATTCAAGGGGCGAATAAGCTCTATCTCTATTCTTTTGGCGAAGGCTTGATTCGCTTGGGCGAGGATGGTTTCGTCAAACCGAATGAAATTATTGAGGGCAGCCTCAATAAATGGCTGAGCGTTTCGCTGCCTGCCAATAGTTTCTTGGTTGTGTCCACGGAGGTTCTCTAAGATGAAAAAAATTTGGGCTTTCTTCCTTTCACTTCTCGTGGCTTTTTCTCTCGCCGGTTGCGGCGGGGGAAGCTCGGCTGGCGATAATTCTTTTTCGATTTCGACCCCCTCAGGCACTCCGGGCATGTTCTCGCTTGTTTCGCCAACGTTAGGGGTGACGCTTGAAGAGGTGCCGTCCTTTAGCTGGTCCGCCTCGGAGAACGCTTCCTATTACACCCTCGAGATTGCCTCGAGCGAAACTTTCATCACCAACAACGATGCCTATGTCTATTACAAACACGACTACATCGCCTCCACCTCCTATGCTATCTCAGCCTCGCTCTCGCAAAAGAACGTGACCTATTATTGGAAAGTAACCGCCCATTCGGGCAGCAAAACTCTTGCGGCTAATAACGTTTTTCACTTTTTCTTAAAATCGGTCGATAAAGACGAGGTGGCCTTTCCGATCGGCGAAGCCAGCGATTGGTCGGTTCATGAAGCAGGTGCGCCAGTTTCGCTCAGCATCGACAACAGCAATTTCTTCGAAAACAATCAAGAGAGCCTCTGCTTGAAATTCGAGCTCGAGGACACGAAACCCATTGGTTGGATCGTCGTCACCAAGACGGTCGAACTCGATACCTACGGGACCGATAGTTTTTATCTCCGTTTCTTCTATTCGGGCGATGACGCGACCGCCTTCGTCCGCCTCCGCGACAACGATGGCGAATTTTGGCGCCACAAAATCCAATTGGCTAGCAATTCCAAGCAGATCTGCATCATGCCTTTCAGCGAATTTACCCAGGATACCCAGCTTGTTACCGTCAATAACCATGTCTTCGATTATTTCCATATCAAATACCTCGAGATTGTCTTTGAGCAGACTTGGGGCGATGGGGCCTGCCTCGTCAGTGAAATCAAGACGATTAAAAAGAGCAATTATTCGAACCTCTTCATCAAGAATTTGAACTTCAAAGATTACGATACCTCCCTTTGGAAATGGGAAAATTCCTATAACTTCGGAACCGATATCTCTTCCGATGGTTCTTCTTACACCTTGCATTACGACCAGGATGCCAACGCTCTCAACGCGGTTGGCATGGCAAAAAAAGGCTACGGATTTGCCAAGATTTACGTCAATCAGTTCCTCGACACCGGGGATATGATACAGCTGAAAGCCAAATATAGCGGAGCCGCAACCGGCAATCTCAGCTTCCGCCTCGAAGAGGAAGACGGAGACTATTGGTACTATCTCCAGCCTTTCTCAACCCTGTCAACGGAGGAATACACCACCTTGTCGATTCCCTATGAGGCGTTTGGGGCGACGTACCTCGGCGGCAATGGCCGACGTGAATTCTCCTTCATTCTTCAACTGCAATTCGGCCTCACCAACATGTATGGAACCGGCAGTTTGACCTTTAAAGACGTTAGGGTGGTTTCGCGTTCGGAAGTCAGCGAAATCGACACCGGGGTCCGTCATGTGAACGCCACGGGCTTAATCGATAACTTCGATGGCTATACCTCAGCAGCCGAGCCGTTCTATCAGTGGGATCTTTCGACGTCGAACAAAGATGAATTCATCAGCCTCGACCATCTTTTTGCCTTGGGTTACGACAACAAATACTGTGCGAAGATGGCTTACAAAGCCGATATGGCCGCTGCGACTTATTCGATGGATGTTGCCATCGATGACGGCGCGTTTGATTCGCTTTCAATCTGGCTCAAAGACGCCTCGGTGAAGAGCGATTCTTCAACCTTTAATTACCTCGACAGCGTCGCCGCTCACGCTTGCATCGCGTTGAGCTTAACCGCCGGGAGTGTCTATTGCTACGATATCGCGGCTCTTAGCAAGGTCTGGACCAATTACGTGATTCCCTTCTCCGCCTTCAAACTCACCTCGGGATCTGAAGCCTTAACCGCCTCCTCGATCAGCAAATTCACCTTGGCCTTCTCTTATGTTTATTTAACCCAAGACGGGGTGGCCTCTCCGACCTATATGATGGCTAATCCGGTCTATGTCGATAACATTTCGCTCCTCAACAGCGGGTTGACGGAGGTGAGCGAAATCGCGAAGGAGAAAGCGATTAAAACCGATGCCTCCGATTCGAGCAAGGCAACCATCGAAACTGCCGAAGAATATCAATCAACGGGCGATTTGCTGGGGATTTGGGGCTATGGCAACACTTACGAAGCCAACAACCTTGAACTCGGGGATGACGTCTCTAGCGAAGGCGGAAGTCATTCGCTCAAGATGAACTACAAATCCTACACGAGCGTCAGTTATGCCCTCCCGACAACCATCGACGCCAGCGTTTCGACCACGATGAAACCCAAGGGCGTGGTGGTGGATCTCAAGGGCGATGGAAAGGCGACCGTCTACATCAATCTCTATCTTTTGATCAATGGTTCGGTGATGTTGGTCCGCAAAGCGATTGCAAAAACCGCCTTAGCCACCAATTGGACCCGCTACGCCATCGGCTTCGATAAATTCAGCGACGCCGGCACGAGCGCTAACGCCTCTGTCACCGCCCAGAACATAACCTCGATTTATCAGATTTCCTTTGGAATCGTCAATGCTGACTATAGTGCTTCGGCGATTTATATGGATAACCTCCGTTTCGATAACAGCATCACCCGAACGACCGATACGGCCACGGCCATTGCATAAAGGAGCAACATTATGGAATTTGAAAAGTGCAGTGAAAACCCAATCCTCAAGCCCAATCCGAAGAATGCTTGGGAAAGTCTTTGTGTGCTTAACCCAGCCGTCATTTACAAAGAGGACGAGCAACTCTTTTACATGATTTACCGCGCGGCGGGGAACGATGAAACCCACTATATCTATCTTGGTTTAGCAACATCGAAAGATGGCATCCATTTCACTCGCGAAAGCGATAAGCCTCTTCTCGAACCCGACAAAAATGGCGCGGACGGGGGCGGAATCGAAGACCCGCGGGTAGTGAAGATTGGCGATTACTTTTATTTGACCTATGCTTCCCGAGTTTTCGCTCCAGGCCAATATTGGAAAAAAGACCATAAGGATTATGGTTTTAAGCCTGAGGCCGGGCCGCTTGTTCTCTTTTATAACAACACCGAAACCCACCTCGCTGTGTCCCCGGATTTGCGGCACTGGAAAAAGATGGGCCGGATCACCAGCGCTAAAGACGATGACCGGGATGTCGTGATTTTCCCCGAGGCAATCGATGGCAAGTATTACCGGACTTCCCGGCCGACCTATCGTTGCGGGAAAGGCTATTCGAATCCGAATCCAGCCATCTGGATGACGAGTTCAAACGATCTTTTGGAATGGGATAAGCCGCTTCAGCTCTTTTATCAAGGCCAAGAAGATTGGGAAAGCTTCAAGGTCGGAGCCTCTTGCCCGCCTTTTAAGACTTCGAAAGGTTGGGTTCTTCTCTATCATGGCGTCTCCGTTAAGGATAAAGCATACCGGGTCGGAGCGTTCTTGCTCGATTTGAAAAATCCTTGCAAAATCCTTGCCAAAACACGCAAACCCCTTATGGAACCGACTTTGCCTTATGAGACAGAAGGCTACTATAACGGCTGCGTGTTCCCGACCGCGAATGTCATTAAAGATGGCAAGATCTTCATCTACTATGGGGCGGCCGATCATTTCATTGGCTTAGCGACCTGCTCTCTTGAAGGTTTGCTTAGACAACTTAGTCAGGAGGAATACCGATGAGGAAACATTTTTTGCTCTTACCTGCGCTTGCCCTTTTGTTGGCGGGCTGCAACCAAACTGCTCCCACCGGAAATTTGGCGATTGCCACCGGCTCAGTTCCTGAGTGGGCGATGAAATGCACCGCCAACTATTATTACAACTTGAAGAAGAGCGCTTTTGAAACGGATAGTTACAGCGGCAAAACCAATTCGCTTCTCTATTGGCAAGATCAAATCACCGCTCCGGCTAAACTCATGGCGCCGGCTAAGAATCCGGAGCGTTCTGGCTACACTTTCACCGGCTGGTATACCACGGAAGATTGTGCCGCCCTCTGGGACTTCGCAAACGAAACCGCCAAGACAAGTGTCTTCCTTTATGCTGGATGGACCTTGACGGGGGAAGGAGAATATACGGAACCTGTTTATACACCCAAAATCGAGATCGACGATTCCTTAAGCACCAACTTAACCCTCACTGGGGTTTTAAACATTGCCCCGGTTTATGGGGTTTGTCATTTAACCGCGGGCGGGATGGCCCGTTTGTTGGCCCATCCGAACGATGTCGCCTTTGCTCTTAATTACACCATGAAGAGCGGGACCAACATCAAGAGCGCAGTTTATGAGAGTTCGACGGGCGTCATCACGGTGACCTCGCTCAATGGGACGAATGAAGAGACGGCGACGATTACCGCTCAACTTACCAAAGCCGATCTCAATTTGAGCGATTCGACTTACGAAGCAAAAGCTCTCGCCTATGAAAAAGCGGGCGCCACCATCGAGAACTATCATGTTATGCTCGCGGGTTCCTCCTCGATTGAATTCTGGACCAGCTACGCGGAGCAACTCGATCCCATCGTGGCTTATAACCATGGCATCGGAGGCACGACTGCCCCACAATGGGATGCGCTTCTTTTAGACCGACTTATCGTGCCTTATTGCCCCAAAGCCATCGTCTACTACGTCGGGGTGAATGATATCGTGAACTCGGGCAACGATGGCGCGACGGTCATCGCGAACGTCGAAAAACTCCTTACGGATACGCACAGTAAACTTCCGAATACCCATGTGTTCTATGTTTACGTCAATCTTTTGCCCGGCTATTTCTTAGGCTACACCGATACGATCAAAACCGTGAATGCGGGTTTATCAACCTACATCGAAGGCAAGGACTGGATCGAAGGCGTCGATGCGGGCAAGGCTCTTTTAAAGAGTACCGGGGTCGCAGATGCGGGTTATTTCCGCCTCGATAATCTCCATCTTTCAGAATATGGCTACGTCATTTGGTCGGGCGTGATCAAAAAGGCCTTGAAAGCCTGGTTAGGATAAGCGTGGAAGTGATCGACGTCAAAATAGAGGCGAAGAAGTACCAAACTCTCCAGAAGAGGTATTGGGTGGTTTTCGTTATCGTTCTTGCCCTCTTTCTGGGGGCATTGACGCTGGTCGTTGTCTATTCGCCAGCGAACTACGGGGTTGCCCTGTGGCTCAGCATTATTTTCAGCACTTTGTTTATTTGGGGCGTTCTTTATTTCTTTAGCGGTCCCTATCAGGCCGTCGCTAAGCGTTCTCGTTTCTATAGCCAAGCCCTCCAAGGCCTCAAGAGCGAAGAAGAAGTCGTCTTGGTCTCAATCGGCATAGACGAGGGCACAAGCAAAGAAGGAATTCCCGCGACTTTGCTGACGGCTTCCTTTCAAGAGAATGGGAAGGTTTATTATCGAACTTTATATCTCTTTTTTCCGGTTCCGGCTTTGAAAGTGGGGGAGCGCATTCGAGCGACCAGCTTCGCCAGCGTCCTCCTTTCCTACGAGGTGCTCTCATGAAAGAAGGCCGAAAATTCTTTAAGAAAAACCTGGCTTATGATTGGCCTCTGTATTTGCTCTTGCCCCTATTTTTTAGCTTCGCTCTTTCCTACCTTTTTTCCATCGCCCATCAGCCCTCCATCTATGAGAAGATCAACATCTTCGTTGCCTCCACTTCGCTCAAAAGCGAAGGGTTTTGCAAGGATATTCAAAATCGCTTTAAGGATGAAGGCCTCAAAGAAGTGACGACCGCTCAATGCAATCCGAGCGATAAGGTATTCAGCGAGAAACTTCAGGTCGTTGGTTATGAGAGCAGCGACATCTTTTTGCTTCCGCGTTCCGCTCTCGACGGCATTGTGCCGGGCGACATCATGCTGCCCTTTTCATCGGATTTTTCGAGCGCCTATGTGATTGAAAAAACGCCGATCTATTATGTCCGGGATAACGTGAATTTCGGGATTGAGATTCGCCCAAAAGGCCAAGCCTCTTGGCTTGATGCTTATGTTGGATTTCTTGATGAGGATTACTTCCTTTGCCTCAACTCCACCAGCAAAAACATCGGCAAAAGCGGCCTCTATGACAATCCCGAATACGATTTGGCGCTTCAAAGTTTCATGTATTTGCAGGAGGATGGACAATGAAGAAAGCACCTGAGACAGATTTCTCAACCACTCAACTACCTCACACGCGTTGGGAGCTTCTTATCGATGTGGCCCTCCATCAAACGGGCAGTCTTATCAGCGCGTCTTTGCTTTTGAGCTTATTTGCTTTGCCCCTTCTTTGCGACTACCTTATCTTTTCGACTTTTGCCGGAACCGCTTATGCCAACGCCTCCCCAATGAATTCGATTTTCGCCCTTTGCTTCTATGGGGCCTTGATTGCCATTCCTTGCATCGGGATTCTCTTCGTTGGCTACGCCGGCGCTTACGAAGTGGGGCAGCGGCTTTCCTTCCTTGACGGGGTGCTGAGCAGCGTTTCTTTCTTTTATGGTTTGAAAAAGAATTGGCGTTCCGCCCTTGGCATCGGCTTCATCGTTGGGATGTCTTTTGCTTTTGCTCTTGTTGGCTCGCTCTATCTGCTCTTCTTTTATCAAGCCTCGCCGATCGTGATGGGAATCGGGATTGGTTTATTGCTTTTTCAGTTTCTTCTCGTTGGCTCTCTCAGCCATTATTTTCTGGCTCAAGAAGGGCTCTATCAAAATTCGTTTGGGGCAACCTTGAAGAACGCTTTCTTGTTCACTTTGATGAAAATGCCTTGCAGTTTCGGACTCTTTATTCTTAGCCCAGGCATAGTGATCTTCCTTTTTGCCTTCAGCAACATCACCGCTTATGTGGGGATGGGCCTTTTCCTTTTCTTCAGTTCCTTCGGTGTCTTGATTTGGTCGATTTACGCCCACAAAGTTTTCGATAGCTACATTAACGCCGAGCATTACCCCGGCTTAGTCAATAAGGGCTTGTATCCCAAGGAGGACGAATCATGTCCGAAGTCACACTGAAGCATGTCTACAAGGTCTATGAAGGCGGCGTGAGAGCCGTCAATGATTTCGATTTGGAAATCAAAGACAAAGAGTTTATCGTCTTTGTCGGGCCATCGGGGTGCGGCAAATCCACGACCCTTCGGATGATCGCGGGACTCGAGAACATCACGGCTGGTCAACTTTATATCGACGACGCCTTGGTTAACGATATGGATTCGAAGGACCGCGATATCGCGATGGTTTTCCAAAACTATGCTCTCTATCCTCATATGACGGTCTATCAAAATATGGCGTTTGGCCTCAAACTTCGAAAAGAAGATCCCAAAGCCATCGATGAGCGGGTTAAGAAAGCGGCGGAGATCCTTGAGATTTCTGATTTATTAAGCCGCAAACCGAAAGCCCTCTCTGGCGGCCAACGGCAGCGGGTGGCACTCGGGAGAGCGATTGTGCGGGAGCCCAAAGTGTTCTTGCTCGATGAGCCGCTCAGCAACCTCGATGCCAAACTCCGGGTGCAGATGCGCACCGAAATCACTAAGCTCCATAAGCGTTTGGCTACAACTTTCATCTATGTCACTCACGATCAGACCGAAGCGATGACGATGGGCGATCGGATCGTCGTAATGAAGCTTGGCTATATCCAACAGGTCGATACGCCGGTCAACCTCTATGAGAATCCGACTAACCTCTTTGTCGCGACTTTCCTTGGTTCGCCACAGATGAACATTATCGATTGCCACCTCAAGGAAGAGGGAAATAACCTCGTTGCCATCCTCAATAACATCGCCAACCTCCGCCTCGAATTCCCAGCCATAAAAGCTAAGCAGCTGAGCGATCGGTCATATTTGGATAAAGATTTGCTCCTTGGGATTCGGCCTGAGCACATCAAAATCGCGGAATCTGGTATGCCCGCCATCATCGATGTGATTGAACAGCTTGGCGACGAGACGATCGTCTATGCCAAGATCGAAGGCCGCCCTGCTGATGTGGTGATCAAAGGGGTGGCGACAGGCAAATACCAAGTCAAACAATCCATCTTTTTAGCGCCCGACATGATGAACGCGCATCTTTTCGATAAAGAAAGCACCAATTCGGTCATGGGGGTTCCGCGCGAGAATCGTTTCCTTGCGGAGATTAAGGGGAATCAGCTTCACTTCGGGGATAATAGCTTCACGATGGAACCTTCTTTCCAACAGAGGATTCTCCGGAAAGCCTTGCAAGAAAAACCGCTTTATCTTTCTTTTGCTCCGAAGGATGTCGTGCTGGGGAACCCCGGCAAATCCCTTGTGCTTTCTGGAAAAGTTGACTTCTTGATTAAGAAAACCGACGCGACCACTCTCTTTGTTACTCTTCGTGGTTGCGAGAAACATCTCGTCTTTAACGTTCCTTCCTCGAGCACTTATAAAGAAGGGGATGAAGTCATGGCCTACATTGCCGAATCCGCCCTCACAATCCGCAATGAGATCGGCGATAAAGTGATGTCGCGGGAAATCGTTTACGATAACGTCGTTCAAGCCAGCGTTAAAACTCTCGGCAACGAAAGCGTGGTCTCTTTTGGCCATACCCATCTTCATGTCCCGGCGTTAGGGGTGGAAGATGGTGTGCATCAGCTGCGGATCGATGAAAGCAAGGTAGTGCCGATTTTCTCGAAGAAACAATGCAAGAGCTTGGGAAGGAAGAACCCGGAGTATGATCCCAAAAAGACGATTAAGGTTTCTTCGTATGATGAGGATCCTTTGGGGACGATGAACACTCTTTTCGTCAAGATTGAAGGTTTTAAGGACTACGCCACTTTCGTGGTGCCGAATGATTTCTCGGTCTACAAAGCCCCGAAATTCCGTCTCTTGCTTCAGGAGGGTGCCTTGAGCGTTCTTTCATGAAAAAGATGGATTATTCGTATGAAGGTCCGGAGTTAAAAAATCTGGGCCGCTATTACATCGATCAGGACAAGAAAGCCCGGATGGTCACGTTTTCTGCCTCAGGATTCGCTGTCGCTTTTGAAGGAAGCAAACTGAAGGCGGAATTCGTAGCCACCGAATGCGGCCGCCCCCAAGGCGAGGCGAGTTTGGCGGTGGTGGTGGATGATGCCCCTTTTCTCTCGGCCAAAAAGATCGTCTTGAATCAAAATGACGCGGTCTATGTTTTGGCGGAGCGCCTACCGCAAACCCGCCACGTCGTTCGGGTTTATAAACGGACGGAAAGCGCGTGTTCGTTAACGGGCTGGCGCCGCTTGGAGACCGATGGCCGCTTTGTGCCCTTGAATGAAAAGAAAGCCTTAAAGATCGAATACTATGGCGATTCGATTACGGCAGGCAATGGCGTTGAAGGCATCGAAGGAGATAACGACTTTGAGACTCGAACGGAAAATGCGCTCCTTTCCTATGCCAGTTTGACCGCGGAAAAGCTTGATGCCGATTTCTCGATTATCGCCATTGGAGGCTATGCGGCCTACAAGTCGCCCTGGAACATGAATGCTCCGATTAAAAGTATCCCGGAGATGTTCTCTTTTGCCGATTGTACTTGGTCGACCACCCCCGAAAACTTCATTCCTTGGGATCATCGTCTTTATATCCCTGATTTTGTCGTGATTAACCTTGGGACGAATGATGATGAGTATCTTATGCCCCTTCAAGAGTTTGAGCAAAAGAAAGAATGCCTCGCCTTTCAAAAAACGATGAAAGCTTTTATCGATGAGATTCGTCAACGCTATTCTGGCGTTTCGATTATCGTCACGATCGGCATGATCAAGGTCAGTTTGGTTTCCTCGCTTTTAAAGGAGGTCGTCTCCTTGTATCCCGACAAGGTTTATTTCCATGAGTTTTCTTCGCTTAGCGTTGGGGGCTTTATGGCCAATGGAGGTCACCCGAATGCGGCCATGCACCAAGAAGCCGCCGCTGAATTAAGCACCCTCATTGCCTCTCTTCGCCATTAGACTATTTTTGATGGTTCTCGGGCGTCTACTGGAGCCAAAAAACGAATTGAACGAAGTATTGCGGAGATTTTTAATATCGGAAAGCTTTTAATAGTGCGGGAAACATCTTCAGATGAAAATGGCTTTTGGGGGACAAAAAAAGAAGAGAGCTTTCTATTTGCCACCAAAAAGAAGAGATGCTTATCTGGATTTTAACGGAGTCAAGAAAGGCTCAGCGGCATCGGCGAAAAGATGGCCGAGTGTCACCATGGCTGGAGCGATGTAGTGAGCGGCATCCTCTTGGAGCTTGTTCTTGTCGAGTCCTGCGGCAAGGGTATCAATGTAGATGTTGCGTTCACTTTCGGCGGCTACCTGTTGTTTGGCCGCATTGACGGTTTGGTATTTCGGGTTGAAGGATGAATCGCTGATGCCCCCATCGATGAAGGCGAAATCCGTGCCATCGGTATAGGAGGCAAACTCCTTGCGGAGATCGCTGACGAGATAGTGTTCTTGCTGATAATATTCTTCGCAATAGCCCGGGTAGGAATCTCCTTCGCCTTGCATCCAACACATCGCCTTGATTTTCGGGTCATAGCCTTGGGCGCTAAGCAGTTTCATCTGAGCGGTCACGTAGGCGACAAAATTGGCATACATCGTGGTTCGTTTGCCCGAATCCGGGGCCGCCCAATCATCGAGAAGATTTGATGCGCCACAGGCGTATTTGATGAAGACAACCTTGTCGTTGCCGGCTGTTGAGAACTTTTCGGCCATCCCCACCTCGGGGCCAAATGTTAGATCAGAATTGCCTTCGCCAAGCAACGTCGTAACGAACTTATCATTTGATGAATTTTGCTCGGCGTAGTCGTTTGTTCCGTTTTTCGTCCAGCAATCGTAAGAAATCTTGATGCCTTTGTAGCCGGTTGTATATTCCGAGTACTTGGCACTGCCGAGGTCATTAGAAAGTCTCGAGTAGGCTGAGCAACCGACCATATTCGATTGTCCGCCCATGATGATCACGTCGATTGACGTCTTGTTTGTCGAGCATCCCATAAGTGGTAAACAGGCCAAAATTATGGCCAGCAATTTTGGATTCCTTTTCATGGTTCTTATTATAAGGCAAGATATTTGAGTTTTGTATTGTAAACTCTTGTAAACAAATAGTCGATTAATCCTAGGGGAATCTTGGTTTTTGAAGGAGGGTAAAAATCAAGAAAAAACAAAAAGACCTTTTGTTATTTTTTTTTCGAAAACACCCTCTTTTTCTAGGCATGTTTTCATTAGAAAGATTTTTGAGGTTTTATCGCGGGGGAATTCCCGTCTTTTTTGGTGATATTTATTGCAACCCTTAGGGGTTGCGCGTATTATAACACCCGTAACTCTCTTTGCAGTGGATTGCTGCAAGGCGAAAGGAGTAAAGGACATGAAAAAAGGAATCCATCCGGAGTACCACAAGTGCACCGTGACCTGCGTCAGCTGCGGAGCCACATTCGAGACGGGATCGACCCTTGACGAAATCAAGGTTGATACTTGCTCGAATTGCCACCCGTTCTACACTGGCAAGCAACGCTTCGTTCAGTCTGATGGCCGCATTGACAAGTTCAACAAAAAACTTGAAAAAGCCCAAGCTGTCAAAGCCGCTGCCCCTGCTGAGAAGAAATAGTAACAACGGAAAAATAAACCACCTCAAACCGCAAGGATTGAGATGGTTTTTTCGTCTTTCGTGAAGTTTGATGAATCGGAGCAGAACCCTTAGAGTTGAATTCCAAGGGCTTTTTGCAAAGATTTCGATAAAGCGATGGCCTTTTGATGGAGTCCTTCATCGCTCTTGGCAACCGCTTCGACGTAGAACTTGATTTTTGGTTCGGTCCCTGAAGGCCGCACGGCAATCCAGGAGCCATCATCGAAGAACAAGCGAACGACTTCTTCTTTCGGAAGCGTCAATTTTCCTTCGCTTCCGTCCTGATTCCGATGGGTTCCTTTGTAATAGTCTTCGACTCGGATGATCTTATAGCCTTCGATTTCGGTGGGGGTCTTCTCGTGAAGATGATCCATCATCGCTTTCATCTTTTCGGCACCCGAAGATCCTTCGAAGTAAATGGAATCGGTTGTGGTCTCATGGTAGCCGAATTTCTTTTCGAGATTCTGGAAGGCCACATCGAGCGGGATGCCTTTGCGGTGGTACCAAAGCGCCATCTCGCAATAAAGAAGAATCGCTTGGATGCCGTCTTTGTCGCGGGCAAAAGGCGCGATGAGGCAACCATAGGATTCTTCATAACCAAATTCAAAGACGGGCCCGTGGCCTAAATTCTCATAATAGCCAATCCGATCACCGATATATTTGAAGCCGGTTAAAAAACTTTCGTTGGCTAAGCCATAAGACTTGGTGATCTTGCGGCCTAAGTCAGAAGTGACAATGGTATCGTACATCACGCCATCCGTATGAAGTTTGCCTTGCCGTTTTCGCTCCGAGAAAATGTAATCAATGAGCAAGGCACCGGACTGATTGCCGGTGAAACGTTCATAGGTTCCTTTGCTCGAAAGATAGGCGATGCCGCAGCGATCGCCATCGGGATCGGTCATCACCGCCACATCAGCGTGGACTTTTTTTGCTAATTTGATCGGTTCGATCCAGGCGTCATCCATTTCGGGATTCGGGCTTAACGTGCCGGAGAAATCCGGATCGTGGGTGCACTGTTTTTCAACGGGGATAATGTCGTAGCCACAATCTTTGAAGACGCGCATGGCGTTTTCATAAGAAGTGCCGTGGTTCGGAGTGTAGACGATCTTGAATCCCTTTTTGTCGAAATCGGGATTGATTTGGCACTGTTCGACCAAAGCGACATAATCGTCATCGACTTTCTTTGGCAAAATGATGGTTTTGCCTTTTTTCTTGGCAGGCGTCGGTTCGACTTTTAACTCGTTGGGAAGCGCCGCTAAAATATCCAACATCGGTTGGATTTTCTCCGGAATTAATTGACAGCCCTTATCGTCATAGACCTTGTAGCCGTTATATTGTTTCGGGTTGTGGCTGGCGGTGATCATCAGACCACCGAGCGCGTGCTGGTAACGGACGGCATAGGAGAGCTCCGGCGTCGGTCTTAACGAGTCGAACAAGAAGGCGTTTAACCCCATTTCATTGAGGATTTGCGCACATTCGACAGCGTAGTCACGGCTGTGGTGCCGGTTATCGTGTGAGATGACGACCCCTCGGGATTCTTCGTGAGGGAACTCTTTCAAAAGCATTAAGCCAAAGGCGATGGTCGCCCGCTCGACCGTGAAAGAATTCATCCGGTTGGTGCCAGGGCCTAAGACCCCGCGCATGCCGCCCGTACCAAACTGAATGTCTTGGAAGAAAGCTTCGTCTCTTTCTTCGCCGCTCATCCCCCGCAAAAGGGCTTTGTCTTCTTCTGATACTTTCGGTGAAGAAAGCCATCGTTCGTAGTTTTGTTGAACTTTATCCATGGAAAACTCCTCGCATCCTTGTTTCTTATTATAAGGCGAAAAGGATCATTTGTGATGAGCAATGACGGAGACTTCTTCTTTCTACGCGAGGCCTCCCAATCTTTTCTCCTTTTGCGTTATAATGAGTCACGTTCCCATGGGCTACATTTCGGATATTCGTAAAAAAGTCGGTCATATGCCGCTTGTCGTCGGTTTTTCGGTGATGCTGCTTCGGGGGAAAGATGGCCGTTTTTTGCTTGAAGAACGCTCCGATGACGGCTTCTGGGATTTTCCTGGCGGCTCGATCGAATTCAATGAAAGTGCCGAGGATGCGGCGAAGCGGGAACTTTTTGAAGAGACGGGCCTCAAGGCGAGTTCTTGCACTCTCTTTGGTGTCTATTCGGGGCCATTAACCTATTATCGTTACGCCAATGGCGATGTCGTTTCGGGCGTGGATGTTGTTTACCTCTGCCAAGACTATGAAGGCACGATTACTCCACAGCAGGAAGAAGTAAGGCGTTTGGCTTGGTTTGATTTCTCTTCTTTTCCCGACAAGATGTCACCGCGAAATAAACAAATTAGCCGCGATTTGCAGAGGAAATTTAAAAAATAGCTCGTTTTTTCTTTGAGCCTATTGAGAAAAACATCAAAAGGTATTTCATCCTCGTTTGTTTTTTGTCGTGATTGCATTAAAGAAGGCGATGATGCTTAATTAGTTGAAAAGAGGCATATGAGTTATTTGCTTTACTCCGTCGAAGACGACGAGAACATTGCGACCATCATTCGCATGACATTGATTAAGCAGGGCTTTGATGTCCGAAGCTTTGCTGATGGCGAAAGCTTTTTGGATGCCTTCGCTAAACAAAAACCCTCGCTCATTCTATTGGATTTGATGCTCCCTGGCATTCAAGGGAAGGACATTCTTTCTTATCTTCGCCACGACAAGACCAATGATGGAATTCATATTATCGTCGTATCGGCCAAATCCTTGACGAGCGATAAGGTGAGGGCTCTCGATTTGGGCGCCGATGACTACATGATTAAACCTTTTGAAATCAGCGAACTCGTCTCCCGGGTGAATGCCCATATTCGGCGGACAGAAAAAAGCGACGAAGTCTTGGATTATTCTCTTTTTCATCTCGATCGCTCTACCGGCGAAATCTACAATAACGGCAAACTCCTCGATCTTACCGCTACCGAATACATTATTCTCTCAACCTTGCTTGAACGCTTCGGCAAATTAGTCTCCCGCGAGGAACTGACGCGAGCCTTTTTGGGATCGAAAGCTTCTTTTGAACCCAATAGCAAAGCTCTCGATATGCATATTCGCTCTTTGCGGAAAAAACTTGGCGAGGATGGCAAGCACATTGTTTCCATTTACGGCGGTGGCTATAAGGTAGTGTAAGGATCCGATGAACAAGAAGCACGTTATTGTCTCTTCTATTATCATGTCCTTGATCGCTTTCATCTCCTTTTTTACTGTCGCTCTTTCCTGGTATTTTCTCGGACGGAATGCCCATGAGCAGGCAGTGGTCGTCAACGGAGATAGCATTGTCTCCTCGCTGGTAAGCAAACACGACTATTACGACGAAATGGTTCGTTTTGATGGTCTCAGCAACTTTGAAATCACCTATTTCTCCAAAGACAGCACCAAAAGCACCTCCGATAGTTTGGGGGCCGTTGTCACCGTCAAATCCGAGGCGTATTTTTCCGAGCACCTCAATAAAACCTATAGCGAGGACAACCCCATCGATAACCGCGAGTTTTCATATCACCTTTATTTGATTGAAGATGATGGCATCTATGTCCGTTATGGCGAAGAGGTCCCCTTTGGGGTTCTTTTGGCCAAGAACTTTCTGATCATCGGTTCCATCGTCGTGATTCTCGTGGATGGCCTTTATCTTTTCTTGACCTTCCGTCAGCTAGAAAAGTCGATGAATTCTTTGAAGATCCAGGTTAAAAAACTCCAGGGCGTCTGCGGTCTTTCGTCCAATGTTGTCTATCACGATGACTTGGAGTTTTATAGCAAGATCATCCGGGACTCCCGCAAGGAACTTGATCTGCAGTTAAGAGAAGCCAAAAGCCAAGCCGACGAGACCAATTTTATTCTGGACTCTTTCATTGAAGGAATGATTGTGGTGGACCAAGACTCGAATATTGTTGTTTTTAACCATAAAGCTTCGCAAATCCTTTCTCTTTCCAAGGAAGAAACGTTGAATCGCAACTTCCGGGTGATCAATTTGCCTATCGTGGTCAAGAATCTTTCCGTCGTCTCTAAAACCCGAATTCCTACCGCCTTTGATCTGACGTTAGTGAGTCGGGTTTATCATTGCGAAATCGAAGCGGTGAATTTCGGAGGAGCCGAGGCCAAGGGTTCTGGGGCCGCTCTCCTTTTGCTTGATGTCACGGATGAATACAACAGCGCGGCGATGAAACGTGATTTCTTTGCCAACGCTTCCCACGAATTAAAGTCGCCTTTGACGGCGATTCTCGGCTTCCAAGAAATGATTGAAGAAGGCGTTATTAGCTCTCCCGAAGAAATGGAAGAGGCGACAAAGAAAACGGTGGAAGAAGCCAAGCGCATGAATCAAATCATCATGGATATGCTGGCTCTTTCTTCCTTAGAGAACGAGAGCCTTAGACCCATCGAAAAAATCAATGTTGGCCGCGTGATCGATGAACTTTTGGCGCTCCATGAGGCGGAAATCAAAAAAAAGAAGCTGAGCGTCATCAAAGATAAAAACAGCCTTTTTATCATGATCAATCACGAGGACTGCGACCGCCTTTTCGACAATATGATCACCAACGCGATTAAATACAACAAAGAGGGCGGAAGCATCCTGGTGCGGATCGATGAAGCCAAACGGCAAGTTACCATTCAAGACACCGGGATTGGAATCGCCAAAGAAGACCAGTCGCGCATCTTTGAACGTTTTTATCGGGTCGACAAAGCCCGCTCCCGCAAAGAAATGGGGACCGGCCTTGGCCTCGCCATCGTCAAATACATCTGTTCCTACTATGAAATCCGCTTAGATCTGGATTCGACCCTTGGCGTGGGTTCTACCTTCACTCTTACCTTCCCCATCATCAAAACAACCGAAATAGAAAAATAGATAAAATCGAATAAAAATGTCATAAAAGTAAGCAAAAAGTAATAAGGTTATGGACTTGAAAGGGCTTTCATTTTATATTGTTCGCAGCTTACTTCATTACCACATAAAGGAGGAAAAAATGAAAACAAGCAAATTGCTTCTCACCTTGATTGCTGTTGCGTCAGTCACGGCCGTCACTGGGTGCCAGAAAACGGAAACCAGCTCGGTTGAGAAGGCTATCGCCGATGCCGAGACGCTTACCCAAGAACAGCTTTTTGAGAAAGCGGCAAATGAGCTCGGCGACAAAGGCCAGCTCAAGATTGTCGCCACGACAAGCCGTGGTGGCAAAGACGCCGTCAAGAACGCCTTCATTGCCAAATTGCAGAAATACAATTCGGCCATCACCGACCCGTTGAAGTACGATACCCAGGTCGATGGCACGATTTACACCACCTTGCTTTCGGAAATCACTTCCAAAGTGAGCGATGGCTACAGCGCCGCCATCGTCCAAGACGGTTATCAGCTGCAAACCAAGGGCATCGACACCAACTACTTCAAGAACTATGTTCCGAAGGAGTGGAAAGAGGCCAGCGGCGTCGACACCACCTCCGCCAATCCGTTTACCCTTCAGTACAACTTCAAGACTTGGATGTACAACAACGCCGCCGGCAATATGAACATCGACAACGTTTGGGACATCACCGCTTCGAGTTTCAAAGGCAAGATCGACACGATGAACCCGAACAACGAGAACGTCAACATGGACTGGCTCATCCAGCTCTCGGATAAGGATCAGGTCACCGCACTGAAGAGCGCCTACGAAGCTTCGACGAACTCTTCCGACATCAAAATCGACGATTACAAGAGTTATGGCGACAAGGCCTATGCTTATGCCTTCATCGATGGCTTCATCAAGAACGCCATCTTCTACGAGGATGACGGCAAGGCCATCGCCCACCTCGCTGAGACGCCGGGGAACCTTGGCTGGATCGTCTATTCGAAACTCCTCAAAGTGAAAGAGACCGCGGCGATCTCGAAGAAGAACCTCGTGGTTGCTGCCCTTGGCACCGAGAATACCAACGGCGCGGCGATGGGCGACAGCAAGATCGCCGGTTTCGGCGGCTTCATGTACAAGCACTACCTCCAGGTCATGCCGAATGCTCAATATCCATATGCTGCCTGCGCTTTCTTCAACTTAATCTCGACCAGCGCTGACGCCTACAAAGTCTGGGGCGAAGATGTCGGTGACTATCCTTCGCTTCCCTCGATCAACGTCGATCGGACCCAGAACGGCAATGGCGTTCTTGCCGATGATTTAACCTTCACGCAAAAGAACTTAGCCGATGGCGGAACGACCGTCTTCTCCTGCCTCAATGATCCGACGTCCAATTGGTGGCTCACGAAGGGTGCGGCGGTTGTTGAAACCCCGTCATTCATCGGCGCCAACTACGATACGATGATTGATTACATCGACCAGAAGATCGCCGCGAAATAGTCGCTGACGCTCACAAAGGCAAACCGAGGGCAACTCCCGATTTGCCTTTGTTTCTTTTAGAAAGAAGGTAGCACACCATGGACGAAACATCGGCGCCAACGCCCAACCCCTTTATCAAAAAAGTCAAACGGGGAGTCAATACGACCCTGACGTTCTTTGGGGTGCCTGCCAACACCATTCTCGTCTTCTTCGGCGTCGTTTTGCTTTTGCTCAATGTTTATCCGATTATTTCCTTGCTCATGAAATCCTTTACCGCCTATGCCGTCGTGGGCTATGGGGATTTCACCTTCAATAACTTCAGCAAGGTTTTTGATTGGAACAACGACACCTCGGTTGGCTATTTCTGGAAACCGTTCGGCCGTTCGCTCCTCGTTTCAACGCTCGCCTGCGTCTTCGCCATCCTCTTCGGTGGCGTGACCGCCTATCTTTTGGCCCGGACCAACATGAAGATGAAGCGCTTTATTTCGGCCACTTTTATCTTTCCGTATATCATGCCGCAGTGGACCTTGGCCCTCTTCTGGAAAAACTTATTCATCTCTACCGCCTGCAATTCGGGCCACGTTGGTGAATTTCAAGCCCTCTTTGGCTGGGCCGCGCCCGAATGGTTCGTTTATGGTCCCTTCCCGATCGCCCTGATCCTCGGCCTTCACTACGCCCCCTTTGCCTACATCTTGATGGGTGGCGTTTTGCAGAACATGGATTCGAACCTTGAGGAGGCCGCCACGATTTTAGGCATCCCGCGTTGGAAGAGTTTCACCAAAGTGACGATCCCCTTGCTGAAGCCCGCCATTTTGTCCACCATTCTTTTGGTTTTCTCTTCAGCGATGTCCTCTTATTCCGTCGCCGTCACCCTCGGCAACCCCGTCAATTACTATGTCTTGGCCACCCGAATGCAAGCGATGCTCTCCGGCTCGGGCCGCAACGCAGGCCAAGGCTACGTGATGGCGCTCGTCCTCATCTTGATCGGCCTCGTCATCCTAGCGATCAATCAAGCCCAAACCGGTTCCCGCAAGCAGTTCACAACCGTCTCGGGCAAATCGGGTCAAATCACCAAAAACAATCTTGGCAAATTTGGCAAATGGTTCTGGGGCATTCTCATCAGCCTTTTGGTCGTCTTCTTCTGCGTCGGGCCGATGGTCTCCTTCTTCTTGGAGTCGCTCTTGCCCAACCCTGGCGATTATTCTTCAGGCATTTCTTGGGCGGCTTGGATTTCAAGCGAGCCTTTGTCAACCAACGATTTTGTCGGCTTTTTCCATGAAAAGAAGATTTGGCTTGCCCTCCGCGGATCGGTTGTCCTCTCCTTGTGTTGCGGATTGACCGCCGGCTTAAGCGGTCTCCTCATCGGCTATGCTGTCAGCAAGAAACGGAAATCCAAAGGCGCCCGCTTCGTCAATGGCCTTGCTTTCTTTCCGTACCTGATGCCATCGCTAGCCCTCTCCGTCACCTTCTATTTGATGGGTTTGAATTTAAGCATGGCCGGGTCTTGGCTTTTCGTCGCGGTCCTCTTGGGCACGGTGAAATACATCCCGATGGCCTCGCGCAGCTCCTTGAACGCGATGATGCAGCTGAGCGGAGAAATCGAGGAGGCGGGCGTCATTCAGCACATTCCGTGGTGGAAACGGATGACCCGCATCATCTTCCCGATTCAGAAATCGGCCTTCATCTCAGGCTTCTTGCTCCCCTTCATCTCGTGCATGAGGGAATACGATCTCTTCGTCTTCATCGGCAACGACCAAATGACGCTGACCAAATTTATGTTCCAGCTGGACGCCGACGGGGTTCCCGCGCTTGAGAATGCCGCAAACCTTGCCTTGATTGTGATTATTCTCTTGGTGAATTGGCTGACGAATATTCTGACCGGCGCCAGCATCGACAAAGGAGTGGGAGGCAAATAATATGCCAAAAATAGTCCTAGAAAACGTGTCGAAGAGATGGGGTGGATTCTATGGGACCGATCATCTCAACATGACGATTGAAAACAACAGTTTCGTGACTCTTTTGGGACCTTCGGGATGTGGGAAAACCACAACCCTGCGCATGATCGCGGGTCTCGAGACTCCCTCCTCAGGCCGAATTACGATGGATGGGGAGACCATCTTTGACAGCGACACCGGAGTGAATGTCCCTCCCCAAGATCGCCATGTGGGCTTTTTATTCCAAAACTACGCCCTCTGGCCCCACATGACCGTCTATAAAAACATCACCTTCGGACTTTGCGAGCTCAAAGAAGAGATGCCGCTCATCGATTCGACGTATTTAAAATACCGCAGATTAAGTGAAGTGGTGGAGAAGGTCGGGGACATCAAAAAACTCTTCGCCTACTCTCTCGACAAGAATCACAAGGTTGTCAAAGACAAAGCCTTGCTTTTTTTGGTGGATGGCTTTGCGATTTCGATGTCATCGGCCGAAGAGTTGTTTGATCTTCGCTTCGATGAAAAGACGGAGGCCGAATGCCTTCAGATCGCCCAAGCGAAGAAAGCCGAGTATTTGAACGAGGCCGATGCCGCCGCCAAAAAAGCGGAGGACAAGGGCTTCTCGCTCAACGAGCGCGGCGAATATGTCAAAGAGGGCGAAGTCGTGAAGAAAAACCGCAGACTCGACAAAGAAGAAATCGATCTGCGGGTCCGCCACGTTGCCCGCATCGTCCACATTGGCGAATTCATGGAACGCTATCCTTCCGAACTTTCGGGTGGCCAGCAGCAGCGTGTCGCCATCGCCCGGACGCTCGCGCCCGGACCGAAAGTCATCTTCATGGATGAGCCGCTCAGCAACCTCGACGCCAAACTCCGCTTGGAGATGCGAAGCGAACTGAAGCGCCTTCATGTCGATACCGGCAGCACCTTCGTTTATGTCACCCACGATCAGCAAGAAGCCATGACGCTGGCCACCAAGGTTTGCCTGATCAATAACGGCGTCATCCAGCAATACGAAGCCCCGCTCGATGTTTACCGGAACCCCGCCAATCTCTTTGTCGCCGACTTCATCGGCTCGCCCAGCATCAATTTCGTTGAAGCGTTGGCTGAGCAAAAGGGCGATAACTTGGAATTGACCATCTTTGACGACGTCAAAGCGGTGTTTAAGCCAAACACCTATTTGAATCTCCAAGAATTCGGGGCCGAACGCGACAAAGAAATGAGCGAAGCCACCGCGAAAAAGGAAGACGAAAGCAAGAACAAAGGGTTTGTCGAAAAGGAAAATTCGGATCGCGCTTTCAACTATCGCGTGAACAAAGTCGGCGGGGTTCTTACCGCCGAAGAGGAACACGAAGTCAAAGACAACCAATATGTTCTCGGGATTCGCCCGGAATTTATCAAAATCGGCGATGAAGGCCCCTTGGCGACGGAAATCTATAGCGCTCTGCCAACGGGCATGGAGACGACCGTCAAACTCCGCTGTGGCGAATTCTTGTTGACCAGCGTGGTCTTCGGCGGCGTTGACTATAAGATCGGCGCCAAAGCCAAACTTGACGTCAAAGGAAATGAGATATTGCTCTTCGACCGCAAGAGCGGGAAGTTGATGGCGAGCGGCACTTTGGAAATCCAAAGCAAATAAACCGCGAAAATTCGCCTTCTCATCGTTTGCTCTTTTGACTGGCGTCTTTTTGAGGAACAGCCTTCCTTCAGGACGCCCTTCTTTCGGCCTTCTCATTCCTAAGAATGAGCAAGGGTGGTAGAATTTACCCATAAGGCCGTTGCCTAGGAGGTAGCTTAGCCATGAGTAAGAAATTTTATATCACCACGCCGATTTATTACCCGAGCGCTTCGCCGCATTTAGGCCACGCCTATTGCACGACCCTGTGCGACATCATCGCCCGCGGCAAGCGTTTACGGGGCTTTGATACCTATTTTTTAACCGGCCTCGACGAGCATGGCGAAAAGATCGAAGACAACGCTAAGGCATCCGGGGTCACCCCGCAGCAATTTGTCGATAACATCGCGCTCAAGTTCCTCGACCTTTGGAAAACCCTTTGCATCTCGAACGATGATTTCATCCGCACGACGGAGCCGCGCCACTATGAAACCGTGCAGAAGATCTTCTCGAGGTTTGCCAAAAATGGCGATGTTTATCTTTCGTCTTATAAAGGATGGTATTGCGTTCACGAAGAATCGTATTGGACCGACACTCAAGTGGTGGGCGATCAGCATCTTTGCCCCGAGTGCGGGCGGCCTTGCGAAGAAAAAAGCGAGCCAGCTTATTTCTTTCGTTGCAACAAATACGTGGATGATTTGCTAAAGTTTTACGATCAAAACCCGAAATTCATCACCCCAGAAGGCCGCAAGAGCGAGATGGTGAACAACTTCATTAAACCGGGTCTCAACGATCTTTGCGTCTCCCGTACCACCTTTGACTGGGGCATTCCCGTCAAGGAAGCTCCGGGCCACGTCGTCTATGTCTGGCTCGATGCTTTGACCAATTACATCACTGCCCTTGGCTATCTCCAACCGGATGACAGCAAGTTTAAAAAGTATTGGCAAGATCCGGAGTGCGAAATCGTTCACGTCATCGGCGCGGATATCACCCGCTTCCATACGATTTATTGGCCGATGTTCCTCGAGGCGATGGGCTTAAGAGAGCCTTCGCGGGTCTTTGTCCACGGCCTCATGATGATGAAGGATGGCAAGATGTCGAAGTCGAAAGGCAACGTCATTCCGGTTCCGCCGCTCGTCGATCGCTTTGGCGTCGATGCGGTCCGCTATTATCTCTGCCGGGAAATTGTCTTTGGTTCCGACGGGCAGTTTACCCCCGAGCAGTTCGTTGACCGCCTCAACGGCGACTTAGCCAACAACTTAGGCAATCTTTTGAACCGGGTCATTCCGATGATCAGCAAGTATTGCGACGGCGTCGTCCCCGCCTTTGAGGGCGATCTCAACGAAAAAGACAAGGCGCTCCATGAGTTAGCGATCAAGACCGTCAATTCGTATGAGTATCTCAACGATGACCTCCAGGTCACCGAAGCCTATGGCGCGGTGATGGATTTCGTCAGCGCCGCCAACAAATACGTCGCCGATAGCGAGCCGTGGAATTTGGCCAAAGATCCCGCGAAGAAAAAGGAGCTCGACAGTTGCATGTCGCACCTGGCCAACGCTCTTTTTCTGGCTGGCTGCCTTCTCAGCCCGATCCTGGTCACGAAGAGCGAGAAACTCTATGACCAGCTTGGCGTGCCGGAAGAGAAACGCAATTATCAGACTGCGACCGCCTTTGGCTCGCTTTCAGGCGTTAAAGTGGCCAAGCAAGATCCGCTATTCCCCCGTCTTGATGTTGTCAGCGAAGTCCAGTTTATCAAGGATTTGATGGCGGCGCCGAAAGAGAAGGCGGCTGCCTGATGAAACAAGATTTGCCTCAGGGGCCTTTCCAAGCCAAATGCACCGATTTGACCTATGAGGGGCTTGGAGTCTGCAAAGAAGGCGGCAACGTCGTTTTCGTTGAAGGGATGTTCCCGGGCGACGAAGGCGAAATCAAGGTGGCTTACCGACGGGCTGGCCAGCTCTATGGCGAGCTGAGCAAGCTGACGAAACCTTCGAGCGAGAGAATCGATCCGCTCTGCAAGGTCTGCCACGCCTGTGGCGGCTGCTCTTTTCAGCAGTATTCTTATCCCGCTCAGCTGAAGTTCAAACAGAAACTCGTTCAAGAACAATTTCATAGAATCGCCCACGTCGACGTGCAGCCGCTTCCGACTTTGGGGATGGACAAGCCTTATTTTTACCGCAACAAAGTCCAGATGCCCTTCTGCTTAGGCGACAAAGGAAACATGTATTGCGGCTTCTACAAAGAGAACACCCACGTCATCGTTCCGATTCAAAAATGCTATATCGAAGACCAACGCTGCGAAGCCATTTTCGACGCTCTGAAGATCCTGATGAAGATCTATCAGGTTTTGCCCTATGACGAACTGAGCGGGACGGGCGTCCTTCGCCACGCGGTGATCAAGACGTCGTATTACTACAAAGAAATCATGGTGATCCTCGTTGTCACGACGAGCGATTTCCCTAATCGCGAACCTTTCATTAAGGATTTATTAGGCAAGTGCCCGGAGATTACGACCCTCGTATTGAACGTCAATAGGAGCGCGGGAAGCAAGATCCTTGGCGATGAGATCAAGACTCTTTATGGCCGGGGCTATATCCAAGACGATCTTTGCGGACTTCACTTTCAGATCTCGGCAAAATCGTTCTACCAGACCAATCCCGTCATGACGGAAAAACTCTACAGAACCGCCATGGACTTTGCTGAATTGGCCCCGAACGATGTCGTCTTTGACGCGTATTCAGGGATCGGGACCATCGGTCTCGTCGCCGCCAAGAGCGTGGCCAAGGTCATCTCGGTGGAGATTGTCCCCGAAGCGGTGGAGGACGCCAGAAAGAATGCGGAGCGGAACGGGATCAAGAACTTCGAGGTCCACGCCGCCGATGCGTCGAGTTATATCTATCAGCTCTTTGCCGCAAAACAAAAGGTGGATGTCCTCTTTATGGATCCGCCGAGGAAAGGTTCCGATGAGCGTTTCTTGAAAGCGGTAAAAACCCTCCGCCCTTCCCGCGTTATTTATGTTTCGTGCAATCCTTCAACCTTGGCGCGGGATTACGCCTTTCTTTCCGATATGTACAAAGTCTCCCGTTTGCAGCCGGTTGATTTGTTTCCACAGACCCCGCACGTTGAGACGGTAGTTGCTATGTCATTAAAAAACACCGATAAACGCTGAATAAAACGCTTAAATGTAAATTAGTAAACAGCCCCCAAAAAGGCTGTTTTTGCTACTTTCCAGAAAGGGCCAAAAAGGCAACTCGTCACGAGTAACATATGAAAACATTCGATGAAATGGGCGTTTTTGAAAAATCGGGAAAAATGAAGAAAAACTGCCAAAAACGGGTTGACTGGGCAGTAGACATAAGATTAAAAGACATATGGCAATTTTTAGGCTCTCTTGTTGATCGTTTTTTTGAATGCTCTGCAAAAACATTAGCAACCATCGGATTGTTGTCATTCAAAAAATAGCGTCTATCAATTTTGCTTAGATAGACATGACTACACTCTTTAAAGCAAAATGACAACTTCTATTTTATATGTTTGTTTTCGCAGATTAGACTATAGGCGTGAAAGGAGAATTCACAAATGAATAATCACAAAAGATTAGATATAGATGACTTGATGAGGATGAACGGAATCGAAAGCCAGCAAAGACTTTTGATGGAAATCCTTAGGGAGATAGGTTTTAAGGATCCTTATCCTGAATTAGAAAAGCAGAAAGGGAATTTCAGCAAAATGCTTTCAGGGGAAAGACCATTGCGCGCTGATTTTGTGGCTCCGATGGAAAAGCTTCTGCATACCAGCCTCTATGAAATCGTTAGTGGCAACAAGGTTCCGATGAAGTTTCAGAACAAAGGAATTAGATACGCCGCCTTTACCGACAGCATCAGCGAATATGAACAACTAAGCAAAGAAGACGCCCTGAAAAACTTCGACGAGTACGACCAAAGCGCGCTCGATTACATCTTCTCTTACCACGCGATAAACGGGCTAAGGTTCATAGCCAAGGAAGACAAGCTTCAACTCGATTTCAACGGACGGTATTTGATGGGCGAGGTTACTCTCTCTGGCGATTTGAAGACGGCGCCTCTCAACGTTTTGGATCTTGTGTGCGAAAAAGGAGACGCCGAATTGTTTGATTCGATCTTTGCCCCGTTTACGAGAATGGGGACTTCTGGAGGGCAGAAGGGAATGCTGACGGAAGAATCTTCAATGAGGATGATCCTCCGCTCGGAAAACATCTTCAAAGGGCTTCTTGCCGGCCAAGAAATCAAACTCAACGTGGTCAATTACGGTTTGGCCAACGACAAAGACACAGGGTTCTTTGTCAATCCGTTGCTGTTCGACTTGGCGGATTTCGCTCTCCAGCGCGAGAAAGAATTCCCAAACCAGGTAAAGGAAATCCTAGAATACGGAATAGAAGCGAACAACCAGTCGAAATCTTTTGTTGAGGAACATTTCGCAGAGGTCGATGGCCTAAAGGTCTCGGAAGAGGGGCTAATAACTCTTGGAAGGACAATATATGGGAGCCTTCTTACTACAAAACTCGTCTCCCAGCCAGATCTTTCCGAGGCGTCATTCAAGTTGCTCAATGAGCTGAACAAAGGGATTAATGAACTTACTTTCAAGAGCAAGCCGATCCTTGGTGGCTTCTCGAAAAGCGACGTGAGGGTCGAGAATGGCCTTTTGGTCAAAAAGTCTACCGACAACAAAGCGGAATACGATTTCCTAAAGTTAATGAATGACCGTAACGTTCCTTGGGTTCCAAGACTGGAGAAGCAAGAGAACGGTCTTGATTACTTGACGTATTTTACTGGGTCCGTACCGGGTTCAATCAAAAAGGAATCAACCACCAAGTTAACCAGCATAGTCAAGGCCTTGCGAGTGATTAACGATATCTCCAAGGAGAATCTAGGCAACGGAAAAGTCTATGTCCACGATGATTTTTCGGTCATGAACATGACGTTTGATGGCGAAAAACTGGTTGGAATAATCGACTGGGATACGACAAAGATAGGCGAGGATTACGAGGATTTCGTATATCTGCTTTGGACTGGTCTGAACATCGGTGATTATCTAAGAGACGACGAAAGCATCTTTAGAACCATGCAGGAATTGCTTAAGGCATATGGGGCCACGGCAGAATTCAAAAAAGGCTGGGCCGACAAAATGCTGACCGTCATGAATGGCCGCTTAAGCAGGGCCAATAAAGATGATTTGAATTACAGAAGGATTTTTGAATGGGTCGGATGGAGCAAGGTCTTCGTCGAGCTATATCGCGAAAGAATCGGGAAGGAGATTGGCTAATCATGAACAAGATCAAGGGGCTTTTTAAAGACCTAAAGTCGTTCAATTTCTCTTTGTTTATTGCTTTATGCGCATTGAGTTTGGTTCCCGCCATCTATTCGACGGTCAGGACGTTTCTCATCTCGGTCAATGCCTCATCGTCAGGCATTGACGTCATAGGGCAGATGGAGTGGTTCGACCTCATCGACGAGACCATAAGGGCCTTCCTGGTCGTGCCTCTCTATTCGATACTGAATAAGATATTCAAGGAAGACAAAGACGGCTTCCCGAAGCATGTGTTCAAGACGGGAATAATCGTCTTGGCTCTATACACGGTTTTCTCGCTTATCGTCTTCTTCTACGGGATTTACCTTGTGCAAGCCATGAATCCTGAAACCGTTGATACCGCCCAGGTGTTCTCGTATCTTCAGCTGGAAACCGTTGCGTTCATGGTCGGCATCATCACGAGCTTCGTCAATGTGGTGTTCGTGGTGGTGGGGAAGCCGAAGAACGTCTACATCTTCATGGTGGCTCACGTGATACTCGGTATAATCACCGATTTCGCCATGATTCCCAACCTTGGGGTCAATGGGGTGGCCTATTCGAACATCCTGACTAATTCGGTCATGGCCGTGGTCGGCATCATCGTCCTCCTAACTGAGGGATGTCTGCGCCCCAGTTGGTTTCATAAAGGCGATGGCAGGGTGGCGGCCTCATGGGCCAAGACCGGCGCCTTCTCCGGAGGCCAGCAGTTCGTCGACAACATCGTCTATGCCCTCATGATCGGAAAGATGGTAAACATGGTGGCGGAGCAGGGCAATTACTGGGTGGCCAACAACTTCATCTGGGGGTGGCTCCTGATCCCCGTCTCGGCTTTGGGCGAGATCATCAAGCGCGACTGCAAAGACGGGTATCTGAACCTGAAGCATGGGAACTACTATCTGATAATCCTGTTCTCGGTGGTCTTCTGGTCGATAACAATCCCTGGGTGGGAGCCGTTCTTCCAGTATGCCGAGCAGCTGGAAAACCACAAAGCCATATTTGACATCGTGATAAAGCTGGCGCCGTTCTACGTTGCTTATGGCCTGACCATAATCCCTGATTCGATATTCGTCGGGACCGGCAAGACGATCTATTCGCTTGTGTGCTCATTGATCATAAACATCGTCTATTACGGCATATTCTTCATTTGCTACAAGACCGGCGCCTTGGCCATGAGCATGGACGTGATAATCCTCATGTTCGGGTTTGGGATGGTGATGCATCTAATCATCAGCTTAATTGAGGAAAAACGTTTCCTGAAGCCAAGGGAAATCAAGCGATTTGAAGCGAAGGAGGGGAGCCAAATATGAGATACGTCTTCTTCGATATTGAATGTGCCAACTCCTTTGGTGGGGTTGGCAAGATGTGCGAGTTCGGCTTCGTAATCACAAATGAGAAGTTCAGAGTCCTTAATCAAGGGGATTATGTGATGAATCCAGGCAATGATAGGAATTGCCGGTTCTGGCTCAAAGGGAGAAAAGACCAAAGGGATCTGGAACTGGCCCACGATGAATCCGAATATAAGGCGGCTCCGTTGTTCAATTCGTTCTATGACAACATCTCATACTTGTTCTGCCAAAAAGACGTGAGGTTCTTCGGGTTCTCCGTGGCTGGCGACATCAAATACCTCTCCGACAACATAAAACGCTATGGCCTAAAGCAACTCGAATATGAGGCGGTGGATGTCCAAACGCTCCTCTCCCATTTCAAGTATGGGGAGGCGAAGAAAGACGGCCTTGAGAAGACGGCTAGGGTCCTATGCTTCGAAGAGGAAATGAATGGTATAATCCCGCACCGCCCAGACTACGATTCGCTTATGACGGCTCTCGTTCTTAAGCACATGTGCTCCGACCTCCAGATGGGAATCGACGATTTCATTGGGCTTTGCCCCGATTCGGTAATCGACGCCGAAACGCTTATAAACAAGACGGAGACATATAAAAACGTCGGTGCCGTCGGATCATCGCATAGAAGACGCGGCACCGCCACCCCAGATGAGAACGAGGAGTTCAATTCGCTTTGCGACATCGTGAATCCAAAGCCGAAAACCAAGAAACTGAGCGCCTTCATATTCTCGTATTCGGCTTCATGCAAGTGCGACCATATGAAGGAGACGATAGAGGCGGAGCACTTCGTTTACGACAATGGTGGCATGAACCATCGCGGATCCGTGAGCAGCAGCGATTACATCGTGGCTTTCGATGAGGCCGACAAGGAATTACTGGCCACCAAATTGAATCTAACCGTACTCAAAGCCATCACAATCAAGGAACTGTACGGGATGATTGATAATCCTGAAAAATACAAAAAATTACCACCCCTATTGTGATATGCTATTCCTAGATGAAAAAAGCCCAGTACGATGAGAAAAGGATAACCACCGAGCAAAGGCGCTATTACGCAGGAACCAAGTTCAACCACTATGGCCAACTGGTTATAGCGGAGAACCCAGCAGATGACACCTACCAGGTCCGGAAGATCACCCCTTCCGAGAGAAGGCTTCTTCTTTTGAAGTGGGTCTACGACCATAGTGGTTCCATCATCAAGGACAAGCCTTTAGCCAAGGCACTGGCGGTGAACGACAGGACCATCAGGCGCGACCTTGCGAGTATGTGCGAGGATGGGTATTTGAAGCGCGAGTACGCCCTGGACGATAACGGCGGGTCTTTGGGGACCAAATACTTCTATCTCAAAGGCATCAACCGCGACTTCATGGAATTCGTCCCGACCATCAAGAAAGCCCATAGCAGAGCCAACCCGCTGGGCCTCCGCGACTGGCTTTGGGCCGACTACAAATATATCCGTGGGACCTATGACATCTACCACACGCCTGAGGATCAGTTTCAGAACTACGCCGAGCTGAAGGGGAAGAAAAAGCACATCGGCAAGATCGAGAAGTCAATCAGCAAGAAGAAGATAAAGTACATCGACGGGAGCCCCGAGTTCGCTATGAACGGCGACAAGGAGATGAGCCATCTAAATAAGAAACCCAACCAAGCCTATTTTGCCTTGCTATATTCTAAAATGGCAGACAAGTAATCGACAAGTAATCGACAAGTAATCGACAAGATGACATAATTGGGGCGTGAAAATCGAAACAATAATATCCGGAACCGAATTTGAAAACCTCCAAGTTGATTACAAAATTTGTTTAGAAAAGGACAAGCCCATTTCTTGGGTAAAATCCCTTGTGGCCTTTGCCAACTGCGGAGGTGGTTTCCTTGCGATTGGGGTCAGCAACTCGAGAGATGTTGTCGGACTTTCGCACAGCGATGTCGATGATTCTAAAGAACTTGTTAATCGGTACGTTGACAGGATGGTAAGGCCAGGCCTTTTCAAATTCTCCTTTACGCCAATGCCGATTGGTGGTGACAAATACATTCTTTTAGTAAATGTTCCAGATTCAATTGAGATAACTTTCGCCCGAGAGGGAGATTACAGGGAGACGATATACGTTAGGCATGATGGCCAAAGCGTCCCGGCAACTATTGCTGAAATAGGAGTTCTAATGCGCACTAAACGAACCCTCACATACGACTCCGAATCAAGCGGGGTCGCATTCAAAGCGGCAACATTCAAGGAGCTGGAAGCAAAAGCCTTCGAACGGAAAGGTGAAACCGTGAGGGTTGATTTGAACCTAGCCAAAAGCCTTGGTTTGGTCGACTTGGACGGGAAACTGACCAATTGCGGGTTATTGTTCTCTGATCAATGCGGTCTAGATAACTCAAACATTCATATGCGGAAATGGCCGGGTCTTGATAGCGGAGGGTCTACGATTCTTGATGACAAAGAATTCAAAGGATCCCTTCTTTATCTATATGATCGTATGATGGCTTTCGCTAGGGCCAACACAAGCGTTGGGTATATTAAGAAATACGGTGGTCACGACCCATTGGAGAGCTATCCAGACAGAGCCCTTCACGAAGCTTTTGTCAACGCGCTTGCACATAGGGATTATCTAATCGACGGATGTCAGATAGATATCGATATTTATTCCGACAGAATGGAGATAGGGGTTCCAGGGTCTTTCCTTGTATCCGGAGAGGCCTCTTCTGGACTTCTTAGGAAAATGCATTCAGAAAGAAGGAACAAATCAGTTTGTGATGTATTTACATATCTCAAGATGATGGAGAAAAGCGGGCAGGGGTTCAACAATATAGTCGATTCATATAAAGAGTTTGATCCAAAATTATCTCCCACTTATAAGGCTCTCCCTGGCTATTTCACCCTTACTTTATTTGACACAATGTTTAAACAATATTTCGAACCAAAGAGCGATGTTGGAGAGCTTGCTTTCAAGCATCTCATTGCCGGTAATCGCGATTATGACGAGGCGATTTTGGAATTATGTTTTGATGAGCCAAAACGGCTTCAGGAACTGATGGCTTTGACAAAATATAAAAGTCATAGCACCTTTATGTCATCCGTAATAAATCCTCTTTTGGATGCGGGGCTACTTATTTCTACCTCAGCCAAACGGTCTCCGACCACAAAATACGCTACAAATACTGATCTTGTGAAAAAGAAATAGAGTTTTGTTCTGATGGCTGGTTAAACGAGATTCCTTTTGAAAAAATCAGCGACATCGTTTCGACCCCCGCCTTATCAATTCACACGTCCCCCTAGCGTCAACCCCTTTTTCATGCTCTTGGGTACGTTTGACGTCTCCTGGTCCCCTTTTCACATGTCTATTATGCCGTGCCAATGCCATAAAAACAGTCCCCTTTCCAACAAACGTCGCACGTGGAGACCGTCGTTGCTTTAGTGTTGAAGAAGTAGTCCATTGTCCTGTTGGTGGCATGTTGATGACATTGGGTATTTTGTAAATACGGAGTTATGAAGTAAAATCTATGTTAATAAGCGCCTCGGACATGAATTTTGCCAAAAGCGCGACGTTGGGAACATATTTGGAGGAACAATTATGGACGAAAGATTGAAACAACTACAAGAAGAAATAAAGGCAAACATAAACGCGATGAGGGACAAGGGAAACATTAATAAGATTTTTTCCATTATCAAACCATTACGGAAGAAAATGGATAAATATGATAACTTTTTGGTTAATACTAAAGATGGATTTATTCGCTTGAAGACACATTTTTTAGGGAATAAAAAAGATAAAATCATTAATGATCTATATGATGTTATTGAAGGTTCTCATTTTTACAGTCTAGATGACAAAAACTACACTATAAATACACTCAATGAAATTGCCAAAATTAAGGATAGAAGTTTTTGGGAAAAAATAATATCCGTTCTTAGAGGGAGCTAATGTGGCTGGAATTCAAAGCAAAAAAGCAAAAAGAATTCTACGAATATTGGTTGAGTCAATTGTCTGCTTGGCAATAGGGGCTTTAATTGTGATTTCTTTTGCAATGCCAGACGTTGGACATCAATGGGATTTGCTCAAACAAGGGGAATGCGACAGTATACCTTTTGCAATTAGTACTTTGATTTTATTTAGGTTTCTTTTATATTTTTCACCAGCATTTCTTGTCTGGATTTTATTAATGTTGTTTTTCAAAAAATGCACTAGAGGAAAACGAATTGCATTGTTAATTGATTGTTATAACGTTCAGTTTTTCGCTTTTTCTATCATCGCAGCGCTATATAACTTATTCGGTTTCGATTATTTGTTCAACCTAGACATCCTATCAAAAATGGACGCATTCGTTTTTATTCTTGGGCTTCTAGTTACGCTTTTCATTAAGAAAGAAATTCCCATAAAAGAAATAAACAAGATAGATTCGATTGAAACTTCAGACGAATAATCTAATCGGGAATAATTCATGTTACTTCCGTTTATAAGATATATTTCGATGCCAAAACAGGCCCGGACGACACCTAGACCTGCTTTTTCGTGCGCTTATAAACATCACTTAAATCAAGACGATTTTATAGTCGATTTTGAATGTTTTTGAACCGGCTTTTCTTGAGTTTTTGCCATGCCTGATTTCTAGTTTTTTGGACAGGGTTTCCCCATCGCTCCTTATCTCTTTGTTCGTATGGGTTTTGTCTTTCGGCACCAAATGGATGATGTGTTCTTTATCGACGACCAGAATCTTATTTATGAAGGAGTGGAGCAACTCGCCGTCGACCTCGAACTTTCCGTTTTCGTATTCTTTGAGTTTGGCCTTGATGAAGTCGAACCTGGATTTAAGGGTACCATCGCTTATGTCTAGGCCACGATACTTCTCGAGTTCTTTGTTGACTGAGTCAAGTTCCTGAATCAGCTTCTGGTATTTTTCATTATAGAGTTTGGCCTCGTCGTCGCTTTTGGCGTTGAGCTTCATATCCAGCAAAGCGGACATCTTCTCGGTGACAATCTTCATCTGCTCTTTGAGGCTCGAGACTTTGATGCCGACGTCGTTAACCCTGATGACTTTGCTAACGATGGATGAGATGTCGCTGGCGATGTCCTTCCTTTGCTCAAATAACTCGTTTATGACCTTTGTGGTGCATTCCTCAAGGGTCTTCAGATCGATAGCGCCCGGGTCGCATCTGGATGAGCTGTTGATGTGGCTGGTGTATTGGAGGACCGCGCGCTCCGAAGAAAACCCGTATTTCCAGTATCTTTTTTTGAATGGGCCTTCGCAGTTCATGCGCATGAGAAGACCCGTGAACGGGCATTTGCTCAGGTATTAGTATAGATTGTGGTCTTCCCCGAATTGGGTCCTGAATCTTTGTTCCCTTATCTCCAACACTAGAGCAAGAATATATAAAGTGTTATAATTCTGATAGACGAGGACAAAACAGAAATGGAATGGGCAACTAACATTAAGCATTTAAGAGAGAAAATGCTCTTAACTCAAACTGAGTTCGCCGAGAAGATCGGCGTGTCTTTCGCTTCTATCAACAGATGGGAAAACGGAGTTCACGAACCTACGATGAAAGTAAAAAGAGAACTTATGAAATTATTCAAGAAATACGGAATTATGGAGGATAAATAAAATGAATAAACAGCAACTTGCGTCAAAAATATGGGCCAGCGCGAATAAAATGCGCGGCAACATCGAGGCGAGCGAATACAAGGACTATATTTTGGGATTCATCTTCTACAAATTTTTAAGCGAAAAGGAGGAAAAGTACCTCCGCGATGATGGCTGGACGCCGGAAGACATTTCACAATTGACAGAAGATAATCAGGAAACTGTTCGCTATGTTCAGCAGAACATCGGCTTCTTCATTGCTTATGACAACCTTTTCTCCACGTGGCTCAAAAATAAAACAAACTTCGATGTTTCCAACGTGACTGACGCTTTGTCGGCTTTTGATAGGTTGATCGACAACAATTATTCGAAGGTCTTTAAAGACGTTTTCAAAACGCTGCAAACAGGTTTGGACAAATTAGGCGATAACAGTGGTTCAAGAACGAAAGCTATAAGGGGGCTGATTACACTCATAAAAGACATTCCTATGGATGCCAAACAGGATTATGACGTCCTAGGTTTCATATATGAATACCTTATCTCGAATTTTGCTTCCAACGCAGGCAAAAAGGCTGGGGAGTTTTATACTCCGCACGAAGTTTCTCTTTTGATGAGTGAAATTGTCGCCAATCATCTCAAAAACAGAAACGAAATCGAAATTTATGATCCGACTTCAGGGTCCGGTTCTTTGCTGATCAACATCGGCAAATGCGTAGCAAAGCAGATGAGCTGCCAAGACAACATCAAATACTATGCCCAGGAAAAAATCGCGGCGACTTATAACCTCACGAGGATGAACCTTGTCATGAGAGGCATTCTCCCGAGTAACATCATTACTAGATGCGGAGACACACTCGACAAAGACTGGCCTTTTTTTGATGAAAACAACACATACAGAGCGCTATATGTTGATGCCGTTGTCTCTAATCCACCTTATTCTCAGTCATGGGAGCCCGAAGCCCATCAGGGGGATGTCAGATATGCTCGTTTTGGGTATGCCCCAAAATCGAAGGCCGACTATGCCTTCCTGTTGCATGACCTTTATCACGTAAAACCTGATGGAATAATGACCATCGTTCTTCCTCACGGGGTTTTATTCAGGGGCGGGGAAGAAGAAACTATTAGGACACAGCTGATAGAAAACGACCACATAGAAACGATCATTGGCCTTCCATCCAATATTTTCTTTGGAACCGGCATTCCGACTATTATCATGGTTTTAAAGCAAAAAAGAGAAGCAAGCGACGTTTTGTTCATTGACGCTTCAAAGCACTTTATAAAAGAAGGAAAAAACAACAAGCTTCAAGCTTCGGATATCAAGAGAATCCTTGACTCTATAATCGAAAGAAAGAACGATCAAAAATTCAATAAGTTCTCTAGATTGGTGTCCAAAGAAGAAATTAAGTTGAACGGATATAACCTAAACATCCCTCGCTATGTTGATTCAAGCGAGGACGAAGAGTCTTTTGATTTATTCGCAACTATGTTTGGCGGAATACCAAATGAGGAAATAGAAAAGCTAAATCCTTTTTTTGAGGTCTTCCCATCTCTAAAAAATGTTTTGTTTAAAGCCGATGGCGATAAGCCATATTCGACATTGGCCGTCAAAGACATCACCAACGCAATTAACGGCAATAGTGATGTCGTTTCCTTCGAACGGCGATTTAACGAAACGTTTTCATCGTTCGGACAATTTTTAGGCAATCTGCTTCTAGCTAATCCGGAAGAAGCGGCGATCAACAAAGACGAAAGCACTATCGCCGATGAAATTTTTAAAAGGCTCGGAGTTTATCCGATAGTCGACAAATACCAAGCCTACGAATTTCTTGATTCCCAATACAAAATTATATCAACTGATCTAGAAATGATACAAACGGAGGGTCTTAACGTCATAACTCAGGTTGACCCCAACATGGTCATCAAAAAGAAGGGCAATGAAGAACACGAAGAACAAGATGGGTGGATCGGCCACATCATTCCTTTCGAAATTGTGCAAAAAACAAAACTCAAGAATGAATTTGACAAAATAGTTGACCTTTCGTCCAAGGCCGAATCTATTGAAGGCGAGATGGCCGAGATGCTTGAAAACCTCAGCGAAGACGATAAAGAAACCATTAAAGAGTTGATTAATGAAGACGGGGATGCCTTTATTCCCAAGGAAGTTAAGGCTTATGTTAAGCCGCTGATAAAATCAAAAGAGAAGTTTGCGGGCGGTTCATTAGAAGCCATAGTTATCCATCTTAACGAACTTATCGATTCCGAAAAGGCGTTGAAAAAAGAGATCAAGACTCAGCAAATTGATTTAGAAAGGAAAACGAAAAATTGCATCGAATCATTAACAAAAGAGGAACAAATTGAACTTCTTAAGGACAAATGGATTCTTCCTTTAACTGAAAAAATGCTTTCCCTTCCATCCCAAATAGTAAAAACGCTCTCTAGTAAAGTTACGAGTTTGGCTAGTAAATACGAATCAACGATGGATGATTTATCCAAAGAAATTTCTTCGAACGAAACGCAACTCTCTACAATGATTGATGATTTATCCGGTAGCGAGTTTGATATTAAGGGCTTAAAAGAGCTTCAAAAACTGTTAAGAGGCGACAAAAATGAGTGAACTTGAACGAAAACCACGCATCAGGTTCAAAGGTTTTGCTGACCCTTGGGAACAGCGTAAGGTTGATTCTTTCGCGACTTTGTCAAAGGGAGAAGGGTACTCTAAATCTGATCTGACCGAATCAGGAACCCCAATAATTCTCTATGGAAGAATGTATACAAACTAT
>Ga0183100_1000072_pt1 | contig 153933 bp, 127 predicted proteins | sample Biomet2_FD_127789 | JGI IMG/M metagenome (GOLD analysis project Ga0183100, IMG submission 127789) | Microbial communities from bioreactor (seeded with anoxic lake sediment) at LBNL, California, USA - Biofuel metagenome 2 | ecosystem: Engineered > Bioreactor > Anaerobic > Unclassified ... | reverse complement strand
CCCCTGTCCCCTATCCTTTCCGAAAAGGAAATGTTAGATTATCTTAAAACTACAGGAAATCAACAATCGTCAATCACCAATCACCAATCAACTAACAACGATCAACCATCAACTTTTTCAAACGATGGTGGAAATTTAAAATCTTCGACTCCCAACGATCCCTTATATCCCCAGCAATGGTACATCCCTGCCGTACATGCCGATGCCGTTTGGGACAGCGTGCAGGGAAAAGATACCACCCAGGTGATTGCCATCCTCGATACCGGTGTGGACTGGCTGCATCCCGACCTGATGAACAAGATATGGATTAATCCCGGCGAAATACCCGGCAATGGCATAGACGACGATGGCAATGGTTTTGTGGACGATGTGCGTGGCTGGGACTGGATTAACAACGACAATAATCCCATGGACGACAACAGCCACGGAACCCATGTGGCAGGAATAGCCGCCGCCGAAGCCAACAATGGTATTGGTATTTGCGGCGTAAGCCATGGAGCAAAGATTATGCCTCTGAAAGTTTTCCAAAGTTCCGGACGGGGCGATGCCGCTACCATTTCCCAGGGAATTATTTATGCCACCCAAAAGGAGCTACGGTAATTAATATGAGTTTCGGAAGTTATGCACTTTCTCTAACGATGGAACAAGTGCTGGCTAATGCCTATGCTACTATTATTTTAGTCGCTGCTGCCGGAAATGATGGAATTTATGTTGACCAGTGTATTCCGTCCGGTCCATTTTATCCCGCAGCGCTTTCCTTTGTTTTGGGCGTGCAGGCACCAGATGGAGCTTTCAGCAATACCGACTGTAACGGGCCTACCTTTAGTGCAACTCCTGATTTATTAAACTACGAAATGAAAGCTCCGGGTACCAATATCATCAGCACCATACCTAATGGAAATTATCGTGTTTACCAGGGAACTTCTATGGCTGCACCGATAGTATCCGGTTCATTAGCCATGTATCGTCCCTTGCGACCCGAAGAAAGCATGGAACTGATGTGGGTAAAACTGATCCAGAGCACTTCTGACTTTTTGAATATTGAGGAAGCCTTAAATAAAGTCCCTGCCTCTGAAGTCCGGCTAATATCTCAAACCATGATAGATACCCTTACCGGCGATGATAACGATGGCAGGGTGGATGCCGGCGAAACCATTCAATTCTGGTTTACCGCCCGCAATACCGGAGGGCAATGCGACAGTACCTGGTTTAAGCTTCGTTTTCATGAATTTGAAGATACAACCACTGCACAAATTATTAAACCTATCTCCTTTATAGGAAACATGAGCCCCTATGCAAGCCGTACAAGCCAGTTCGATCCCATGAAGCTCCATATTTCTCCCAATGTAGCCAATGACAGGGATATTATTTTTGATTTGTTATTTTGGTTTAAAGGATGTGCAGATACTACGATTCAAGAAGTTATTTTGAATGTAACAAATGGAGAAGAACTAAGTGGAGTAATGGATAGTACACTTATTCTAACCCCCGACAAGCTATGGCTTGTTAACCAAAGTTTTAGAATTCATTACAATGGCTTACTTATAATTTTACCTGGGACTCATTTAATTTTAAATCAAAATATAGCCATAAGAGGCATAGTTCATGGTATTGGGAAGCCAGATAGTTTAATTAATATCACAGGTCCTGGTTCATTTGTAGATGGAGGTAATGGTCATGGCGATTACACTGGTAAACTAAAATTTGCCTATACTTATTTTTATGGTATTAACAATGCTTTTACTGCAGATTCAATATCCTTTACTAATTGTATAATAGAAGAAAACACCTATGGTAACTCTATTTCGTCATATATATTTTATGCCAGTAGATATCTTTTTTTAAAAGACAATGCTATAAAAAATTCAATCTTTACAACTATTTGCATTTGGACTCCAGGCACAAGAGAAGTTAATCGAAATAATTTCTATAATTGTATTATGGGTCAAACTTCTTATTCTACTTGCGACCGTGTCCCGCAGCATTATAATAATTATGTAAAAATGAGAGGAGATGGAAGGTTATTCGTTATTTCTCAAACTCCACCATACTTTAATAATCTGATTTCATTTGATAGCGGATTATTTCCCTTTTATGCTAATGGTTCGTCTGGTACAGTTAACATTTCTAACCAATATTGGGGAACTACAAATCTTAACAAAATCAAAGCTATGAATTATGATTTTTTTAAAGATCCAAATTTACCAATGTTTACGTATAATCCAATATTGACAGCTCCAAGCGATTCAGCCCATGCCGTAACCTGGAAAATCCTTGTCAATGGCAAAGACGCCCAGGATGAGTATGTGGATCCGGTGGGCGTAGGTCCCCAGCGTTTTGATGTGTATTTTAACCGTGAGATGGATACTACCTATACTCCACAACTTACCTTCGGGGTGCGTTATCCCTATACCCAGCAACCGGTTGCCGATTCCGGGCGTTGGGATGCTACCCATCAAATCTGGACGGCTTACAAAACCATCAAACTATATACCGGCGATGGCATCAACCGCCTAAGGGTTGCCGGGGCAAAAGAAGCAAATGGCTGGGAATGGGAAATTCCTGTGGAGGATTCACGTTTTGAATTTCTGATCAATGCTGCAGGTTCTTCTTCCATGGACTTTACGGCTACCCCGGGACTGGGCAAGGTAAAGCTCGAATGGAACAATGCGGATATTGAGGATTTGCTTGGTTTCAACATGTACCGTTTCCAGAACATAACGGATACTACCTTTACCTCCCCCATCCTTATCAATACCGAACTCATTACCGATACTCTTTTTACGGACTTCAACGTTACCCCCGGCACGCATTACTACTACTATTACAAGGTTGTCCGCACCGACTTTGCCGAGTCGGATTCCTCGCACATCGTCAATGCCATACCGGTAACCGCTTCGGCAGGCGATGCTAATGGCGACCTTGCCGTAAATGTACTCGATATTACCACCATCATTTCCTACCTGCTCAATCAGAATCCTCAGCCATTCATCTTTGAGGCGGCAGATGTAAACAGCGATAACTCGGTAAATGTGCTCGACGTGATTGGAGTAGTAAACCTGATTACCGGACATAAAAAGAGCATCAGCAATGTCGTTGGCGCCAATGCAGTTCCTGCATACATCTATCTGAAACCGGATAAAATCAAATTCCGGAGCGATGCACAGGTTGCCGGGCTTCAGTTTACGCTGAAAGGAAGCAACCTGAAAGAGGTGAAACTGTCGTCGCTGGTAGATGGTTTTGAATTTGCTTACACGGCAAGCGATACCGTCATCACCGGAATCCTGTTCAGCTTCTCGGGCAAAACCATACCCGCGGGTTTGCAGGATATTCTGCACATCGAAGCAGGTAATGCCATCCTCAACTGGGGAGATGTTACCGGAGGAGACAAGAAAGGACAATATGTAACCATCATCAAAGCGGGTGAAATACTTCCCGTTCCTTCAGATTACAGCCTGAAAGCCTATCCCAACCCAACTTCCGGCGAGATGACCCTCAGCTTCGACCTGCCGGAAAATGCGAAGGTAAACATCAGTATTTATAATCTGTACGGACAATTGGTTACCCGCCTTCAGGATGCCACGCTCAACTATGGCAACCATCAACTGCACTGGCAGGCACCCAAAGCCGGAGTCTATATCTGCAGTATGCAAGCCACAGCAACGGAAGCTAAAAAGGCAAGATATGCTAAGGATATTAAGTTGATTGTGATAAAGTAAACAGCTAATGCTTTCCTGACCGGGGTTGACTAAAAAAGACGTTGAGTCCTTTGCGTTCCCGAGTACTCGGGATTGGTGTCCTTTGTGGTTAATTTTAAAAGCTTAACCACAAAGGCACTCAAAGTACTCACAAAGTATCACGAAGAAGTAAGTAAAAAAGAGTCAGCTCTGCCCGAAGGGTAAGGAAAGTGAGTAAAAAAACAATAAAATGATCATGCTAAAAAACATAAAATATCAAATAGTCCTCTGTCTTGTTCTGCTATGGACGGGCTTTGCCTCAGCCGGCAACATCATGCAGATCAATTCAGCCCAGGTACAGGCAAACCAGCAGGTAAGCATACAAGTCGTCATCACTAATTCCGATCCCTTTGTGGCATTCCAGTTGGATGTGCCGCTCCCTGCACCTTTCGCGTATGTTACCAGTTCGGCGGCATTGAATCCTGCCCGCTGCAACGGTCAAATGATTAGCACCACGCTGATGACAGGTAATATCCTGCGGATCATCGGTTTTTCGTTTAACAATGCCCCGTTTCTGGGCAACAGCGGAGTCATTGCCACCTTTGCACTGAACGCTGGTACGATACCGGGCGATTATATCCTGACGCCTACCAACGCCATCATTGGAAATGCTTCGTCGGTTAACATTCTAACCGGTGTCGTCAGCGGAACGCTCACCCTGCTGGCGCCCAACATCAATCTGAATCCAACCAGCCTTGATTTCGGACAAATCCCTCTGGGAAATACATCCGATCAATACGTAACCGTTTCCAATACGGGTAATCAAAATCTACAGATTAGTAACATTACATTCAACAGTCCGTATTTTACCGTTGTCGGAAATACCGCTTTTAGCATTCCGCCCAACGGAAGCTCAACGGTTACGGTACGTTTTACCTCCACCGTCAAAGGCACATATCAGAAAACGATGACCATCGCCGGCAACGATCCCGACCAGGCGTCGTCCACCGTAGCCCTACAGGCCGTGGCGTTTGCGGTTAACGAACTGCATTGCGGCAATATGTTTGCCTATTCAGGAAACCAGGCCAACTTAAGTCTATCCATCAACAATATGGAAGCCTTTACCGGTTTTCAGTTCGACCTTCAACTGCCTTCTCCCCTCGCCTACCTGCCGGGAAGCGTTCTGTTGACAAACCGTAAAACGAATCATTTTATTTCAGCTAACGTATTATCGGGAAACGTACTGCGCATCGTCGCTTATTCTCCCAACAACCAGCCTTTTTCCGGTAACAACGGAGACGTGGTAACGATGAGTTTTTCGGTCAACGGCACTGGCGGCTGGTATCCGTTAAACCTGAATAATGTGATCATTGGAAATAGCAACGGGCAAAACATTGTTTCTGCTTCCTATAACGGGTATCTGGAAATTGCCGCAGCCAATATCTGGTGCGACAACAACCTGAATTTCGGCGACGTTTCCATCCTCGATACGTCAAGGCAAATCCTCAGAATTTATAATTATGGAAACGATACCTTAAAGGTAAACCAACTCCAGTTTACCAATACGGTCTTTTTTTCTGATATTACCTTACCCTTTCGGGTGAATCAGTGGGAATATGCCGATATTCCGGTAAAGTTTCATCCTCCCACGGAAGGACAAGCCAGCGGAACGATGAAGATTTTCAGCAACGATCCCGACGAAAATCCGAAAAACATCAGCCTGTCGGGCAATGGTTTTATTCCCAATTACCTTTCGGTGATGGATACTTCCTGTTTTAAAAGCGATACGGTTACCGTTCAGGTTTCTGCCGAAAATTACGAACCTTTTGTCGGGTTCCAGTTCGATATCAGTTTTCCGGCATCCATGAGCTATATTCCCAATTCCGTAACACTGACCAACCGTGCCCAGGGGCATATGGTGCAGGCTTCGCTGATCAATTCCACCACCTTGCGCGTGGTAGCTTTTTCAATGCAACAACTTCCGTTTCTGGGTAATTCGGGTGCTGTGGTCAATCTTGGCTTTGCCGTAAATGTAACCGGTACCGAAAATACGCTTCCGCTCACACTCTCCAATGCCATCATGGGTAATAGCCAATCGCAGAATATCCTTTACGGGACAAATGATGGAGAAATTACCATTATCCGGTTGCCATCCGTCGGTGGTACAATTACCTATCCCAATGCAGATAATACTCCATTGAGCAATATCACGCTAAAACTGAAAAATTCCAATGGCAATACTGTGACAACCACCTCATCCGACAATTCCGGAAATTATATTTTCGACAATATCTATAACGGAAATTATTCTATTGAAGCAATAACAGATAAACCCTGGGAAGGCATAACCAGTACCGATGTTCTTTTATTAAAAAAACACATTGTTCACATTTCTCAATTGAATGGCTTGTTTTTAGCCTGTGGCGATGTTAATTCTTCCGGAAATCTTTCGGTAACCGACGTTTTGTTGATTAAAAAACGTATTGCATCCATCATCTCTTCTTTTCCGTCCGGCGACTGGCTGTTTAATAATTTACCCTTTGCCGTTGAAAACAACAACGTTATTCAAAATTTCAACGGAATCATCTATGGCGACGCCAACGGTTCCTATAATCTTACTAAAGATATCGTAGCCGTTAACCAACAAGGCACGATCAGTATTGCTCCGGTTTATGATTCCAATGGCGAAATAGCCGTTCCTGTTCATGTTTCGGATATGCCAAATCTGGGAGCATTCCAGTTTACCATCAGTTACGATGCAAACAAATTAACGTTTACCGGAACCGATCATTGGTTTGCAGACATAAGCGACGTTACCATTGGTAATCCTGTAGCCGGAAAGTTAACCTTTGTCTGGGTGGCCAATGATAAAGGCATAAATATTACTGACGGAACATTATGCAATCTTAGGTTCACTACTAAAATGTTAGGAAAATCAACGTTCTCCTTTGAAAACAATCCGACGAACAAAGAATTCAGCGATTATGAGGGTAACCTGTTTGAGCCAGAATATATAAATGGAACGGTCGGTTCTACTACCGGAATAAGTGAACTAAACCAATCCATCAGCGTTTATCCCAATCCCAACAACGGAACATTTACCCTCGAAATACAACCGATACAATCGCTGACATTTGATGTTAGGCTTTTTAATTCGTTGAGTGTGGTTGTTTATCAGCAATTGAATATTGCAGCTTACGGTAAATATTCCACAGAAATTCGTTCAGGCAATTTAGCGGAAGGAATTTATACGCTAACGGTTACCGGAAAGGATACTAATTATATCAAAAAGATTGTGATCAGAAAATAAGTTTTGGTAATTACCATCCCTGACAGGGTTTTGAACCCTGTCAGGGATATACATTCCCTATACCATCGCTATATTATTGTCTTTAGAAAAAAAAATTAAATTCACTCCGAAAAGTCAAATATTATCACAAAATCACGAAAACACTAAATTTCACCAAAAATAAAGTGCTTATTATGTATGAACCTGAGTTCGGGATAAAAATCCTAATTTAAAAAACAAAGATTGTTTGATTATCTGGCTTATTTATTGCCGTCCCATTTATGGGAGGGATAAAAGGAGTCAGGTGTTTTGGCATTAGCCACATTTTCCTGCCTTTTTGTTGGGCTAAAGCCAGAATTTGTTTGTCTTTTTAATTCCGTTGACTAAAGTCAACGGCAATGAATGTTTCTTTTAAGTTGTTTGTATAAAATCATACCCCGAACTCAAGTTAATAGAAACTAAAAATTGTTACGAAGCTTATTGCATTTGCAAAAGGTGGTTCGACAGACGTTGCGAAGCTTGTTGCATTTTGCAATAAGACTGTCAACAGTTGTAAAATGGGTTATTGCATTTTGCAGTAAGACTGCCAACAGTTGTAAAATGGGCTATTACATTTTGCAGTAAGGCTGCCAACGGTTGTAAAATGAGTTATTACATTTTGCAATAAGGCTGCCAACAGTTGTAAAATGGGTTATTGCATTTTGCAATAATGCTCCCAACAGTTGTGGCGGGAGCTATTACATTTGCAATAAGGCTCCCAACAGTTGTGGCGAAGGCTATTACATTTGCAATAAGACTCCCAACAGTTGTGGCGGGGGCTATTACATTTGCAATAAGGCTCCCAACAATTTTGGCGGGGAAATTGCATTTTGCAGTAAGGCTGCCCATATTATTCTTGCCAGTACGAATAAAATCAGCGTTAATCCGTTTTTTTCTACGAAATCCGCGTTCTTTACAATATTCTGTTTGTAAAATTATTTAATGCAAAATGGTTATTTTTTTAATTATCAGGCCTTCGTTATATTCGAGATACACAAAATAAACGCCATCCATAAGGTTATTCAAATCGAGTGTTTTAAGGCTCCTTCCGTTAATCCGGATATTTTTCTCTGTCCAAAGGGTTTTGCCCATCAGGTTGCGGATGGATAAATCAGCATTAATATTTTTATCCGAATTCATTTCAATAGTAAAAAGCCCGTTGGATGGATTGGGATAAACACTGACCCGAAAATTGGCAACCGTCTTTTCCGGGATACCCTCACAATTATCAACATAAACATTTAAAGATTCCGAAAGCGGCCCTTCGCAAAAATCATTACTACCCCTTACCGAAATCGAAGCATTTCCGACCCATGTATTCCATAAAACCGTTGCCGTTAAACCGTTGCCGGATATTAGTCCTGCCACAGCAGGAGTAATTGACCAAAGATAGGAAGTGGCATAGCTTGAACCCGTTGTTACATAATCAGTGGAAGGGGTATGATTGTAACAAACCGAATCGGGACCCGCGGGAGTTCCGGGTATTAATGGTAATGGATTAACCGTAATGGAATACGGCGGAGAGGCGGTTCCGTTGCCACAGGTGTTGGTTCCATATGTCATTATTTCGCCAGAAAGAGCAGTGTCGGAAAAGTTTAAAATAACAGTGTTGGTATTTGTTCCCGAAACAATAGTCGCTCCGGCGGGTATTGTCCACACATATCCCGTGGCATTAGCAACTGTCGGTATGGAATAGATTACCCCGTTTTGTCCCTGGCATACCGTTGAATCGCCGGAAATCAATCCGGCAACGCCTGGCAATGGATTAACAAAAACCAAATGCGGCGGAGAAGCAGTGCCATTACCACAATTATTAGTTCCGGAAACGGTAAAATTCCCGGAAACGGCTGTAGTTGAAAAATTAACGGTTATCGAATTGGTGTTTTCTCCCGACACTATGGTAACGCCCGCAGGAATTGTCCAAACATAGCCTGTAGCATTTGGTATTTCGGCAATTGAAAACACAACGCCATTCTGCCCCTGGCATACGGTTGAAGAACCCGAAATAATTCCGGCGGCTCCCGGCACCGGATTTACAGTTAAAACAAACGATGGAGAAATTGTTCCAATACCACAATTATTGTATCCGTATACGGTAATATTACCAGAAATAGCCGTATTGGAAAAATTTACAGTTATGGTATGGGTATTGTATCCTGAAACAATAGAAGCCCCCGTGGGTAATGTCCATATATAACCGACTGCATTTTCAATAACCGGCACGGAATAAATCACTGCATTCTGTCCCTGGCAAACCGTTGAAAGTCCGCTAATATTTCCGGCCATTCCGGGCATAGAACTTACCGTTACCGGAAAATCAGGTGATGCGGATCCGGTTCCGCAAGCATTGGTTCCGGTTACCGCAATATTTCCTGATAAAGCATCGTCAGAATAATCCACAAGAATAAGATTAGTATTATTACCCGAAACAATTGCAGCTCCATCGGGCAATATCCAGGAATATCCTTCAGCGTTTTCAATGACAGGTACCGAATACTGAACATTGGTTTGTCCCTTGCATACATTTGGCATTCCGGTAATTGTTCCGGCGGCTTCAGGCAAAATCATTTCAGGCGTGGCACATAAAATATTCGATGCCACCGATTCGGAGCTATCGGGTAGAATCTGCGTTACATAATAGCAATATTCCGTTCCGGTAACTAAACCCTGATCAACAAAAGAAGTATCTGTAAGCCCGCCGGCGATAAGTGTACCATCGCCAGAATAAAGATTATACGTGGGAATATACTCAAAGCCCGGAATTAATTTCCAGAGAAAAGAATCAAAATTGAACATCCGACCTTTACCTGTATTTGCCGGAGACCAGTTCAGCATAATTTTTTCACAACCAGGAATAGCGCTTTCCAAAGTTGGGGCGACGATCACCTGGTTTACGATTACAAGGCTACTGTCGGAGAAGTTACCATCATCGGTAGTTGCTTTAATATAAACCGGTCCTTCGGATAAAGCGCTTATAAAACCTGCTTCATCAACTGTAGCAATATTTTGGTTTGCCGATGTCCAGGTTATATTCTGGTTAGTAGCGTCAGGCGGTTCAATATATGGAGTAAGCTGTCCGTTTTCGCCAACCATCAGACTGAGCGTATCAGGCAAAACAGTAATGCCTGTTACGGGTATATTGAGATGAAAAGGCATAGCACAAAGCACATTGGAGGCTTCCGATTCAAGTCCATCCTGCATAATTTGAGTTACAAAGTAACAATATGTTGTATCGTTGGTTAATCCATTATCCATAAAAGTAGTGTCTGAAATTGCGGAAGCCACCAACGTGCTATCGGAATAATACACATTATAGGTTGGCTGATAAGGAACAGGAGTGAAAAAAGAAATCAAACAGAGACTGTAGGGATCATCCCCTTCCGGAAAGACATTTTGAGTCCATGACGTTCCATCCTCTATAAAGGCAGCCTGAAATTCGGAAGATTCTATTCCGGCGCTTGCATCCCAGCATTTAAATTTAATCGTATCGCCAGGGATATAGCCCTGTCCGGAATTTAAGGTTGCAAAAGCGGCTAAATCGTTATTATAATTTCCGTATGTACAAATAGTGTCTAAAATTAGCGCGCCAACCATGGTGCTATCATCAAAAACAGCTATTTCGTCGCCGGCTTCCAGATTTATGCCATTAAGCGTGGCACCGAAAAAATAAATAGTATAAATAGGATCAGCGGCATTGCCTCCTTCAAAATTAAAATGGTTGGGACGTTCTTTTTGAACGGCAACAGGAGTCCAATTTAACATTACCTGTTGATTACCTGCTACGGCGCTTTCCAAAACAGGGGCCACACGTTCACCTTGTTCCGTTATAGCGTTTCCACCATTAAACACAAAATGTTTCTGTGCAATAAGGATTGGAGAAGTTGATAATATCAACATCAGAATTACAATCGTTCGTCGACAAAACGGTGAATGCCTTTTCATACTATCTATTTCATTTGGGTTTGGTTACAATTTCAATAAAAAATCAATATCCGATCCCGGAGAAATTTCTCTTGTTTTCTGGGATTCCTTAAATAAACGCATGGGTCTTTTACCCAAAAGTTCCAAATGCGAATCATTCACAAGCAAGGCGGTAGCTTCCCGTAATCCTGCCACATACGTATCAGGATTGGCAACCATAAACTCTAAAATCCGTTGTTCTCGCGTTTCGCCTCCATGTCCTTCGGGATTGGCATCTAAATAATGTGGATTGATCTGAAAAGGAACGAGATTAAGGCATTCGAAGCTTTGAGGTTGAACAATAGGCATATCATTAGTGGTTTTCAGACTTGGGCAGGCAACATTGGCTCCGGCGCTCCAACCCATATAAGGCAAACCATTCCTAACCCGGCGACGAATAGTTTCCATTATCCGGGTTTGATGCATCATGGCAACCAACTGAAAGGTATTTCCGCCACCGACAACGATAGCTTCGGCCTCTTCAACGGCTTTTACGGGATCATTTTCATGATGAACGGAATAAATGGTGTAGCCCAAATCTTTAAAAATTTTGCTTACACGCTCGGTATAGTCATCCCATCCGATAGTTACCCCTGCATAGGGAATAAATAACAACCTGCTGACCGACGTTTTCGATAAGAAATCGGTTATCAAAGGTCGTGGCCAACCTAAATACTCTTCGCCAGAATTTGTTGAATTGCTGATTAACAATAAATATTTTTTCATCGTAATTAATTTATAAATTATTGGTCAGATGGAATATCCTTAAAATAGCACGCTCAATTGTTATCGGCAAAGCCTTTGTGGATATTTCATTGTTTAATATTGTTTTGAGTTTATAAAGGTATAAAATTTTCTAAATATGTATTACAAACGATCAAAAAATTATAAATATTTTTTAATTAGCGATCTGCTTCTATGTGCAATCAGAATTTTTTTAAAAAATAAATTTTTTAAAAAATAATTCTTCAGGTGTTATTTTATATATCTTTGCAAAAATTAAGAGATTGTGTATTCCACAACTGCCATCGTTTAGTTTCATTGCTTTACTCCAGTTTATGTTTATCACCTTTTTTTAATTTAAGCAACATTTTATTTTTATTTAAATTACAATTCATTATGAATGGAAAAGTTAAATGGTTTAACAACCAAAAAGGATTCGGTTTTATAGAAGACGAAAACGGAAAAGATATTTTCGTACACTATACCGGAATTATTAAATCGGGTTATCAGACCCTTGAAGAAGGTGACGAGGTTACATTTGATGTTACCGAAGGCAAACGCGGACCGCAAGCAACGAACGTTAAGGTTTTAAAATAGTATATACGTATTTTACTTAGCCCCTTTATCAAACAAAAGCCCTCTAAATTAAATTTAGAGGGCTTTTTTCATTCATTCCATTCGGGGATTTTATTTCATTAATACAATTTTACGAATTTCCGAAAATTTATTGTTGCCATTCGACACCATAATTTTCAGGTTGTAGATGCCCTGCTGAAGTTTACTTCCGTCAAACTGCAGGTTTTGCTTTCCGGCAGCCTGTTGCTGATTCATCAATGTTGCTATTTCCTGTCCTACCGAATTATAAACGCTGATGTTTACGTTAGCTGGTTCATTCAGATAATACTCAATATGGATGGTATTGCTGAAAGGATTAGGATAAATAGCCACGGTATTGGTGATTAACTGATCGTTGGATAAACCGGTGGATGTCATTTTCAGGGAAGCAACACTGTAAGCGCCATCTTCTTCAGGATATAAACCCGTCATCAGGGCTTCTCCGCCCGGATTGCTTAAGTTAAATGGGACATCTGCATATTCCGTATTATCCGAAGCCTTCCAAATTTTGAAGTTTAACGGATGATTTGCCGTATATCCATCACCATCAACTATGGCTGAAAATACAGGAATAGCATTTTCAAACTGGTTGTCTCCTGTTGGCGTTTGTGTTAATGCCAATGAACCAACTAAGTTTTCGCCATCGTAAACGCCTATCTCATCGCCTTGCTGCAGGTTATAGCCATTGATAGCAGCTCCTGAAATATAAACGGTATAAACCGGTTCCGAAGCATCGCCGCCTTCCATTACAAAATGCTGGGCGGTGGCTGATTTGACAGAAGTGGTTGCTTTTTTACCGGCAGGATATTGAAAATCAAATGGAACAAATAGTGCTGGTGGCGTTGGAGTAACTACATTAATCATATAGCCCTGGCCAACATTCAGGTTTCCGATATTGTTTACCCATGTACCGCCTATTTTGCGAAGGATATTTCCATTGGAATTTTTTACAATATCAATTTGTCCGGCATTAAAGTATGATTCAAATGCGTCCTTAGCATTTATATCGTGGTCTTTGATATAGCCTATAATTTTAATACCCGAAGTAGCAAAATGTATAAGCGTTTGGTCATCAATAGCATTTCCGGTAATTAAAAAATTAGTCGGTCCATTCATATAAAAGATGTATCCTTCGGTATTTACCCAGTTGCCAATACCATTGACCCAGTTTGCTCCTATTTTTCTAACGGATGCACCTGCTGTATTTTTCACTTTGTTTAGGTTTCCATTTAGCATACCGCCTAACACCACCAACATATCAGGATTAGGAGGAATAACGTATGAAGAAATAAACTGAGGTGGCGTTGCGGGCAAATTAAAAGTGATTGTTTCGAGAGGTACAGGAGGAGTAACTGCCGCAGCAGATAGTGTATGAACGCTAAATCTTAAGTCATCTGGAGGAAATATGTCTCCCATCCAGGTATTGGTACCTGCGCCGGCATCAATCTTTGTTACGGTAACATTACCTATTTCAATCCCCGCGCTGGCATCCCAATATCTGTAAGTATAGGGATTTCCCGGAGTATAACCTGGAGCTCCATTAGCCAACGTTTTATAAGCCGAAATAAAGTTATGAACTGATCCTGCCGGAGTTAAAACCTCAGTTAACTGGTAGGCTCCCACCATTATATCTCCATCAAAAACAGCTATTTCATCACCCGGTTGTAAATCTGTCCCTACTAAAGTGGCACCTTGAAAATAGATAGTCCATACCCAGTCAGAAGCATCGCCTCCAACAAACTGGAAGTGCATCACCGGGTTTACCGTTATCTTTTCTTTTGTTGTTTGTCCGTTTCCACAGTCGTTTGAACAGTATACCCTGAGGGTATCCGTTACTGCCCAGTTGGCATAGTTTACGAGAATAGAATTGGTATTGGCGCCCGACATTATTGTAGCTCCATTGGGAACTGTCCAATGATAAGCCGTTGCATTTGCTACAGGGCTAACCCAGTAATTAACCCCGGTTTGTCCCTGGGTTACCGTTGTCGGACCATTGATTGCACCCGGTATGGTAGGTAATGGATTAACTGTTATTGGCAAATCGGAATAAGCTCCGTCACAACCTGTGGATCCACAAACATATACATGTTGCAATCCCGTATTTGCGGTATTTGAAAATTTAACAATTATATTTTGAAAGTTATAACTGGAATTAACAATGGAAGCGCCGGAAGGCAATACCCAGTGATACAATGTAGCATTGGGTATCGTTGCCACTGAATATTGATAACCTGTTTGTCCCTGGCATACGGTAACTGGTCCTGTTATTGGGCCGGCAGGTCCAGGGGCAACATTCCCAACATAAACAGGGAAATAAATTTCTGGTCCTCCACAAATGCCATTGATTCCATGTACTGAAATATTTCCGCTGGCCGAACTGGTTAAAAAAGCAACATGAATTGAATCATAACCTTGTCCGTAGGTAATGGTTGCCCATGAGGGGACTGTCCACACATAGTTTGAAGGACTACCTGAAATAGTAGCCTTGTATATGCCGGTTAAAGAGCTATTTGCACAGATATACTGAGAGCCGGTAATGGTTCCGTTTCCTATTAAACCATGTATCGTTACAGTTTGTATCCGGGCAGGACTTACACCGCATCCGTTATTGGCATACACGGTAATGTTTGAGAAGACTGGCGGGGTATTATAGGCATAACTTACTTTTATATACCTTGTATTAGCGCCGGAATCTATGGTAGCGCCGGCAGGCAATACCCAGGTGTAGCTTGTAGCATCCGTTGCTACAGGAACAGAATAATAAACTCCTGTTTGTCCAGGGCATATACTGAATGTTCCATATATTGTATCCGGTTGTAAAGGTACGCCTGTTGAAATTGTTATGGGAAAATCAGGTGATAACTCACCATCTCCAGTGCCATTGTGTCCCTTTACATTTAAATGTCCGGAAGGTACAGTGTTATTAAAAGGTATAATACAGTTTGGTACCTGTGTGGTTGTCGTCCACCCGTTACTATAAGTCCAAATATAGTCGGTAGCATTGGCAATTGCACCTACCGAATAAGGAACATTAACTATTGTACCAGATGAAGCACAAATTCCTGATGCCCCAGAAATAGGTCCAGCGGCTATCGGTAAAGGCGCTGTAAGAAGTTCGCTCAACGGCCTGCTGTAAACTCCATTGCCTGTTCCGGCAAAAAGAGTAGTACCTTGTACGCATAATGATAAAATAGTAACATACGATGGCATACCAGCGTTTACCAAATACCAGTGGGCGCCTCCATCATTAGTCATAAATATTTTTCCTTCTTCTGTACCGACATAAAGTCTAGTTCCATCAACCGTAAACGACCAAACCTGCATATTGGTTAAACCCGTATTTACGGGAGTCCAGTTTCCTGTGCCTCCGGTAAGTTTAAAAATACCTCCACCGTAAGTTCCGGCAAAAATATCATTGGACACGCCCACGGTAGCCATAGCATAAACGGTAAGATTAGCTAATCCGGTATTTATTTGCGTCCAGTTGGTTGTGCCAAATGCTAATTTATAAACGCCATTTCCATTAGTTCCGGCATAAATATCCCCTGTGTTACCAATGGTAATCGAACGAATATCTTTACCGGCAAGTCCGATTTGACTCCAGAAACCTCCTACATTTTTGTAAATTCCTCCACCTACAGTTCCCACATATAAATTGCCACTATTAAATGCTAATGACATCACAAAAAGGTTTCCTAATGCGTTACTGCCACTTCCATTGAAAGAATTCCAAGTCAAACCATTATTTGTAGATAAATAAACACCACCTCCATAGGTACCGGCATAAACATTACCAGCACCGGTAACCATCGCTCTTACGGGCGTATTTCCATCTCTGACCTGCATCCAGCAACTTCCATTATCGGCTGTTAAAAAAGTTCCGCCGGAATAGGCTCCTGCATTTAATTTTGAATTTTGGGAAACTAATGCCCTGATGTCATAACTGGTTAAGCCAATTTTTTTACAAAACCAACTTGTCCCACTATTGGAAGAAACAAAAATACCTCCGCCATGTGAGCCTGCAACAGTCCAATGATATATGCCATCAACGAAACCGCAAATAGCATCAATATAGAGGTTGCTAATACCATTATTAACAGCAGTCCAAGTATTTCCGTTATCGGATGTTCTTACTATTCCACTTCCATAAGTTGCGGCAAATACAGCATTGCCATCGGAAGAGAAAGAACGGACATCATAACCACAACAATACTTTTGTACCCAACTGGAACCGGATGTGCTCGACCAGTAAATGCCATTGATTGCTGTTCCGGCAAAAAGGTTAGCGCCATCAACAAAAAGTGCATTTACCTGGTTACCCGATAGACCGCGCAACCACCAGTTATCGCCACCATCGGTGGAACGGTAAATACCATTACCAGTTCCCACAAAAAAGTCAGTTCCTTTTTTAACGATACTTCGGATATACAAATTGGAAAGTCCCGTATTTACAGGAACCCAAGTTGTACCTCCGTTGGTAGTTTTGAAGATACCCGAACCTTCGGTTCCTGCATAAACTTCTGAGCCAGTTGAAGAAACATATAAGGAAAGGATATTGTTGTTTGTCAAACCATTGTTCATGGCTTCCCATGTTCCACCATCATCTGTAGATTTAAATAATCCACTCCCGCTGGACCCGGCATATATAGTAGACCCAACTCCTGCAATGGATAGAATAGGAATATTGGATATCCCGTTGTTTCGTGCTATCCATGTTTGACCATTATCCTCGGATTTAAATACCCCGCCATCAAAAGTCCCGGCAAAAATATTACCCGTTCCCGTTCTGGTAATGCACTTAACCGTATTACCACTGACGCCATTCACCGGCTGCCAATCAGCCTTAACGGATAAATTGCTGAATAACAACATTATCACAATTAAATTAGCTGCAATTAATAATTTGTAGATTTTTTTCATAATTAAATTTTTAAAGATTTAAAATAATTAGCTCAATAATCATACCGAATTTACATAAATCTTATTAACAATAAATTAATTAACCTAACAAAATCTTGATTTGTCCTGAATTGGTAAAAAAAAATCCAATTTGGAACAAATACAATTTAAGTAAATAAATTTGGGATAATCTTAATTCGGATAAAGCTGAATATCTGGCAGTTTAAAGCACAGTGCAGGTTGGAACAATTTTTCCAACCTGCACAACACAATAATTTAGTAATTAAGTTTCCCTTGTCAAATATACGGGTTTATTAACAATAATGACGAGAAAAACTACTATTTTTCAACAAAATTATCAACAATTATTTTAATCAACTGATAATATGCATGTTAATTATGAAAAATAAAAAGGTATTCTAAACCCAACAGAAAAAATAAGCTTGTGTATAACAATTTACCGCATAGAATTTTAAATAACGCTATTTTGTACCAAACTTGTAAATCGTTTGAGAATGAAATTTTTCACCGGGTCGCAATAAGGTAGACGGAAACTGGGAATGATTGGGAGAATCGGGAAAATGCTGGGTCTCAAGGCAAAATCCGTTATGATCGTCGTAAACCATTTCATTTTTACCCTGTAAACTTCCGTCAAGAAAATTACCGGTATAAAATTGTACGCCAGGCTGGTCGGTATATACTGTCAGCGTGCGTCCGCTGAAAGGATCATAAACGGTAGCCGCCTCAACCATTTCGCCAGGTTTACCATTCAATACATAACAGTGGTCGTAACCCTTGTGAAAACCTGTATCAATACGACTACCAATTTCCATCATTTGGGTAAAGTCATATTTACTGCCTTTTACTGAAGGAAGTTCACCGGTAGGTATCAAATTAGTATCCACAATCACATAACGGTCAGCATTGATTTGTATCTGGTGTTTTAAGACATCGCCATGGCAGGCAAGGTTGAAATAACTGTGATGGGTGAGGTTAAGCACCGTCGGCTTGTCTGTTTCAGCCTGATAATTAATCTTAAGTTCATTATTATTTGTAAGCGTGTAGGTTACAATGGTTTTTAAATTTCCGGGGAAACCTTCTTCACCATCCTTGCTCACATACGTAAGCTGAAGTCCAACACCCGCCGTATCCTTTATTTCCATCACATCCCAAACATGTTTGTCGAAACCGTTAATGCCTCCATGAAGCGTATTCTGATTATCATTTGCTACTAAATGATATTCCTTGCCATCAATGGAAAATTTTGCTTTAGCAATGCGGTTGCCGTATCTTCCGATAATAGCGCCAAAGTGCGGATTATTTATAAAATACGGCGCCAGGCTGTCGAAACCAAGTACAACATCCCCCATATTATCTTTTTTATCAGGAACAATAATGGATGTAACTATTCCACCGAAATTTGTAATTTTAACCGCCATTCCTTTTATATTGGTAAGCGTATAGAGAAAAACTTGTTTACCATCGGGGGTTTTCCCAAACAATTCTTTTTTAATATCCATTTTATTTTTACTTTTAAATAGATTAGAGCAGGAAAAAGTGATAAAAATCAACAGTATGCCTGACAACAACATGGCAGAATTTCTGATTATATTTTTCATATTCCGTTTTTATAATTAAGAAGCAAATTTAAAGAATTAAATTGATTTTGGGAAAATGAAGAATATTTTTAAAATTTGCCAACCATTAAAATAATAATTATGAACCATTCTGCTTTTTCAATTTTAGATTACATTGTGTTTGTGATCTATGCATTGGTCATCCTTTTTATCGGTTTATTTGTATCACGAACCAAGAAAGGACATAGTAAAACTTCGCAAGAGTATTTTCTTGCCGATAAATCACTACCATTCTGGGTTATTGGTGCTACATTAATCGGATCGAACATTTCGGCAGAACAATTCATTGGCATGTCAGGTTCAGGTTTTAAAATAGGTCTGGCTATTGCCAGCTATGAATGGATGGCGGCAGCAACATTAATTATTGTTGGAAAATTTCTTTTACCTATCTATTTAAAAGAAAACATCTGGACGATGCCTCAGTTTCTCGAACGGCGCTTCGATAGCCGTGTCAGGACAAGTTTTGCCATCTTCTGGCTGTTAGTTTATATTTTTGTAAACCTTTCTTCCATATTATATCTTGGAGCATTAACCATACAAACAGTTTTCGGGGTTAACATCATCTATGCTATCATCGGGTTAGCTCTTTTTGCAGCGCTATATTCCGTTTACGGCGGATTGAAGGCGGTAGCCTGGACAGATATTGTTCAGGTAACGGTTTTAGTGGTAGGCGGATTAATAACCACTTTCATAGGATTGAATGCTATAGCAGCCAAATTTGGCAGCCATGGAGTAGTCGACGGTTTTAAAATATTGATGCAACAAGCTCCCGACCATTTTCACATGATTTTAAAACCCAGCGACGAGGATTATAAATACCTTCCTGGATTAAGCGTACTTATTGGCGGAATGTGGATTGCCAACCTGAGTTATTGGGGATTTAACCAATACATCACCCAGCGTGCTTTTGCAGCAAAAAGTCTGAAAGAAGCTCAGAAAGGTGTCGTCATGGCGGGTTATCTTAAATTACTAATGCCATTGATTGTGGTAATTCCCGGAATCATTGCTTATGTTCTTCAGCCATCCATTAATCCTCCCGATAAAGCCTATCCCTGGCTGTTGCAACTGGTTCCGTCGGGTTTAAAAGGACTCGCTTTTGCCGCTTTGGTTGCCGCTATTGTTGCCGCATTAAGCTCAATGATCAACAGCACAGCCACCATTTTTACTATGGATTTGTACAAACCATTTTTCAACCGTAATGCCAAAGAAAAGCATCTGGTAACTACCGGCAGGATTATTTCGCTGGTCAGTATCTTTATTGCCATTATTATGGCTACGGTAATTTCTGAATTGGGTCTCAAACAGGCGTTTCAATATATACAGGATTTTACAGGATATATTTCTCCCGGCGTTTTGGTGATCTTCCTTGCCGGATTTTTCTGGAAACGAGCCACGGCAAATGCCGCACTGGCAACAGCCATACTCACTATTCCGCTGGCAGTAGCTTTCGATTTTATCTGGCCCTCCCTGCCCTTCCTCGACCGTATGGGCATTGTCTTTCTGATTCTTTCAGCTATTATGATCATATACAGTTTGATTCAATCAGGGAAGCCTCAACCTAAAGCAATAATACTCGATAAACATATTTTCGCAACAAGCAAAGGATTTATCTGGGGCTCTATAGGTATTTGCATCATTTTAATACTATTGTATACTGTTTTCTGGTAAACTAAGAATTGATTCTGATCTTTAGAGATTCCACATTATCCGAAACTGGTTTTGCTTTTCAGGGTAGGTTATCTTTTTGTCATAAAACAAATTCAATCCCTTAACTATTAAACTTTTCATAAAACAGATATTTTTAATTCATCAAAAAAAGTTAGTAATCATTGGAATAGTTGTCTATTTTTGCATCCAATTTAAAATTACCACTTAAATAAATGCTATGAAAAAGATAATTATGATTTTAGCTGGTTTTTTCCTGCCAGTAATGACTTTTGCAAGCGAAGCCGATTTAAAAATTCCAAGTTTAAAACCTGAACAAAACAGTCTTTTGTATTTAGGTTTTATAATATGTATTCTTGGTTTATTATTTGGCCTCTATCAATTTATAAGGGTTAAAAATAAAAAGGCTCACCAATCAATGCTCGATGTAGCCAATACGATTTTTGAAACCTGTAAAACGTATTTGATTCAGCAGGGTAAATTTTTGATTTTACTCGAGATATTTATTGCTGTAATTATCGGGTTTTATTTTGGTTACCTTCAGGGAATGCCATTTGGTGGCGTTTTACTAATTCTTGTGTGGTCGGTTGTCGGTATTTTAGGATCTTATGGAGTAGCTTGGTTTGGCATTCGCATGAATACATTAGCCAACAGCCGCATGTCCTTTGCCTCCCTAAAACGCAAGCCACTACATCTGTTAAACATTCCACTTGATTCGGGTATGAGTATAGGCGTGATGCTGGTTTCTGTAGAACTTATCATGATGCTTATCATTCTGCTTTTTGTCCCCCGGGAATATGCAGGAGCAAGTTTTATTGGTTTTGCCATCGGTGAATCATTAGGCGCAAGTGCCTTACGTATTGCAGGTGGTATTTTTACCAAAATTGCAGACATCGGTTCCGATTTGATGAAAATTGTTTTTAATATCAAAGAAGATGATCCTCGTAATCCCGGAGTAATTGCCGACTGCACAGGCGATAATGCTGGTGATAGTGTTGGTCCCACTGCTGATGGTTTTGAAACTTATGGAGTTACCGGCGTTGCGTTGGTTTCCTTCATAGTTTTGGCTATTATCCCCGATAAATTTATTTCCGCTCTCGATCCTAATCAAGCAGCTATCGATATCCAGACTGAACTTTTGACCTGGATATTTACGATGCGTATCCTTATGATTGTTACTTCTGTTCTTGCTTTTTATGTCAATAAAGCGATCAGCAAAATACGCTATACTGGAAAAGATAATATTGACTTTGAAAGACCATTAACCAATTTGGTTTGGCTGACTTCCGTTCTTTCCATTATCATGACATTTGCAGTAAGCTATTGGCAATTAGGTGGCTTAGCAAATAACTTATGGATGATTCTTTCTGTTATAATCAGTTGCGGAACCTTAGGTGCTGCATTAATTCCTGAATTTACCAAATTATTTACTTCGCCAAAATCGGCACACGTACAGGAAGTTGTTACTGCTTCACGCGAAGGAGGACCTTCTCTCACTATTTTATCAGGATTGGTTTCCGGTAATTTCAGTGCCTTCTGGCAAGGAATGGTTTTCCTGGTTCTTATGTTTGTTGCATACTTCGCCAGCCAGTTTGGATTGGGTGATATTATGATCTATCCTTCTATCTTTGCCTTTGGATTAGTTGCTTTTGGTTTCTTAGGTATGGGGCCTGTTACCATTGCCGTTGACAGTTATGGTCCTGTAACCGACAATGCACAATCTGTTTATGAACTTTCGATGATTGAAGAACTTCCTGAAATTTCTAACGAAATAGAACGTGATTTCGGATTTAAGCCTGATTTTGAAAAGGCTAAATATTATCTGGAAGCTAACGATGGCGCTGGTAATACATTTAAGGCTACGGCCAAACCTGTTTTGATTGGTACAGCCGTTGTAGGAGCCACTACCATGATATTTTCGCTGATACTGGTTATTAAAAACAAATTGGGTATCGAACCTGAATCTGTTTTAAATGTTTTAAATCCATACACAATTCTTGGATTTATAGCAGGAGGCGCTGTTATCTATTGGTTTACGGGTGCATCGTTGCAAGCTGTTACAACCGGAGCTTATCGTGCCGTTGCCTATATTAAAAAGAATATACATCTTGATGCTAATTCGAGTAAAAGCGCTTCTATAGAAAAATCTAAAGAAGTAGTTAAAATTTGTACTCAATATGCTCAAACCGGAATGTTCAATATTTTTATCGGCATTTTTTCTTTTGCTTTGGCATTTGCCTTTTTCTCGGCAGCTGATAAAGTACATCCTGAAGCAGCTTCCTTTTTTGTAAGCTACCTTATTTCTATTGCAGTTTTTGGTTTATTCCAGGCAATCTTTATGGCTAACGCCGGAGGATGTTGGGACAATGCCAAGAAGGTGGTTGAAGTTGACCTTCAAGAAAAAGGCACTCCTCTTCACGAAGCTACAGTAATTGGCGATACAGTAGGTGATCCATTTAAAGATACATCTTCTGTGGCCTTGAATCCAATCATTAAATTTACAACTCTTTTCGGGCTACTTGCTATGGAAATAGCTATTTCCGATCGTTTTGTAGCAATTGCTCCTTACATTGGAATAGTTTTCTTCGCTATCGCTCTATATTTCGTTTGGCGTTCATTTTATAAAATGAGAATCAAGAAATAATCCGTTTAGATATCATTATTAAAATCAAAAAGGAGGCAAGTGATTGTCTCCTTTTTTAATTTATAGAAAAAATATGGCGACGCCAATTACCGCCAAAATCGCTCCCATGACTTCCTTCCATTTAAGTTTCTCCTTGTTTATTATTAATGCCGGAGGAATGATTAACACTGGCACAATAGCCATAATAGTAGAGGCTATCCCTGCCGATGTATTTTGAACTGCTAATAATGAAAATGACACGCCTAAAAATGGACCAAAAAACGACCCTATAGCTAACCGTTTCATTACAGTTCGATCTTTTATTGCTTTATCTACTTTATTCCACATTCTTAAAATACAGAAAAGTAAAGCAAAACCAAGAGCACCGGTTAAAACTCTGATTTGAGAGGCAGCAAAAGCATCATAATCCTTCATACCATATTTGCTTAAAACTAAACCTATTCCTTGTCCTGCAGCCCCGCCGAACGCTAAAAGTAAACCTTTTATAGGATAGGAAAATTTTACCGATTTGTGTTTGGTGTGTATTCTGTTGTTTTCGCCTTCAGTTCTCCTTAGAACGACTATTGCTATACCAATTAATGTTAATATCATCCCTAAAAGACTTTTGGGGGATAAGGTTTCGCCCATTAGAAGCCAACTGGCAAAAGCAGAAATGGGAGGCGCCATTGCCATAATAAGCATAGAAATTCGAGCACCTACCACTATATATGATTGAAACAAAAAATAATCACCTATTACAAAACCAACAATTCCCGACATAGCTAACCATACCCAGGCATGAAGGCTTGCGTCTGAAGGAAAAAAATACCCTCTGTAGAAAAAACCAAAAATACCCAACAAGAAAAAAGCAATAACAAGCCGAATTAGATTCACTGTTAGCGACCCTACTTTTTTACTTGCTTGTTCAAAGGCTATTGCTGTTATTGTCCAAAAAACAGCTGTTAGTAATGCCGCAAACTCACCAAAATGTGCTATATGCAAAACGAAAAGAATTAATTATTAAATTTTTCTGAAAAACTGCTGCAAATTTACTTAAAATTTAAACCGCCTTTATAGCTGGCAAATTACTACATTTGCTAAGGAAAATTTAAAAACACATGCTTTTTGACGACACTTACAAAACAATAGAAAATCAAGGCGAAGGATTATTTAAAGATCGAAGTAGTCGTTTCATTTCATTTGCTATTCCCGTTACTAATGAAGAGGAAATAAAGCAACATCTTAATTTGTTACGTAAAAAATACCATGACGCCCGACATCATTGCTATGCTTATCGTTTGGGCTTCGACAAATCCGTTTTTAGAATAAACGACGACGGAGAACCTTCAGGTACTGCCGGAAAACCAATTTTTGGCCAAATGCTTTCCTTTGATGTAACTAACATACTCATTGTAGTTATCCGGTATTTTGGAGGTATTAAATTAGGAGTCAGCGGGTTAATAAACGCCTATAAAACAGCTGCTTTTCAAGCTATTACATCTACAAAAATTATTACAAAAACGGTTAACGACATCTATGATATTCGTTTTGACTATATTACGATGAATGAGGTAATGAAGATTATAAAAGAAGAAAACCTGGAACTACTTGCACACAATTATGAGTCGCCCTGTACCATCAGATTTTCTGTACGTAAAAATGATTCTCTTCGGGTTAGTGACAAGTTAATGAAAATTAATAACTTAATAATTACTTTTATAAAGACTGCATAAAATTGTTTTTTAAAAACACAAAATTTGCTGATAAACTGATTATTATGTTAATTATTATTGATAAATAAAAAATATCATTCTATTCAAATGACTATTATTCAGCTTATTAATTATTATTTTAAATGGTTTAAAATCAGTTACAATATAATAATCCAATAGAAAAACTAAAATTTTTTAATGATTTTTTTTAAAAATTACAAAATTTTAATGATTTTTTTAGAATATTTTTATATTTGCTGTAAAGTGAATGTTCTTTTTTATTTGTGTATTTTAAATTTTAAAAACTTGTCCTTTTGAAACTTATTAAAATATTCGAATAAAAAATTAAATGAAAAGAAAACATTTCAAAAATCGCCCATATACAACATTAATTTTAAAGAATCAAGTACTTTTAAATTTTTTAATTAACTTTTTTGAACCGAATTTTGTTTAAAAATATTTTAGTAACCCCGCATCGGGAGTCTTCATTATTATATTGAATCAATGTCCAATTTTAAATTACTACAACAATTAACAATTTCTTACGTCAAAATAAATGAGAATGGATTATAATGAAGTGTGGGACAGTTGTCTGAAAATCATAAAGGATAACATTAATTATCAAAGCTATAAAACCTGGTTCGAACCCATTAAGCCAATTAAATTACGGAATGATATTCTTACTATTCAGGTGCCAAGTCAATTCTTTTATGAATGGCTGGAAGAACATTATATTAATTTATTAAAGAAGACAATAAAAAATAAATTAGGTCCATCCGGAAGGTTAGAATATAGTATTATTATGGATAATTCCATTAACGGTTATAATCAAAACTCATCACCCATAACAATTCAGGTTCCCACAAGCAATAAAAGAGTGGTTAACAATCCCTCTATATCCATGCCTATTGATATTAACAGAGGTCAATCAAAAGAAATTCCTAACCCTTTTATTATACCTGGCTTAAAAAAAATTAAGATTAATTCTCAATTGAATGAATCGTATTCATTTGAAAATTTTATTGAAGGCGATTGTAATCGTCTTGCCCGTTCGGCAGGATATGCCGTTGCGAACAATCCTGGGAAAACCGCATTTAATCCAATATTTATTTATAGCAACGTAGGTTTAGGGAAAACTCATTTAGCCCATGCCATTGGAATACAGGTAAAATGCAATTTCCCAGATAAAACTGTTTTATATGTGTCGGCTGAACAATTTTTACAGCAATTCCTTGATGCTGTAAAAAACAATAATCAGAATGATTTTATGCACTTCTATCAAATGATGGATGTGCTCATCATTGATGACATTCAATTTCTGTCGGGTAAAGAAAAAACTCAGGACGTTTTTTTCCATGTCTTTAACGACCTTCATCAGAAAAACAATCAGTTAGTAATTACATCCGACAAAGCCCCTGTAGAGCTTAAGGGCATTGAACCCAGGTTATTATCCAGATTTAAATGGGGACTCGCCGCCGACTTGCAAGTACCTGATTTTGAAACAAGAATGGCAATTCTAAATAAACGGCTATATAGTGATGGTATTGAAATGCCCCAGGACGTTATTGAATATCTTGCATATAGCATAACAACTAATGTAAGAGAACTCGAAGGCGCTCTCATTTCCATACTTGCACAATCCTCCCTTAATAAAAAAGCCATTACCATTGATCTTGCCCGACAAATGATTGACAAATTTGTAAAAAACATAACAAAAGAAATATCAATTGATTACATTCAGAAAATTGTTTGCGACTTCTTCGACATTCCAGTTGATTTAATTAATTCAAATACAAGAAAAAGAGAAATTGTTCAGGCCCGGCAACTTTCGATGTATTTTTCGAAAAAACACACCAAAGCTTCCCTCCAAGCTATTGGGATTCATTGTGGAAACAAAGATCACGCTACCGTTTTGCATGCTTGCCGTACCGTAAATAACCTTTTAGAAACCGACAAACAATTCCGCATGTATGTTGACGAGCTTGATAAAAAAATCAAACTCTAACAATAGTAATTATTTATATTCCAATGATTTATTTAAAAATCATTTAGTAGCCACTATTTCCTTCCGTTATGAAAATATTAATGGTATGCCTCGGAAATATCTGCCGGTCTCCGATGGCTGAAGGCATTCTTAAAAGTAAATTAGAAAAACAAAAAATTCAGGCAATTATAGATTCTGCCGGGTTTGAGTCCTCTCAAATTGGAGATTCTCCTGACGACAGGGCTATATTTACCATGAAAAAACATGGCTTGGATATTTCAAAACATAAAATGCGCCTTTTTACAAAAGAGGATTTCGATAATTTTGATAAAATTTATGTCATGGACAGAAATAATTATCGTGATGTATTAGCTTTAGCTCGAAATAAACAGAATGTTTCAAAAGTTGATTATATTTTAAATACCATCGAACCCGGAAAAAACGAAGAATTACCCGATCCTTGGTATGGCGGAATAAATGGTTTTGAGTATGTTTTTCAAAAATTGGATTTAGCTTCTGATAAAATTGTCGAAAAATTAATTTCCAAAATCCCAAATTATTAAGTAGTTGATAACCAACATTTCAGACATCAATAACGCGGCTATCAGGATTAAGCCATATATACACCGGACTCCGGTCTTAACCTCCCAAAGTATTAATCAGATTTTAGGCGGGGATTTTTATTTTAAATGCGAAAATTTTCAAAAAACCGGAGCCTTTAAATTCCGGGGTGCAAGCAATGCCATATTTTCAATTTCGGCAGATGATCTAAAAAACGGAGTTGCCACTCATTCTTCTGGTAATCATGCTGCTGCTTTATCTTTGGCTGCCCGCAATCGAAATACCAAGGCTTTTATTGTGATGCCTGAAGATTCTTCGGCAATAAAAATTAAAGCTGTAAAAAGCTATGGTGGAACAATCACTTTTTGTGAACCAACATTACAGTCGAGGGAAGATACGCTTTCCAAAATTATTTCCGAAACTAATGCCATAGAGATTCATCCCTATAACAACTACCATATTATTTGTGGCCAAGCTACTGCTGCCAAAGAATTAATCGAAGATTTTCCAAATCTTGATGTAATAATTGCACCTGTTGGCGGTGGTGGATTATTGAGTGGAACCGCACTCGCAACTCATTATTATTCACCCGGAACAAAAGTAATTGCCGCTGAACCCGAACAAGCCAATGACGCTTTTCATTCTTTTTATCAAAAGAAATTCATTCCTTCGGTCAACCCTCAAACCATTGCCGATGGACTCAGAACTTCCTTAGGGTCATTAACTTTTCCTATTATTCAAAAATATGTTACACAAATTGTAACGGTAAGCGAATTAAGCATTATACAGGCAATGAGATTGGTATGGGAACGCATGAAAATCGTTATCGAACCTTCGTCGGCAGTACCAATTGCCGCTTTGCTTGAAAATAAATTTGATTATAAAGGGCAAAAAATAGGCATCATTCTTTCGGGAGGCAATGTTGATCTTGAAAAATTACCCTGGATTCTCTAAACGTTCTATTCGACAAGCCCTTTCAATTTCGCATTAAATTGAAGAACCTGTTGAATAAGAGATTGGGTCTCATCATTAACTAAAATATAATCAGCAAGTTTTATTTTCCGCTTATTATTCCATTGATTTTTCATGCGTTGTTTCACAACCTCTCTGGAACATTTTTCTCTTTCAATAACTCGTTGAATACATAGCTCATCAGGAGCATCTACGACAATTACCGCATCACAAAACCGATTAAATCCACTTTCAAATAATATAGCTGCTTCTATTATACCATAGGGATGATCAGCATTATCATTCTTCCATTCATCAAACCGTAGTTTGACCTTAGGATGCAGAATTGAATTTAATTGTATAAGCTTCTCTTGGTTATCAAAAACATGTTCTGCTAAAAATTTACGGTCAATGTTCCCATCCCGATTACAAACATCTTCTCCAAAGAGTTTTTGCAGTTGATAAATTACCGCTTTATCCTCTAAAAATCTTTTTGATTCAATATCTGCATAAAATACGGGTATACCAATAATTTTAAAAATTTCACAAACACTCGATTTTCCACTCCCAATAATTCCGGTAACTCCTATTACATTCATTATTTCAAGAGTATATATTCAACAGACTCGGGTTCAAGCGTAATATTGGTAACAAAGGATGGATAACGGGTTATACCAATATCCAATCTTTTTCCAGGCGTTGCTTCAATATTTCCACAATTCACCATTACACTAAACATACCCGGATCAATACGACGGTAATCTTTTAGCGCTACCCAAAAATTAATTTTTGTTTCGTTTGGAAAAATTTTAATGGTATATTTTTCTGATTTATTGATATTTATAGGTAATACAACACTTGCTTCGGTAAATTTTTCCACAGGAATTATAACATTAACAAGCTTTTTGGAAAAATTCACTTTTCCTATTCCATTGATGGGACGTAATGGTATTTTAATAATTTGATTTTGAATCAATTTATGGAACACACATTTCCGTGTCTCCACTTCCCGAATCCTGTTTAAATCGGCTTTCGTTCCTGAAATAACAATACTATCGGGCTCACACTTAATGTTTCCATACAATTGGTATTGTTTCTGGAAGTCATAAGAGATATCAAGTTTAACAGGAACTTTTTTATATTCCCTTGGTTCCATTGCAAGTAATACGGTATCAGGAGTTACGGAAATTAGCTTTTCCTTTAAATCGGATTGTGAAAGGATTTGATGAAGATATTCATCGGAAGCTAAATAGGAAATGTATCCGTGGGCTGTTTTTTTGAATTTTATATTGGAAAGATCGATGTTGAAGTAATTATTCTTTGGAAAATATTTTTTATAAATTAATTCAAAACCCTTCAAATTAAGATGAACATGAATAATCGTATCGCCATTATTGATTAATACCTTGTCTTTCTGCAAGTGTGTAAATCTTAACGGGTAATCAAGGGTCGCAACGTAATCCTTTGATAGTTTTATAATAAGCCATGTAGAAATAGAAAGAATAAGGCAAATAAAAAAAATGATAATCTTTATTCGCAGCTTAGCATCTTTTAACCGTTTTACCTTATCTTTCATCTAAACTAACAACTTATTTGCTCTCAGGCAACTGAGAAGCAGCATCCATTGCAACAGCCGATTTTTCAATTCGTAAACGATTCTGACCTTCAACTTCAATGGTAAAAGTAGTATTCTGAACTTCAACTATTTTTCCATGTATTCCGCCTATCGTAATAATTTTATCTCCAATTTTCAGATTTTCCCTGAATTTCTTTTGTTCTTTACTCTTTTTTACCTGAGGGCGAATGAAAAAAAGATAAAAAACTACAATAATTAATAATAAAAAGATAAGCGATGAATACGCTCCACCTTCACCAGGCTTTCCCCCTTGAGGGGCGCTAAATAATAAAACGAAATTTAAGATATTCATTGTGTTATGATTTAATTGTTTATTTATTAGTTTACTTATTCTTCAGGTACTATAACATTAGCTTTGATACGCAATATTTTAGTACTTGGCTGTGTATTAGCAACAATGCTGATTGTTTTGTTTTGAAAACCTTTTTTCCCTTCACTATCAAAACTTACTGAAATTTCCTTGGTTTCTCCCGCATGAATTATTCCTTTAGGATACTGAGGAACTGTACACCCGCATGAAGTACTTACCGATGAAATAAGCAAATCCGATTTCCCGATATTTTTAAAAGCAAAGGAATATGAAACTTTTTCACCCTGAATAACTTTTCCAAAATCATGTTCTTCTTCATTGAATTGAAAAATTGGCATATTTTCTGCACCTTGGTTGCCGGTTGCTGAATTAGGATTCTGAATCACATCCGTGGAAATTTTTTCCTCATTTCCGGATTTATGATGACATGATAATAAACACATACCGATAATTGTACAGAAACCTAAAAATAAAATCCTTTTCATCCGCATCTCTTAATTAATTTTTACAAAGTTAAAAAAATATCACGAAGCTGTACTATAATTGATTTAAATTTTAATATCCTTTAGATTACGAACAATATACACGTCATAATCGCCTAAATACTTGAATCCATATTTTTTATACAAATTCAATGCTACAAGATTTTCTTTATGAACTTCAATTTTAATCTGTAATCCGCAATCAACAGCAAATTTCAAAGAGGCTTCCATTAATTGTTTTGATAAACCTTTTCCCTGATATTCTTTTTTAATACCGAAATGATGTAAATATAAGCGTCGTTTATCATTGGTTAGCCATGACGTACCAAGAATTTCATTATTATTTTTATTGGTAAGTACAAATAAACGTCCTCCGGAAGCAAGGGTTTGTGCGATAACTTCTGCATTATCACCGCGCTGTGAATTTCCTAACCCGATATCAAGCCATAACTTGATTACATCTTCATAATCGCAAGGTACGTAATCACGGATAATAAAATTACTCATACTTATTTTATTCCATCAACCCTCTGCCCGACTTTTTTATCTTTCCTTCAGATTTGAATTCGCCTATAAGCTTATCCAACAGACCATTAATAAAAATACTACTTTTGGGGGTGCTGTACATTTTAGCAAGCTCAATATACTCATTTAATGTTACTTTTATGGGAATGGATTTAAAATCGATTAATTCACAAATAGCCATTTTTAATAAAACAATGTCCATAACCGCTATGCGTTCAATTTCCCAATTTTTGGCATTGTCAGCTATAATTTGCTCGAAATCTTTATTATGGATAATTGTACGTTGGAATAACCTGAGTAGAAAATCCTTGTCCTCACTCTTTCCACCTGAAGTTGTATCCTTAAACAATACCGGAAATGGAAAATCCTGCTTTGATTCTTCGTCAATGGTTTTAAAAAACTTAAGAAGCATAACACCCGCCGTATCAAAGTCATCAACCCAATAAATGCTTTTTTCTGCACAAAGGCTTTGAAAGGGTTCTGAAGATAAAATATATTTTTTGAATATTTTTATAACAAATTCTTTATCTGCATCATAGGTGTCTTCTGATTCATTAATCAATCGGAGATATTCTTTACTTTCCTTGATGGTTAAATAAAACCGTCGAATCATTTCTGATTCATCCGACCAATTGATTCTATATTCTTCTCTTTTACGTTGGAAATTGATATTTTCGGCTATTTGCTTAATTAACCTGTTGTCGATAAATCTCGTACTTGGATTTAATTCATCAGGAGAAGGTAAAAATTTCAACTTGGCTTCTTCAACCTTAATTTTTGTAAAATCAACGATCTCAATTAGCAAGCTGAGTTGATAAATAAATAATTCATAAAGTTTTTCAATACTTTGAATTAACTGTTTTTCTGCTAAATCAACACGTTCGTTTTCCGATTGAAAAAAAGCATACAAGGCTTGCATCACCTTGATTCGCAGAAATCTTCGATTAAGCATAAGAATATTTAAATGAGCAATAATGGACTGTGCCTATTGCAAAAGTAAGTTTTTGCAAAAGTAGAGTAAATATTAATAAAAAAATGCCCGTATGTTAAAAGATAAAGTAAAATTTTGTTTTTTTACATTTTAAATATTTATTTTTGCCTATTGAATAATCAGGTTTAATTTAAAAGAAGATGGAAGAGTTAGAAAACAACATTGAAAAAGGTGAACATATTTTTTCTAAAGCCATCAGGGCTGGTAAACGAACTTATTTCATAGATGTAAGAACTACTAAATCAAATGAATACTTTATTACAATAACCGAAAGCAAAAGACGTTTTAACAACGATCAGGGCAAATTTATTTATGAAAAACATAAGTTGTTCCTTTATCAAGAAGATTTTGATAAGTTTTTGGAAGGATTAACCAACGTGATAAATGGTGTTAAGACGTGTAATTTTCAATTCAATAATGATGAGACATCTTTGACTGATCAGGATGATGTTAATCATGAGGGGTTCAACGCAAAGAATGAAAATCATGGTTAGTAATACTGGTTTTCCATGAATTTAATTGACTTATAAGCGCCTATCTAAAAATTTACATTTTCTGTAATACATAAAAAATCAAACCGTATTTTTTGATTATTAGCAAGTAAAAAGCCTGAAATTACGGTTCAATTAATAATTATCAAACATAACCGTTTAATCCTGATAAAACTTATTAACAAATGACATCATGAAGTCAGTTGTTAACTTTAAAACTTGTACTTTTGCATTTTCATTTAAAGCATTTGAATTTTTGATAATTAGTCAGTGACTATTATAATTATATATGGGAAAAGTAATAACTATTGCTAATCAAAAGGGAGGAGTTGGAAAAACTACTACAGCAATAAATCTCTGTGCCAGTTTTGCAGTACTGGAACATAAAACGCTGTTAGTTGATGCTGATCCGCAATCCAATTCAACTTCAGGCGTAGGTTTTGATCCAAAAAATATTAAAACAAGCCTTTACGAGTGTATTATTGATGATGTAGATCCAAAAGATGTAATACTCGCAACTTCAACTCCTTATCTCGATTTACTACCTTCTCACATTGATCTTGTTGGTGCAGAAATTGAAATGATCAACCTTCCTAACCGCGAAAAGATGATGCGGAGAACCATCAATAAAATCAGAGAAAATTATGAATTTATCATCATTGATTGTTCGCCTTCTCTTGGTTTGGTTACCGTGAATGCGCTTGCCGCCGCCGATTCGGTAATAATTCCCGTTCAATGCGAATACTTTGCACTGGAAGGACTTGGCAAGCTTTTAAACACTATAAAAATTGTTCAGACTCGATTAAATCCCGAACTTGATATCGAAGGAATACTTTTAACAATGTATGATTCGCGACTACGCCTATCGAACCAGGTAGTTGATGAAGTTAAAACGCATTTTCAACAAATGGTATTTAATACATTGATTAACAGAAATACAAAACTGGGAGAAGCTCCCAGTTTTGGAGAAACTATCATTATGCACGATGCCACGAGCATGGGTGCGATAAATTATCTAAACCTTGCCCGTGAAATTTTACAAAACAACGATCTTACAAAAATAAATCAGTCAGACAAACAAATAGACTTTGCAAATGAATCCTAAGAAAAAAGTTCTTGGCAGAGGGCTAAGCGCAATTCTGGAAAGCCCTGAAACGGACATTACATCAAAAGACATTTCCGGTGAATTTGTTGCCGGCGCTATAGCCAATATCGAAATTGATAAAATTGAGCCTAATCCATTTCAACCTCGCACCGATTTCGATGAAGATGCGTTGAATGAATTATCCCAATCCATCAAAGAACAGGGAATTATTCAGCCTATTACCGTTCGTAAATTGGGTTATGACAAATACCAGTTGATTTCGGGCGAACGAAGGCTGAAAGCTTCAAAACTTGCAGAACTGACAAGCATACCGGCATACATTCGTATAGCCAATGATAAACAAATGCTTGAAATGGCTTTGGTTGAAAATATCCACCGCGAAGATTTAAATGCCATTGAAATTGCAATTAGTTATAAGCGTCTGGTTGAGGAATGCGATATTACTTCCGACGAATTAAGCGAACATGTTGGAAAAAATCGTACAACAATTACCAACTATCTGCGACTGCTAAAATTACCTCCCGAAATCCAGATTGCTTTACGCGATAATAAAATCAGCATGGGACATGCCAGAGCCTTGATAAATATCGACGATATTGAAACCCAGCTTACCATTCTCAAGAATATTCTTTCCAAGGATCTTTCGGTAAGAAAAGTGGAAGAAATCGTCAGAAATTTAAGCCAGGACGGTGATAGTCCCAAGGAAGAAAAGCATATTGAGTTACCCGAAAAATATGTTACGATAAAAAAACAGCTAATTGAAAAATTGGAAGTTAAGGTTGACGTTAAATGTAATAACAAAGGGAAAGGAAGTATCGTTATTCCGTTTAAGTCGAATAAAGAATTTGAACGTATCATCGCAACACTTGTATAAACAATTTTAGTAAAAATAATAACAGTGTCCGGTTTTTGGAACTTAAAACGATTGATTTTCCGTTCATGCCAGATAAAGTGCTATGCTTTTTCGTGGCAAAAGATGATTTTGGTTTTTTCCATACTTATCTGTTTTCATCCTTTTGCTGCTTTTTCGCAAAACGATACGATAAAAGATACGATTAACAAGCACATCGTCAAAGCTAAACCCATATCTCAGCATTCGCCACACAAAGCGACTATTTATTCCATGGTTTTACCTGGCTTAGGACAGGCATATAATCATAAATACTGGAAAATACCTGTTGTTTATGCCGGTTTTGGTGTTTTAGCGTATTATATTTCAACCAATAATACCGAATACCAGAAATTTAAGAAAGCTTATACCTACGTGGTTAATGGAGACTCAACGGCTCCCCCACCCAACAGTTATGTGAAACGATACAACAAAAGTAGCACAAGCCTTTTGGCCGGGAAAGATTACTACCGGCGACGGCTCGAACTTTCATATATCTGCACAGCGGCATGGTACATCCTCAATGTATTGGATGCTACCGTTGATGCACATTTTTTCGATTATGACATCAGCAATGACCTTACCCTTCGCGTTGAACCTGTGATTACACCTAATTATATGACTTACAAACCTTCAGGAGGAGTTAAACTTACGTTGCGTTTTTAGCCGTTTTAATTGTTTTTTATTTCATAAAAATTAAGGATCTATGAAAATAGCACTTTTGGGTTATGGTAAAATGGGACAAGCCATAGAAAAACTTGCCTTGGAACAGAAGCACGAGATATGCCTTACGATTGATAATGATAATGACTGGCATCAGAAACAGGAAGACCTTAAAAATGCTGATGTAGCCATCGAATTTAGCATTCCTTCGATTGCACCGGACAATATTAAAAAATGTCTGAATGCAAATATCCCTGTGGTCGTTGGGACTACTGGCTGGTATGCTCAACTTGAAGAAATAAAGAACCTTTGCGACGAAAAAAAAGGTTGTTTGTTTTATGCTTCCAACTTTAGCATAGGCGCAAATATTTTTTTTGAAATAAACCGCTTGCTGGCAAAGCTGATGAATCCCCACCCCGAATACGGGATAAGTATTGACGAAATACATCACATACATAAATTGGATTCGCCAAGCGGAACTGCTATCTGCCTCGCTCAGGATATTATCAACCGGGTGGACAGGAAAGAATATTGGGTTAATCATGAAACTGAAAAACCTTCGGAATTGGAGATAAATTCATTGCGTACAGCCAATGTGCCTGGTGTTCATATTGTAAACTATCATTCGGCAAACGATACTATTGAAATAAAACATACTGCACACAACCGACTGGGTCTTGCCACGGGCGCTTTATTGGCTGCCGAATTTGTTATCGGGAAAACCGGCATTTTTACCATGAACGATTTGTTACAATTGCAATAATTCCTTGGATGAACCTATTTCTTGTCGGTTTTATGGGTTGCGGAAAAACTACGCTGGGTAAGCATTTGGCAAGCAAACTCAAGTATGACTTTATTGATTTTGACGTATTATTTGAAACCAGATTCCGGATTAGCATTACTGACTTTTTTTTAAAATATGGTGAATCACCCTTCCGTAAAATCGAAAGCCAGATGCTTAAAGAAGCTGAATTTTATGACCGTACCGTTTTTTCCACAGGAGGTGGCACGGCATGCTTCTTCGATAATATGGAATGGATGAATCGTGAGGGAATTACCATCTATGTGAAAATGTCAGCGGAAACATTGCATAGCCGTTTGGTAAAATCGAAACTGAAACGACCTCTTATTGCTGATCTTACCAACGACGAATTGAAAATCTATATCGAAAATCAACTAAAACAAAGAGAAGCATTTTATACTATGGCTTCGCTCACCGTCGACGGATTTAATCCGAAAATAGATGAAATCGCCGGTTCAGTCATGGCAAAGATGCAGTCAAATTCTTAATCATCTTCTTCTCAGCAGACAAACATTTTCCACATGCTGCGTATGAGGGAACATGTCCACAGGCTGGATTTTTTCCACACTGTATTTCTCATCCATCAGGGTAATATCCCTTGCCTGTGTAGCCGGATTGCAACTGACATACACTATTTTCTCCGGCGCTATTGCCATCAACTGTTCCACTACTTTGGGATGCATCCCGGCTCGCGGTGGATCGGTAATCACCACATCAGACTGACCGTTAGCTTTTACAAAATCATCTGTCAGCACTTTTACCATATCGCCGGCATAAAAAACGGTGTTGGTTATGCCGTTTATCGAAGAATTTTCCCTGGCATCATCAATAGCCGATTCAACATATTCGATACCTACCACCTTTTTGGCATTCGAAGCAATAAAATTAGCTATGGTGCCGGTACCGGTATATAAATCGTAAACCACTTCATTGCCAGTTAATCCGGCAAATTCACGCGCACAACTGTATAGTCGGTAAGCCTGATCGGAATTAGTCTGAAAAAATGAAACCGGACCTATCTTAAACTTTAGATTTTCCATGGTTTCCATAATAAAGGGTTTTCCTTTATATAATTGTACCGGCAAATCGAAAATCACATCATTGTGTTTGCTGTTTACCACATACATCAGCGAAGTAATTTGCGGAAAGTGATCCGAAACATGATCCAGCACTGCTTTAATTTTATCCAGTTCATCAGCATTAACCACCAATATCAGCATGATATCGCCGGTATTTGAACTCCGGATAACGATGTTGCGCAGAAATCCTGTCCAGCGGCGAACATCATAAAACTCATAATGATTGATTTCGGCAAACGCTTTGATAGAAAGACGAATAGCATTTGAAGGTTCGGACTGAAGGAAACATTTATTGATATCGAGCACGCGGTCGAACATCTGTGGAATGTGAAACCCAAGCGCATTCATATTACGCGATGCCGGATCAGCCTCCATATCCCCGTCCATCAGCCAACGTTTGTTAGAAAATGTGTATTCAAGTTTGTTACGGTAATATTGCGTCTTGGCGGAAGCCATAATTGGCAAAACATCCGGCATTTCAAATTTACCAATGCGTTGGAAATTATCCTCTACCTGTTTTTGCTTATAAAACAACTGGGTTTGATAGTTCATGTTCTGCCAGCGGCAACCACCACACACGCCAAAATGTTCACAGAAAGCCTCTACCCTCTTGTCGGAATACGTATGAATTTTTATGGCAACCCCTTCGCGAAAAGATTTCTTTTTGCGAACAATCTTAATATCTGCCACATCACCCGGAACTACAAAGGGGACAAATACGACCAGTTCACCCACACGGGCAACGGCTTTTCCTTCGGAACCAGCATCAATAATTTCCACATTTTCATAAACTACCGGTTCACTTTGGTGCTTTCTCATGATTATTCTAAATATAATTTTATGATGTTAAATTTTTTTGCCACAAAATCACGAAAACACTAAATTTCACTAAACTATATTACAAAACGTTTTATTCCGTGTCCAATATTAACTACATCAAAATTTATTAAATAACCTAACCGTTTATTTGTTACTTTAATATGACTTAATACCTGTGCTTCCCAAACAGGATTCACTAAATCAACTGCTTTAAGTTCGCAAATTACTTTATCTTCAACCAAAACATCTAATCTTAAGCCTTCTTCAAAGGTGAGCCCATCATAAACAATAGGAATATCAACTTGACGCGAATAACTTAACCCTCTTTTTGATAATTCGTGGCAGAAACAGATTTCATATACCTTCTCAAGCAAACCCGGTCCCAGATTCTTATGAACTGTATACGCAGCATCAACTATTTTCTTACCTATATCCTCTAATTCATCAGATATTGGTATATAATTTTTTTGGTGCAATTTAGTGTTTTCGTGATTTTGTGGCATTATCTTTAAAAAAAGCAAAGGAAGTAATTTTTATCAGCACCTCAAAATAATGTTTATGTGTAATTCGTAATTCGTAATTCGTAAATCGTAATTCGTAATTTCTTTATCTATTTTATCGTATTTTTGCTGAAAAATTAACTTATGCCATTATCCTGCGGAATCGTCGGTTTAGCAAATACCGGTAAAACAACTTTATTTAACTGTATATCAAATACCCGTGCACAAGCTTCGGCTTTTGCTTTCAGTCAATCCAAATCCAATATCGGACAAATTAATGTCCCCGACGAACGATTGTATAAATTGGATGAATTGATACATTCGGCAAAGATTGTACACACCACAGTGGAAATAGTTGATATCCCCGGATTGGCAAAAGGTTCGAGCAAAGGCGAAGGCGTAGGCAATGCTTTTCTGAATGATATCCGTAATGTGGATGCGCTTATTCATGTATTACGTTGTTTCGACGACGACCAGCTTCAGCATATCGAAGGTTCGGTAGACCCGGTACGCGACCGCGAAATTTTAGATCTGGAACTTCAGGTAAAAGACCTCGAATCGGTAGATAAAAAGATACATAAGTATGAAAAGCTTTTGAAAATAGGTGATAAAGATGCCAAACATGGCTTGGAAATATTAACAAAATACAAAGGCCATCTTGAAAACTTCCAGTCAGCCCGTACTTGTCCCGTGGATAAAAAAGATAAGATATACATACAGGATATGTGCCTTTTGACTGACAAACCGGTGATGTACGTTTGCAATGTGGACGATAAGTCGGCTGTTACCGGAAATAAGTATACCCAGGCTGTGATCGATTCGCTAAAAGATGAAAAAGCCGATATTTTAATCATTGCCGGCGCACTTGAATCCGAAATAAATGAACTGGAAAGCAAGGACGACCGGCTCGCCTTTCTTCAGGATGTAGGTTTAAGCGAACCCGGAGTTAATAAACTGGTTCGCTCGGCTTATAGCCTGCTCAATATGCAGACCTTTTTTACTGCCGGACCCAAGGAAATCAAAGCCTGGACAATTAAAAAAGGAATGACCGCACCCCAGGCTGCCGGAGTAATCCACAGCGACATCGAACGTGGTTTTATCCGCGCCGAGGTGATGAAATACAACGATCTCATCACATTAAAGACCGAACATGCCTGCCGCGAAGCCGGGAAGCTCTACGTAGAAGGTAAGAATTATGTGATGGAGGACGGCGATATTATTCATATCAGGTTTAATGTGTAGGCGATTGCTAACCGTTTCAGAAACGGATTAAATGCATCTTACATCAAAGCCATGGACAACGAAAACCTGTCAAAAGTCATAAAGCAGCTTGAGCGGAACAATTTTGAAGTTTTCTATGCAGAAAATGTTTTAGCAGCTAAGACTTTGTTTGAAACCGAGATTTTAAAAAAAGGTAATTTTTCAAGTGTTTCTTATGCCGATTCGCTAACAATGCGGGCAACAGGTGTCCTTGATCTTTTGAAAAACCAAGATTCTATTGAATTTATCGAAACTTTCGACAACAACGACTGTTGGGAAACCCGGATTAGTCAGCGGAGAAAGGCTCTTGACGTAGATTTATTTCTCACAGGTACAAATGCTGTAACCGAAAACGGGCAACTGGTCAACCTCGACATGATAGGAAACCGGGTGGCCGCACTTACTTTCGGACCACGAAATGTAGTTTTGTTTATTGGCAAAAATAAAATCGTTAAAAATCTGGATGAAGCGTTCAAAAGGATAAAAACAATTTCCGCGCCATTAAATGCAAAGCGTCACGAAAACTTTAAAACTCCCTGCCAGAAAACAGGAGTCTGCGCCGATTGCAGAAGTCTCCAAAGAATATGCAACACATGGACGATAACCGAAAAATCGTATCCTCCCCGGAGAATCAAAATCATACTGATTGGCGAAGAACTGGGATACTAACCAAGCATCCTCCGGCGAAAACACTTGAACCGGGATGTAAAAATTCAGCGTTTTTTTTATAACTTTGCTGAGCGATTGATAAATGCTCGAACCCATACGATTGCTGTGAAATCCAATACAACACGTCGCTGCGACGGTAAACATGCACTATATTTATCAAAGTTTTTAAAAAACTAAAATTTTACATTTATGTCATCAAATCAGAACTTTTCAGAGACCACCACGGATGTCTATAATTATTATGGAGCAAAACCGGAAGGTGGAATACAGACAAGAGAAACTAAGAAAGCACCGACTCCGCGCGTGGAGATGGAACGCCAGTTGTATTTTGAGTCTTCCTCTTCTGCATCCGTAGAGTTCCCGTATTGGTACACCCGCCGGTGGGAAGAACTGGAAGGAGAAGTGCCGATCATACGCCGGGCCGAAGCCTTAAAAGCCGGTTTTTCGCACCTGACGCCTGCCGTTTTACCGGGAGAATTGCTTGCAATGCGAAAAGCAACGTATCTGCGTGGTTCTTATCCCATGCCATGGCTGTCGGAAGCATTTTTCCTTGCCAAAGAAGATGATCTTTATAAAGAAGCTCAGAAAGCCGGAAAGGTGAGCGCCGACGAAGTTACCACTATGGGGCAAGGCGGTGGAAACGTTACCAAAAGCATAGGCAACGTGATTTCCATTGCCGGAAAGTTTGGCTTGCGCAAGGAAGAAATGCCGGCTTTGCTGAAAATTGCCAGGAAATGGTTCAATAAATCGGTGGACGACGTTGGACACAGATATGAACAACTCGTTCCGGATTATCAAACCAAAGAAGAAATCATGCGGGCGGTTATTTGTATGTTCGATTCGGGCTACACCTTACCGCAGGGACGGGAAGTAATTAATTATTACTATCCTTTACAATATGGCATTGAGGGTATTAAAAATATCTGTAAAGAAAAACAAAGCCAGGCAGCCGGTTACCCGGAGATGGACAGGTTGTATTTTTACAAAGCCATTTATACCATGCTCGAAGGCCTTCAAACCTGGATACAGAACTATGCCGGGGAGGCCCGTTTTATGGCTTCGCTCGAAACGGATAAAACACAAATAAAAGAATATCTCGACATCGCCGAACGCCTTGAATGGCTTTCGAAAAACAAACCCCGGACATTTCACGATGCACTACAGATGGTATGGATATTCCATGTAGCCGTGCTCAATGAAGATGCTATTTCCGGCTTGTCGCCAGGCCGTCTGGGCCAGGTTCTTTATCCTTTCTGGAAAAAAGATATGGACAAAGGCATTCTCACCACCGAAAAAACGATCGAGCTTCTCGAATGTATGCGGATGAAGTTTACCGAACTGGATTGCTTTGCATCCATGGGCGTAGTGGGAGGCGTTTTAAGTGGAAACACCTTTAACAACCTTTGCGTTGGTGGTCTGAACAAAGACGGTGACAGTGCAGCAAACGAACTGGAAATGCTTATTCTTGAATCCGCCATGTCGTGCGACACACCTCAACCGACACTTAGCCTTCTTTACGATGAAAAACTTCCGGAGGAGTTTTTGCTGAAAGGAATTGAATGTACCAAAATCGGAACAGGCTATCCTGCCTGGGTAAACAACCGGGTTGCCATGGAATTTCTCTTGAACAATTATCAAAAAGAAGGTTTACAATTAGAAGAAGCAAGGGCATGGTCCATTGGTGGTTGCCTGGAGACTTCACCGGGAAGCTGGATGCCTCTGGATGTGGACGGAGAAACTTGGTTCATACCCGGAGGTTCGGCTCCTGCAACCAGCGTGGGCGTACATTTTATTTCGTTGCCTAAAGTGCTGGAAGCCGTTTTGTTTGATGGTCTCGACAAACGGACAGGCATACGCGTTTATCCTGCCCATGGTTCCAAACTGGATTCTTATGAAGAAATATGGAATGTCTTCAAAAAATACTTCAGTCTTACGGTGGAGGTTCTTACGCTTACCAATAATATCCAGCACGACATCTGGGGTAAAGTCTCCCCTTCCATCGTCAACAGTATGCTGAAACCTGATTGTCTGGAAACAGGCAAAGACATCAGCCACAAAGGCTGCCGCTACAACAGGACTTTTAATGTAGAAGTTTGCGGAGGCGTAAACCTTGCCAATTCTTTGGCATCCATAAAGAAAAATGTATTTGATGAAAAGAAGCTGACTTTGCAGGAATTAAAAACTGCTATAGAAGCCAACTTTGGTTATGTTTCTGCATTGGAAACCGGTTCTTACAGCCTGATTGAACAGGTAAAGACGAAAAATTATACCGACTGGCTGAAGATTCACAAACTTTGCTTAGATGCGCCCAAATACGGAAACGACGACAAGTATGTGGATAATATTTTCAGAGATTGGCAGAACTGGTTCAGTAAAATGTGCGAAAATTACCGTTCGCTGTACGATGAGCCTTTGTATTCGTGCCAGATTTCGGTGTCCACGCACGCGCCTATGGGAGCGGTTACCCTGGCAACGCCCGACGGAAGGTTGTGCGGGACTACCTTTGCCGATGGTTCAGTATCGGCATACCCGGGAACGGATACCAATGGCCCTTACGCGCTATTCAATTCAGCTACCTGCTACAACCATTCCTTGTCCCAGAATTCGCAATTGAACATGAAAATCCATCCTTCGGTGGTAAGAGGACGGGAAGGCTCAAGGAAGTTTCTCGAGATGATAAAAGCTTATCTCCGCAGAGGTTCGTTCCATGTTCAGTTTAATATCGTGGACTCGCGCATGCTTAAAGATGCACAGAAAAATCCCGAAAACTACAGAGGATTGATGGTGCGGGTAGCTGGCTTTACGCAATACTGGGTTGAGCTCGGAAAACAAATCCAAGATGAGGTGATCGCACGTACGGAATATGAAAAAATAGGATAAAATTAAAATTATGAAACATTACGATTGTAAATATTACCTGAATACTGACGTTTTTAAAGGCAAATGTAAAAGGGATAAAAACAGCATCAATGCCGACGACACGGCCTGCGATCATTTTGAGAAGGCTCAAAAATGCAAGTATTGTTCCAACTTTACGCTTACCGGCGAAGAGTTGGGCACCTGCATGAACAGGTATGACGCTTACCCGGAAATGAATGCCGTAACCTGTAACGACTTTAAGGCAATATAAACCTGGTTTGAAAGCTTATATATTCGATATTCAGGGACTGTCGGTGCACGATGGCCCCGGTTGCAGGACGCTGATTTTTATGAAGGGCTGCACGCTGAACTGTTTCTGGTGCTGTAATCCCGAAGGTATCAGCAGCAAACCTTCGCTAATGTATTATTCTTCAAAATGTATTGCCTGCGGCAATTGCGCTACGAATTGTCTGCAAAATGCTATCCTGATTGAAGATGGAAAACATACTATTTTAAGGCAACGCTGTGCCATTTGCGAGAAACAAAGCTGCATTAGCGAATGCTATACCGATGCCTTGCGATTATGCGGATACGAAATCACGCTTACAAAACTAATGGAAATCATTCGTCGCGACAGGCAATTCTGGGGCAATAAGGGTGGCATAACGTTAACCGGCGGCGAACCTTTGTTACAGATAGATTTTGTAAAAGAGCTTTTGGCTAAATGCCATCAGGCCTATATTCATACCGCCATCGAAACTTGTGGCAATGTGCCCTGGAAAAACTATCAAAAGGTTCTCCCCTACCTCGACTGGATTTTCTTCGACCTTAAAAATTTTAACAGCGAAGAACACAAAAAAGCTACCACTGCCAGTAACCAGATAATTCTGGAAAATGCAAGACTTCTCGCCAGGGAATTTGCCGGAAGGCTTATTTTCAGACTTCCGTTAATCCCGGATTTTAACGATACCAGCGAAAATATTACTTTCCTCATTCAGTTTATGAAGGAAAACGGAAAAAACGAAATCAACATCCTGCCGTTACATCATCTGGGCAAAGAGAAGTACCAAAAGCTGGATAAAGAATACATAGGAGAAGGTACTCCCGTTCCGACGAACGAACATTTAAGAGTTATCAAACAAACTTTTCAATCCGCTGGTATCCATTGTTACATAGGAAGTGAAACGCCGTTTTAGGCAAAAACCTTGACCTTTCCCTGCAACAATACCGATTTCTGATTATTCCTTGAACCGCGATCTTTTAGTTCCCCACAAGGAAAAGATGCCTGACAAAGCAGGACTTAAATAGCCACAAAACAAGCAAATTATCTTTTGCCCGGAAAATATTTTTCCCAAATTTTGTTAAAATTTCATAAACGAACTATTCCGCTTGATAAATAGTTATACTTTTGTAACCATTTTAAATCGTAATTAATTATTGATTCTTATATCATGATAAAGAACAACAAAGACACCATTAACCTGGTCATCGAAAATTTAACATCCATTCTTCCTTTGCTTTCGAAAAATGTGATGAAGGCATTCCGGTCACAAATAAATCTTTCACCCGGAGCTATATATACGTTAGGAGCATTAGTCCATCATGGGAAGTTGTCCATGTCGGGAATCGGATGTCATTTGCTCATACCCAAACCACATGTAACTTCTGTAGTTGACAAACTGATAGCCGAAGACCTTGTAGAGCGGCTTTATGATCCGAATGACCGCAGGATTATTTATATCCAAATTACAGAAAAAGGCACAGAAACACTTAAAGAAATTAAATCACTAATCGTTGATGGATTAGGACAAAAACTACAAATACTTACAGATGAACAACTGCAAACGCTGTTGACTTCTTCCCAACAAGTCAGAGATATTCTGATTGACATTTTGAGAGAACAGCAACCATGTTCCGCTTCATCCCCTTGTAAAACGGAGTAGTTTATCATTGTTTTAAAATAATAAGAAAAATAAACCTGTCCATCTGTATGGACATAGAAAATTAATTCAAATTTTATGAACAGGAAAAAAAGAAAAATAAATTGGAAATTTTATATTCCGCTCATGATAATCATCTTATTTGTCATTATTGGAGGAATCTATTGGTACATTGATTATTCGAGCTACCTACGGACCGATGATGCTTGCGTAGCTTCGGACAATACTTCCGTAAGCGCTAAATTATTGGGACGCATCAATAAATTATACGCCCAGGAAGGCGATTCGGTGAAACAGGGACAGTTGTTGGCCGAGCTTGACAGTGTGGATTTGCTGGCTCAGAAAAAACAAATCATTGCTTCCAGAATTCAAACCGAAGCTTCCAAAGAACAATCGGAAGCCAAGTATAAATATGATGAGGAAAATATCAAAGTATTGCAAATTGCCCTTGAAAAAGCGAATGATGATTATGATCGGGCAAAAACACAGTTTGAAGGTGGCGTAACGACCAAGGAACAATTCGACCATATCAAAAAGACAAAAGAAACGGCTCAGGCACAGGTAGAAGCTGCCAAAGCTCAATTGCTTGTGTCGAAAGCGCAGATAAAAAGCGCGGAAGCGGCTATTGGCAGCGCCCAGGCACAAATCGGAGTAATCGCTACACAATTGAACAATACAAAATTGTATTCCCCTACGGATGGTGTGGTTGCCAAACGGTGGTTGCTTTCCGGCGATATTGCACAACCCGGACAATCCATCTACACCATTAATAATAATAAGAAATTTTGGATACTCGTTTATCTCGAAGAAACCAAAATGACAAGATTGCACTTAGGACAAAAGGCTAAATTCACTCTCGATACTTATCCCGGAGTTACTTTTACCGGAAAAGTTTTTACCATGAGTTCCTCCACAGCATCACAATTTTCGCTTATTCCGCCCAACAATGCCTCGGGAAACTTCACCAAGGTAACACAACGTGTACCGCTGAAAATTTCCATCGAAGGAACAGAGGACGGGCGAAAGCTATCATCGTTCAACTTTTTAACAGGAATGTCTGCCGTAGTTAAAATTATCAAGTAACAATGCATAAGGTTTCGATTATTCATAGAATGCGGCACAAACTTCGCAGCCACAATTCTATCTACCATCCCAGAAGCCCATTGTATAAATGGTTTGTGTTAGCCAATATTATGCTGGGAACCTTTATGGCAGTACTCGACAGCACTATTGTCAATGTCGGACTTCCCAAAATTATGTCATCGTTTGGCGTAGGATTGAACACCATTCAATGGGTAGTTACGGCTTACATGCTTGCTATGGCCGCCATGCTACCCACTTCGGGCTGGATGGCCGATAAGTTCGGGTATAAAAAGGTTTATTTCTGGGGATTGTTCCTCTTCACCACTGGCTCATTGCTATGCGGTATGTCTAACAATGAAACTTCGCTGATCGTTTCACGGGTCATTCAGGGGTTGGGTGCAGGAACGGTTCAACCGCTTGGTATGGCAATCATCACCCGTGAATTTCCGGCCCGTCAGCGTGGTATGGCGCTTGGTTTCTGGGCCATTGCGGCAGCGGCTTCCGTATCGTTTGGCCCGCTCATCGGCGGATATCTGGTGGATAACTTTAGCTGGCAACTCATCTTCGATGTCAATATTCCGATAGGGATTATGGCATTATTCTTCACCATTCTGGTACAGCGGGAATTTATCAACCCCAGCGCACGCAAATTCGATTTTGTCGGCTTTGTGTCGGTGATTGTATTTTTACCGGTATTGCTTTATGCCTTGTCGGAAGGAAATGCGGTAACCAATTCATCCGGTTGGTCGGCACCTTATATTTTAGCTTGTTTCGCCATTTCCGGAATAGCCTTTGCCGTTTTTCTCACCCGCGAACTAACTACGAAATATCCTTTGCTCGACCTGCGCCTGTTATCCGATCATAACTTCGGGATGGGAAATATCATAATGCTGGTGTTCAGCATAGGGATGTTCGGCAGTACATTTTTGTTGCCGCTCTATCTGCAAAATTCGATGGGTTATACCGCTCTGCAGTCAGGAGCTGTTTTTTTACCGGTCGGAATTATTCAGGGTGCAATTTCGCCATTATCCGGACTTTATGCGGATAAAACCAACCCCAAAATTCCTATTTTTATTGGTGTGATTCTGCTCGTACTCAGTTTTTACATCAACTCTAAGCTGTCGTTTCTTTCGGAACATTCATTTATCATGACGTCACTTTATATCAGGGGTTTTGCCATGGGAATTATATTTACACCGTTAAGCACCTTGTCGTTACTAACCATCCCGCGCGAAAAGATGGCTCAGGCATCGGGAATTTCAAATACGGTAAGACAAATCGGAGGCAGTCTTGGAGTGGCTATTCTGACTACATTATTAACATCACGTACCAATTTTCACGCTCAAGCTTATGGGGAAGCCATTCAATCGCATTCGCAGACATTTCAAAATGTAACGCAAAACATGGCTTATTACATCCAGCAACATGCCGGAGGATCGTTTGCAACGGCACTTAAACAGGGACAAAGCCTGTTGTTGTCGAATGTAAGTACACAGGCATTTATCCAGGGCGTTGACGACGACTTTCTGATTGCAGCCTTTATTACCGTACTCGGTTTGATACCTATTATCATATTGAAAACGAAGAAAAGAACAGCATAAACCCGGTTTTATTATTCAACAAAAAATACCAAAGAAATGAACTTTTTATCTAAATTTACCATAGCAGTATTCCTGTTGCCGGTTGTTGGAGTACAGGCACAAACCACCGGCAAACCCTTTACCGGCGACTCGCTGAGTTTTTCGGCAGTGATCAATGAGGTGATGCAAAATTATCCGTCCATCAAAAAAGCGGAACAGGAAACCGAAGTTGCCAACGCCAAAATCGGTTTAGCAAAATCCGCCTATTATCCCGATGTCAACCTCACGTCCTCCTATACCCGCATCGGGCCGGTATCCGAAGTATCCTTCCCGGGCTTTGGAACCTTCAGCTTTTATCCGAAGGATAATATTTCCACAAATCTGAATTATAACCAGACAATTTACGACTTCGGGAAAACAGCCAAAAACGTTTCGCTGGAATATCAGAACAGGGAACTATCCCAATTGTCCGTCGAACAATTGAAGCAACGGCTTTCGTATTCGCTGGTAAACAGTTATTATACCACCGTGTTTTTGCAGGAAGCCATCCGTATTAAAGATGAAGAGCTGACAACCCTCGGTGAACATCTTTATTTTGTAGAAAAAAGAGAGGCAACGGGCTCGGCCACACAATATGAAATCCTGACCACCAAAGTGCGTATATCGACCATCGAAAATCAAAAAACAGATTTGCTGACGTCGCTCCAGGTACAATTGTGCCAGCTCAATTCTTTCCTTGGGAAACCCCAGGATAACGCATTAACAGTGAAAGATGAGCTGCGGATTCCCGAAGAAGTTGCCCCTGCCGATTCGCTGATCGCATTTGCCCTGGCACATCGCGAAGAGATGAAGATTGCCCGACAGAAAAGCGAACTGGCTGAGATGCGATATAAAATAGTGAACGCCAAGAATAATCCCGAATTTAATTTCTTTGCTTCCGGAGGTTTTAAAAATGGGTATACTCCCGATTTGAATGAAGAAAAAGCCAATTATGCCGTGGGAATAGGGTTTAAATTACCGGTATTTGACGCCTGGCGCACCAAATACAACCGTTTGCAGGTGAAGGCGGAAATAAAAAGTAACGATGAGGATAGCGAACTGGCACGCCGCAACATTGTGAATGAGGTGGTGGAGAGCCGTGCCAACACAAAAGCCTCGCTGAAAAAGGTGATGCAATCGGAGTTACAACTGCAACAGGCGCAACAAGCCTTTGCTCTTGCCAAGACAAGCTTTCAGTCGGGTTCCATCACCAATCTCGACCTGCTCGACAGCTCCACATCGGTTTCCGAAAGCAAGCTGGCCTTGCTAAAGACGCAAATTGACTATACCGTAAGCCTCTTAAAACTTAAGATTGCTCTTGGCGAACGGATTTATCAATAAATATCCGTCAGGTTTACTTTTTATTCGGCCATTGGAAGGTATTGTCCGGTTTTTCAATGCCCACCCATCAATTTGGGTCAGATCAATAAAATCTAAAGTATTGATATTACGCTTCCCAGGCGCTGGGTAACGATTCCCAAGCGCGGGGTAACGATTCCCAAGTGCGGGGTAACGATTCCCAAGTGCGGGGTAACGATTCCTAAGGACGGAGTAACGATTCCTAAGGGCGGGGTAACGATTCCTAAGCGCGGGGTAACGATTCCTAAGGGCGGGGTAACGATTCCTAAGGACGGGGTAACGATTCCGAATTATCCAATGACTTTATAATGGTGCGGAATAAACGGTGTAAAGGAATTTAAATAATTAAATTTTCCCCAATTTAATTTGTTTATATCAAAATTTAATATATTTGCAACATATTATTTTCAGATTATACTTTTAGGGTGCAAAAGCATAATCCTGAATAAAATGAAGTCCCGTGCAAAAAATCGAGATGAAAATTGGTTAACGGGCAAATTGGGTTTTGTGTTGTTACAAACTTCACACAATTGAGTTATGTATAAGCAAATTTTAATTTTTCAAATATAATTTACAACGGAATTAATAATCAAAGGTGCGGAGACAGCACTAAAATCTCTGTCGAATGGATAATGAAGATATTAAAACAATCTCTTTTAATGTTAATTTTTACTATTGCTATTGGGGGATTAAATAGTTGTGGAAAAAAAGATTCTGGTCAGAACACTGATACCATAGCCGTATGGGAAGAACTCGGGGGTACAAATATTTCTCAGTTTGATGGTTGCATTCAGTCTATTACTACTGATATTTCAGGTAATGTATATGCAGCCGGAGATTTCTATCATGACAATAATAACAAATCATATGTGGCCAAATGGGATAAAAATACCAATTCCTGGAGTAAACTTGGTGTTATGGATTCTTCTTTCTTTAACATCGGCATCCAATATCCCATTGCTACTGATATTTCTGGCAATGTATATGCATGTGGAGTTCACAAAGTTCCGCTTATAAATCCTGACTATCATGTAGTGAAATGGGAAAAAAGCACCAATACATGGCGTGAACTTGGAGGAACCGATCAACCATCTTTTAATTATGGAATTTATTCCATCGTTACCGATGACCTTGGTAATGTTTATGTGGCGGGATGTAAAACCAACGATAATAACTCTGGCGATTATGTTAGTTTTGTAACCAAATGGGATAAAAGCACAAATACATGGAGCATACTCGGTGATTCATTTACTGGTATTGTGTTCGAGATCGCTATGGATGCTACTGGTGTTTTATATGCAGCCGGAGAATTCCACAATAGCAATTATTCATCTTGTGTGGTTAAATGGAATGGTAGTAACTGGAGCGAAGTAGGATCTGCAGATTTTGGAATTGGTTCAATAACTGCTCTTGCTATTGATGCTTCAGGTAATGTATATGCAGGTGGTTCATTCCAAAATCATACACATAATGTTGCCAAATGGAATAAAAAAAACAATACCTGGAATTTTTTAGATGGCATAACTCCACCATACTCGGTGTATTCTCTTGCAGTAGATGTTTCTGGCAACGTATATGCAGCCGGAAATTCCTTTAATAGTGACAGGAAAAGCTATGTGTCGAAATGGAATGGCAAAAAATGGAGCGATTTTGGAAATCTGAACGCAAATAATGCCATTTATTCTGTCTATATTGATGCTATGGGTAATGTATATGCCGGTGGAATGTTTACCAATGGAAACAACAAAACTTATGTAGCTGTTAGTTACAGATAATATTCCCGACGATCAGCAAATATTTTGCCGCTTGAAAATATTGGAATTTATCATTCCATAAATAAATTAGATTTCTCCCTTCGGTCGAAATGACGGTCGTCCTTGAGAAAGAGAAGAGGTAGGAGTTTGGGCGGCGCAGCCGCCCAAACTCCTACCCTTACCACCATCTTGTGGGCAGTCATTCCGACCGAAGGGAGGAATCTCACTGCATTAGGATATAATACCCTTTCAGGGCATTTCCGGAAAGCAATTCGTGTCATCATACGTGTTCTATATCGGGATTAAAACAAAACACCCCTCGGCTGAGTTCACGCCGAAGTCCTGCCCTTTGCTAATATTTCGGAGCATTACCTCCGTACATACGGGATTTATGTCCTCTGGAAAAATATACCCGGTATTTTGCTTTTATAAAAATATTTGTATTTTTGACATTTTTATAATATTTGTGCTGTGTGCGTTCTGCCCATGCAGGGTACAGTCGGGTTTCGATGCTTCGTTTACATGAAATTAGTATTTTAAAATGCAACTCTTCGTAAGAAAATTATATAATTGGAAAAAAATTTAAAATAATCTAAAACTTTACGTATGGATAATTGGATGATTGGATTAGCAATATTAGTTGCGTTTAGCTTAATTGCTAAAGCGATTAATTATAAAGCAACAAAAAAGTTAGACCATGATAAAAAAGCCGAGTTACCTGATCTGTTTAATGGTACATATTTTTACAATACTGTCATTTGGATAGGACTAACGATATTATTTTTTATCAGTATAAGATTTCAATTGATTGATAAATTGACAACTTATATTATTTATATTATTTCATTTTTAGGATTTATAGCAATCATAGACTATATATCTTTCAAAAAATTACAAAGAAACAATTTTCAAGAGTCTTATATTAAATCATACATAATTTCAAAATCACTTGGATTTTTAGGAATATTGTTATTCCTTACAATTTCGTATTAGCAGATAAAAAATTCAATTACCACTGCGCCCAATCGAGTGGGCGGCTCCGGCAACTGAGCTGACGGGGAGAGCCTCACACCATCCCGATTAAATAAAGACGCAGAGTATTCTTATAAACTGCCAGCATTGCCTCCGTACCAAATTAAAAGATGCAAAATGGAAACCATAAAATCACTTGACACATTGAGCTTCGGCTCCTTATTTATCGCTTTTAATGAAGCATTCAGGGATTATGAAATTCAAGTCAACAGCGAAGAGCTTAGTATAATGTTAAGCCGGAGAGGATTTGTTCCGTCATTATCCTTTGGACTATTTGACAACGATAAGTTAATTGCTTTTACACTGAATGGAATAGGCGAATTTAATTCCCGGAAAACAGCGTATGATACCGGTACCGGGACGATAAAAGAATATCGTGGCAGAGGACTGGCTTCTAAAATTTTTACAGACTCCCTGCCCTTTCTCAAAGAGGCAGGAGTGTCGCAGTATCTGTTGGAAGTGCTGCAACACAATACAAGCGCCGTTTCGGTCTATCGAAAACTTGGATTTGCCGTAAGCCGGGAGTTTAACTACTTTACACAATCAGGCTCTTCTGTATGTATTCCCTCTAAAATATTGCCTTCGGCATACCGTATTGGTGAAACTTGCATGGAGCAAAGGAGTGAATTTTCAGGCTTCTGGGATTTTACACCCTCATGGCAAAATGGGTTTGAAGCCATCCTGCGAAGGAAAGAAGATTTTAAGATTTGGGGAGCGTATAAAGGGCAGCAAATTGTCGGATACTGTATTTTTGAACCTACTTCGGGCGACGTAACGCAAATAGCAATAGATAAAAAACACCGGCGACTGGGACTCGCTTCTGCATTGCTTTCCGAAGCATTAAAATATAACAGACACACTTCTGTTAAAGTAATAAATACAGAAATCTCTTGCGGGAACATAACGGCATTCCTGAATTCATGCGGAATTCCATTGAAAGGAAAACAGTTTGAAATGATTAAAAAATTGTAATATGGCAACCAATGTAAAAGCAATTATTGCAAACCTGCTATCGTTTTACAACTTTGAAAATAAAATAATACTGTCGGTAGGAGCCGGTGGTGGACAATTTGTTGAATATGCGAGAGCAGCTCAAAAAGTATATGCCGTTGACAACGACAAAGAGGCCCTGAATAAACTTAATGACAGTTTGACAAAAGCCAGTCTTGCAGATAAATTTGAACTTATCCACGCTGAATTTGAGCAGGTAAACCTGACAGGTGATGTCGTATTATTTGAATTTTGCCTTCACGAAATGAAAGATGCAAAACTTGCAATCAAGCGGGCATTAACCATGGCACCCGTAGTGCTAATAAGCGATCATTTACCCAATTCAGAATGGGCATACATTGTTGGTGAAGAGCGAAAGGTTGCCAATAGTTGGAAAGCCATTGAAAGTTTTAATCTAAAAAAACATCAGTCGTATGATACCGTTCAGCGCTTTGCCAACTATGAAGAACTCTACCAGAAGGTGAAAGGACAAGGTGATGAGGTTATTGAACGAATTTCAAAGTTTGTAAATCAAACCGGCATTGAAATTCCCATGTCGTATGGTTTTACGCTGATTTAGCGTGAATAAATACGTTAATAATCAAGCAGGCTACCGCCAACTAAACTGACTGGAAGAGCCGTCCACACGCCTATCATTACCTAAAACAAAACAACCCCTGCTACAATAAATAACAGAGGTTGTTTCAGTGTTTACATCCTTCAGCAGGATGTGTTTGTGGTTTACTTTGCCTGGTAAAAGCACATTTTAGGGGAAATGATTTTTTCTTCTTTTTTCAGTTTCTTGATGATCTTATCTACTTCCGCTTTGTCAATGCCTGCTTTTTCAGCAACTTCTCCGGATTTCATGGGCACTCCGGCATCCTTTAAGGTTTTGAGAACTAATTCTGTGGCATCCATACTTTTTAATTTTAGATTTTAGATTGCAGATTTAAGATTTGTTCTTTTGATTGTTTTTAATCGTGTTTATACTTGTTACAAAGATAGCAATTAATTCGTTGGCTTCGTTTAACTGGGTTTTGATTTTGTCAGATGAAAGTAAACTGGTTTCTGAAATTAATTCGAGCCAAAATGCACTTTCGTCAGCTTCTTCCAATACTATTCCCATTTTGGAAATAAAGTCAGCAGCGGAACGAGCTCTGCACACAGCTCTGTAATTTGACCGAAGTACTACACCTGAATATTTCCAATTAAACGTCCGTCACGATTATCAGGTAGTAAACGACAAAGAAGAATTATCGCTTTTGCAAATTCTTTTGTTCTGCGTTTTAATTCCTCTTTGTCCATTGAACAGCAAAATTTTAAACTTTAAACTTTAAATCTCAAATCTCAAATCTCAAATTTGAAATTAACTTAATCAAGTTTATGAACAACTAAACCGCTCCGAAGTTTGGGCTCGAACCAGGTAGTTTTTGGTGGCATGATGTTACCGGTATCAGCAATGTTGATTAACTGCTTCATAGAAACCGGATACAATGCAAAAGCGACTTTCATTTCGTTGCTGTCCACCCGTTTTTTCAGTTCGCCTAAGCCGCGGATTCCGCCAACAAAGTCAATACGTCTGTCAGTACGCAGGTCTTTGATGCCTAATACATCGTCCAAAACTAATTTGGAGAGTATGGTAACATCCAGCACGCCTATCGGGTCGTTGTCGTTGAAGGTTCCAGGTTTGGCAGTCATGCTATACCATTTTCCATCAATATACATGCTGAAATTATGCAGGCAGCAGGGTTTGTAAATTTCGCTTCCTTTTTCGGTAATATCGAAAACTTTGCCAAGTTTGGCTAAGAAATCAGCATTTGACAGTCCGTTCAGGTCTTTCACCACGCGATTGTAATCAATGATTGTCAACTGGTCGGCAGGAAAATGTACGGCAAGGAAGAAGTTATATTCTTCGTTACCGGTATGGTTTGGATTATTTTTTTTCTTTTCGTTTCCAACCAAAGCAGCGGCAGCAGTACGGTGATGTCCGTCGGCAACATAAGTATAAGGTACTTTAGCAAATAAGTCAACGATATGCTGTACGAGGGCTTTGTTGCGGATTACCCAGAAATGATGTCCAAAACCATCTACGGAAGTGAAATCATATTCCGGTTCATTTTCCTTAACAAACTTAGCAACGATTTCATCAATTTCCTTAACGTTGGGATAAGTAAAAAATACCGGTTCCATGTTGGCATTGGTGATGCGTACATGTTTCATGCGGTCTTCTTCCTTGTCCTTACGGGTAAGTTCATGTTTTTTTATGATACCGTTCATATAATCCTGCACACCGGCACAACCGACAATTCCGTATTGGGTTTTGCCGTTCATGGTCTGGGCGTAAATATAAAGGTATTCTTCATTGTCCTGTACCAACCAGTTGTTTTTCTGGAATTTTTCAAAGTTTTCCTTTGCCTTGTTGTAAACAGCTTCGTCGTGTTCGTCAATGCCAACAGGGAGGTCAATTTCAGGTTTTATGATGTGCAGAAGCGAATAGTCGTTTCCACCGGCTTCCACGCGTGCTTCGGCAGAATTAAGTACATCGTAAGGACGCGAAGCAAGTTCTTTTACGATATTTTTTGGAGGACGCAGTCCTTTAAAAGGTTTTAGTATAGCCATTTTTTAAGTTGAGATTTAAAATTTGAGATTTCAGATTAAGAATATCTGATTGATTACGCCATCCCGAAGTTCCCTCCCCAAATACTCGGGGAGGGTCAGGGAAAGGTAGTTTATTTATTTAATTGGAATTTTTTATTTCCGGTAGTAAAGAAATCAGCAATCTGATTTGCGGCAGCAATGCCTGCGTTGATGTTAGCTTCTTCGGTCTGGGCGCCCATTTTCTTGGGGGTAAAGAAGTAACGTCCTGCATATTTTTCGGCAATTTCAGCTTTGCATTCCGGTTCAATATCACTTAGGTATTTAAAGTCGGGACGTTCGGCAAACATCTTCAGCAATTCTTCTTCGTTGATAACTTCCTTACGGGCAGTATTTACCAATACGGCACCTTTAGGCATTCTTGAAAGAAGATTGAAGTTGATTGATTTCTTTGTTTCGGCAGTTGCCGGGATATGTAACGAAACATACTGACAGGTGCTGTACAAATCTTCCAATTTTTCGATGCAATGAACACCATCTTTTTCAATAGCTTCTTTGGGAACAAATGGATCGAAAGCATAGATTTCCATACCAAAACCTTTGGCAATTTTAGCGACAAGACGACCAACAGCACCGTAAGCCTGAATACCTAATTTTTTACCCTTTAATTCACTTCCTGATTTGCCATTGTACATTCCGCGAGCCATAAAAACCATCATGCCAAGTGCCAGTTCGGCAACGGCGTTGGAGTTTTGTCCGGGAGTATTCATAGCAACAATACCTTTTTCGGTACAGGCGGCCAAATCGAGGTTATCGTAACCGGCACCGGCACGTACAACAATCTTCAGGTTTTTGGCAGCCCCTACTACTTCGCGGTCAACAATGTCGCTGCGAACAATCATAGCATCGGCATTGGCAACGGCACCAAGCAATTCGGCTTTGCTTTTATAACTTTCCAGAAGTACCAGTTCGTAGCCGGCAGCTTCCACCACTTTGCGGATGCCGTCCACGGCAACTTTTGCAAAGGGTTTTTCGGTAGCAACTAATATTTTTTTCATGATTCTATAATTTAATTATCACCTCTTCTCCCAGCCCCCTCTCCATTGGAGAGGGGGAGTAAGGGGGTGAGGTTTATGCGTTAGCTTTTTCAAATTCGTGCATAGCATCAATCAATGCCTGAACGCTTTCGATAGGAAGTGCGTTGTAGCATGAAGCGCGGAAACCGCCAACGGAACGATGTCCTTTGATACCGACCATACCTTTGCCTTTGGCAAATTCCATGAAAGTTTCTTCTTTGTCTTTGTATTGTTCTTTCATCACAAAGCAGATATTCATGCGCGAACGACTGTCTTTTTCAACGGTTCCAACAAACATTTTGCTGTTGTCGATAGCATCATAAAGCAGGTTGGCTTTTTTCTTGTTCATTTCTTCCATCACCTTTACACCGCCTAATTCCTTGATCCATTTCAAAGTTTCTTTAACGGTAAAAATAGGCAGACACGGAGGTGTGTTAAACATCGAACCTTCCTTAATATGCGTACGGTAGTCAAGCATGGTTGGGATAGCGCGTTCTACTTTTCCGAGGATATCGTCACGAATAATTACAAAGGTAACGCCTGCAGGTCCCAGGTTTTTCTGTGCACCGCCATAAATCATTCCGTATTTGGAAACGTCCACCGGACGGCTCAGTATGTCGGATGACATATCGGCAACTAAAGTAACAGGGCTGTCGAAATCTTCGCGGATTTCGGTTCCGTAAATAGTATTGTTGGTTGTGATGTGGAAATAATCAGCATCAGTAGGAATAGTCCAGCCTTTTGGAATGTAATTGAAGTTCTTATCGGAAGAAGAAGCAACGGTAACTACTTCGCCAAACAATTTAGCTTCTTTCAATGCTTTTTTTGCCCAAACACCTGTTTCCAGGTAAGCTGCTTTTTTATTCAAAAGGTTAAAAGGAACCATGCAGAACTGAAGGCTTGCACCTCCACCAAGAAACAAAACATGATAATTATCAGGAATATTCAGCACTTCTTTAAATAAAGCTACGGCTTCATCAATCACTGCCTGAAAATCTTTGCTTCGATGCGAAATTTCCAAGATTGACATTCCTATTCCGTTCAAATCTAAAACGGCTTTTGCTGTGTTTTCAATGGCTATTCTCGGGAGAATAGATGGTCCGGCATTAAAATTATGTTTTTTCATAGTAATATGAATTTTAGGTTATTAATAATTTCTGGATTTTGTATTTACATTCATAAAAACGAAAACAAAATTAGAATAATTTGATCAATTAATTCAATAATTTTATCGAACATTTTTAGTTTATAATAATTATCCGGTAAATAAATTGATACCTTTAATTTTTAAAAAACCAAGACCTTTACCTTTCCTTATAATAATTGAATAATTATGACTTTAGACAATAGGATTGAAGCATTTATCAAACTGGGAAGCTTCCTAAGATGGTGCGTAAACAATAATAAGCAGGATACAAATCCCGATGCTATATTCCAAAAGCATTATTCTGATTTTGAAAAACTGATTCAGAATATTAAAATTTATAACCCATGGTTCACCGAAAATAATGTTCGCTTTGCTATTGCTGCATTAGGAAATAGTCTGACAGAGGACAATTTAAAAAAATGGCTTCTCCCCTATCGTAATCAGCTTGAAACAGAAAAAAAAACAAAGAATATTGCCGTTGTTATGGCTGGGAATATTCCAGCCGTCGGATTTCATGATTTTTTAAGTGTTTTAATTTCCGGCAATCGTTTTATCGGGAAACTTTCATCGGACGATGATAAATTAATCCCTGCCATTGCGAATATACTTATAGATTACGAGCCGGAATTCGGCAAACGCATCTGCTTTTCCGAAGGGAAACTCGAAAATTTTGATGCGGTAATAGCTACCGGTAGTAATAATACTTCCCGCTATTTTGAATATTATTTTGGAAAGTACCCTCATATTCTCCGTCACAATCGAAATGCCATCGCCATACTTACCGGTAAAGAATCCGAGGAAGAATTGAACGCTTTGGGAAACGATATTTTTATCCATTTTGGAATGGGATGCCGTAATGTTTCCAAACTGTTTGTACCGGAAGATTACTCGTTCAGAAAATTCTTCGAAGCCAATGAATCGTGGAACGATTTGGCTAATCATAACAAATACCGAAACAATTACGATTATTATAAATCAATCTTTTTGATTAACAGCGTTCCCTTTGCTGACAATGGATTCCTGCTTTTGAAGGAAGACAGGGCTATTGCTTCGCCGGTTTCGGTGATTAATTTTGAAAAATATGGCAATTTGGAAGTTGTTGAGCAAGAACTAAATAATCATTCTGAGAATATCCAATGTGTCATTGGAAACAATGAAACATTCGCTACAAATATACCTTTCGGAAAAGCGCAACAACCAGAGCTTTGGGATTACGCCGATGGAGTTGATACGATGAAGTTTTTGGTCAATTTATAACGAATCAATCACCTAGAATTATCAATTATTTCCGAAAGTTCCATCCAGCGAATAGTTTTTTCATCTATCAGTTTCTCGATTTCTCCGAAGCGAATGGATAATTCGTGAAGTGTTTCCATATTTTCTTTACCTGAGTTAAGTCTGTTAATGATTTCCGACTTTTCAGTTTCAAGTGATTGAATCTCATCTTCCAAAGACTCATATTCAAGCTTTTGCTTATATGATGGCTTTTTTACTGCATCTTTAGGCTTTTCCCGCTTTGGCTTTTCAATTTTATTTTGGCTTTTCGCCGATTCTTCCAATAATTTCTGACGGTAATATCCGGTATAATTTCCATAATAATCTTTTATTCTGCCATTTCCTTCAAAAACAAAAACATGATCAACCAATTTGTCGAGAAAAAACCTGTCGTGAGATACAATCATCAAACAGCCTTTAAAGTCAAGCAGAAAATCTTCGAGAATTTGCAATGTACTTATATCAAGATCATTGGTAGGCTCATCAAGCAAAAGAAAGTTCGGATTTTTTATAAGAGTGATTAATAAAAACAATCGCCGTTTTTCACCACCACTCAAGTTGGAAAAATAATTATATTGAAGCGTAGGCGGAAAATTAAAATGATTCAAAAACTGTGAAGCTGACATTGTTCCTTTGCCCAAGGGTATTTCTTCGGCTATATCTTTCACTAATTCTATGACGCGCTTATCTTCTTTAGGCAGAAACCCTTCCTGTGAATAATAGCCAAATACTACCGTTTGCCCCAAGCTTATCTTACCCCGGTCTGCACGGCTATCTCCGGTTATGATGTTAAGCAATGTAGATTTTCCAATGCCGTTTTTGCCTACAATTCCTATGCGTTCGCCCTTTTTAAAAGTATACGTAAAATCATCAACAGCTTTAAAGTCTCCGAAACTTTTCGATATGTTATTTAATTCAAGAATCTTTCCACCCAGGCGATTCATTTTCACATTCAACTCGATGGCGCCATTGCTTGTTCGCTTTAATGCTTTTTCTTGTATATCGTAAAAAGCATCTACTCTTGCTTTTGATTTGGTTCCTCTTGCCGATGGCATCCGCCGCATCCATTCGAGTTCGGTACGATAAATATTGCGGGATTTTTCGGTTTCTAATGATTCAATATGCTCGCGTTCTGCTTTTTTTTCTAAAAAATAGCTATAATTTCCTTTATAGCGGTATAATTGTCCATTATCCAATTCCAAGATTTCCTGACAAACATTGTCGAGAAAATACCTGTCGTGAGTAACCACCAACAGGCTGAGTTTTTGTTTGGATAAATAATCTTCAAGCCATTCAATCATTTCTATATCCAAATGATTGGTAGGTTCATCAAGTAGAAGCAAATCCACTTCTTCGATCAATGCCTTTGCTAAAGCAACTTTTTTTCGTTGACCACCCGAAAGTTCGCTTACCTTTTGCAACAGATTTTCAATCTGAAAACGAGTTAAAATCTCTTTAACTTTGGTTTCATAGTCCCAGGCATTAAGAGCATCCATACGAGAGCTTGCTGCTTCAAACAGCAGTTGATTTTCAGATGAATCTGATAATTTTATTTTAATTAATGCTTGTTCATAACTTCTTATTGCGGTAATATAATCATTTTCACTGTTAAAAACAACTTCCAGGATTGTATTTTCCTCACCTAATTCCGGATTTTGTTGTAAATACGAAACTCTGATACCTTTTCGAATAACAACCCTTCCTTCTTCTGGAAAATCAATTCCAGCCAGCATGTTTAAAAGAGTAGTTTTTCCAGAACCATTTTTGGCAATCATTGCTATTTTTTGCCCCGCATCTATACCGAAAGTCAGGTTTTTAAAGAGTAATTTTTCACCAAAGGATTTTTTAAGATTTTCAGCAAGAAGATAATTCATCAGTATTTATAACTTAGATTTGCAAAGATATAAAAAAGAGGCTGCCTTTTCGGGACAGCCTCTCTAATGCCAGGCATTCAAATAAAAAATTATATCTTTTTTACATTGATTGCTTTCTTCCCACGTTTGTCTTCCGTAACTTCAAAGGTAACATTGTCCTCGTCAGCTATGGGTTTGTCTATCAAGCCAGATGCATGAACAAACACTTCTTTTTGGGTTTCATCGTCAACGATAAATCCAAAACCTTTTCTTTCATTAAAGAATTTTACTTTTCCAGTAGACATAGAATAAATGATTTAAAAAATTAACAAACAAATATACAATAATTTCAGTCAGAAAAATTTTTTCTTGTTTTTTTTACAAAAAACATAATTTTTTTGTAATTATTTTATATTTTATTGATTAACTGCCTATTAAATAACAGGTCCAGCTCCAACTAATCGTTTGCCTTCATCATTATCCGTGAAATTATTGAAATTTGCAATAAACTTTTCGGCTAATTTCTTTGCTGCATCGTCCCATTCTTCTTTAATTTTCCATAAATTTCTTGGATTTAATATTTTACTGTCAACATTTTTAACATTTTTGGGAATCATTAAACCAAAAACAGGAAGTTCTTCATATTCAGCATCAACCAATGATCCGTCGAGGATAGCGTCAATTATAGCACGTGTAGCAGGGATGTCAATACGATGTCCAACACCATAAGGGCCACCAATCCAACCTGTATTCACTAAATAAGCTGATGAACCATGTTCTTTCATTTTTCTGGCAAGTTCCTGTGCATATACTGTGGGGTGCAACAACAAAAAAGCAGCCCCAAAACAAGACGAAAAAGTTGGGGTTGGTTCCTTAATACCTCTTTCGGTACCAGCTACTTTTGCAGTATAACCGCTTAAAAAATGATACATCGTTTGATCCGTTGAAAGCTTGGCTACCGGAGGCAATACTCCAAATGCATCCGCTGTCAGGAAAATTACATTTCGAGGATGTCCACCTTTAGAAACAGGCTTTACTATATTATCTATATGATAAATCGGATAGGATACACGGGTATTTTCGGTTTTCGAGCCATCGGCAAAGTCAATTTCACCTGTTTTATTGTCAAAGACAACATTTTCAAGTAATGCATTCCGTTTAATTGCATAATAAATATCAGGTTCTTTTTCTTTGCTAAGGTTAATGCATTTCGCATAGCACCCACCTTCAAAATTAAAGACGCCTTCTTCATCCCAGCCATGTTCATCATCACCAATTAATAAACGCTTTGGATCTGCAGAAAGAGTCGTTTTGCCCGTTCCTGACAATCCAAAGAAAATAGCAGTATCGCCATCTTTTCCCATATTTGCCGAACAGTGCATGGCTGCAATTTTTTCCAGGGGAAGAAAATAATTCATGATAGAAAACATACCTTTTTTAATTTCTCCTCCGTACCAGGTTCCCCCGACAACAGCCATTTTTTCTTTAATATTGAAAACAGCATACACATCGCTATGTAAGCCCATTTCCTGCCAATGCGGATTAGTCGTCTTGCATGCATTAAGCATCACAAAATCAGGTTTAAATTCTTTTAATTCATCTTCAGTTGGACGAATAAACATATTTTTAACAAAATGCGACATCCATGCCACTTCCGAGATTACGCGTATTTTTAAACGGGTATTTTCGTTTGTTCCGCAAAATGCATCAGTAACATATAACTTTTTATTGTTTAATTGTTTTTGTGAAACTTCTAATAATGCCTTCCAAACTGTTTCGGATACAGGCTTGTTATCCGAACCCTTACGATTGGGTCCAGCCCACCAAATATTTTCTTCTGATACACTTTCCTTTACAATATATTTATCCTTTGGCGAACGGCCTGTAAAAATTCCGGTATCTACCGTTATAGCGCCTGTGTTAGTTAAATAACCTTTTTCAAATCCTTGTAATTCAGGATTGGTTTCATGTTTAAATAATTCCTCATAGGATAAGTTATGAAAAATTTCTTTTACATCATGAATACCATAAACAGTTAAATCCAACGTATTTTCGTCTAAATTTTCTTTGTTATTGCAACATTTACAACTCATAGCTTTTGATATTTGGTTTATTAATTATATGTTTATTTATGGGTTCAAAATTAGAAAAATAAAACGAATTTGTTAAAAGAAATAAATAATTTCTACTTTTCATTTTTTATAACAGAAACATTTATTTTTGTGATAAAAATAATAGGCTTAGTTTTGCCGACGATTTGTGGGTGCTATCTAAATTTTATAGAATACTTTTTTTTATTTGCCTGTCCTTATCTCTAAAAGGACAACAAATATCTGGATTGGTTAACGGAAACTATGCAGGTGTTAACGCTGTATATATAAATCCTTCATCCATTTCAACTTCCTATTATTACCTTGATATAAACCTTATTTCCGGTAATATATTCGAGGAAAACAATATAGCCTATTTGGCGAAAAATGAGTATCGCTTTAGACGCTTCTTTGAAAAACACCCAAAATATCCTTCCCATATTGATAACAACTCAGAAATGTTTTTCTACATTAATAAGGATATTAAAGGTAAAGGTTTTGTAAATACCATGATAAATGGGCCATCAGCTATGTTAAGTTATGGTAGGCATTCAGTAGCATTAACAACATCCATCCGTTCAGCAATATCTGTTAACGGGATATCTCCAGAAATAATAAAGTTTGCCTACTATGGAATTTCATATAGACCACAGCTTAATTTGGCTTTATCTTCAAAAAAAATCAATGCAAGTGGTCTTGCCTGGGGAGAAATTGGCATAAGCTATTCGTACATACTCTATAATAAATTCTATAGTCAAATTTCTATCGGTTTCAGTATAAAAAAGTTAATGGGTATAGCTGGCATTTACTACACCAATAATCATCTGGATTACAAAGTTGTAGATGATACGCTTTTTATCAAAAAAATAAAAGCATCATATGGCTATTCATTACCAATAAATTACAAAACTAATAAAATATCTGATCATAATTTAATTAATGGTGATGGTTGGAGTTACGATCTGGGAATAACATACATTAGAAAAAGTGAGCCGACAAGTCTCAAACCAATGAAAATTAACAAACCATGCCAGCAAAAATGCATGGATTATACATTTAAAATCGGAGCATCGTTATTAGATATAGGGAAAGTTAAATTTAACACAAAAGCAAGAAGATATATGTTCGACACAACGAATATTGTTTGGTCGGGAACTCATGCTTATGACATGGACTCTCCTAATGATTTTGATTCTGTTGTTATTCAATATTTAGCTGGTTCTCAAAATCTTTTAATGAAAAAGAATAATTTAACAATCTGGCTACCTTCTGCATTAAGTATCCAAATCGATTTTCATGCATATAAAAATTTTTACATTAATTTAACAGCCATAAAAAGTATTCATTTCGGTAATCAATACGTATTACGCCCAACAAATCTTTCCGTTACTCCTCGTTTTGAAACCAGATTCTTTGAATTAAATTTGCCTTTCACACTTTATGAAAATTTTTCACCAAGAGTCGGACTATCGTTACGCTTTATGAATTTTACTATTGGAACCGAAAAAATTACAGGATTTTCTTCATCCTATAATTTTTCAGGTCTCGATTTATACTTTTCATTAAAAGTTAACTTTCTAAAAGGAAAATGTTTGTCCAACATTAATCCTTTTAAAAGACGATCTCCTTGCGATTTCTTGGCCTTTTAAACAATAATTTGCTTTACTTTTGTATTTTTATAACTAATTTTATGCGGTTTGACATATTGACAATCTTTCCCGAAATGTTTGACAGTCCTTTTAACTATTCAATTATTAAAAGAGCTGTAAATAAAGGCATTGTTGAAATATATATCCACAATATTCGCGATTTTTCCACTAACAAACATAAAAGTGTAGATGACTATCCTTATGGCGGTGGTTCTGGTATGGTTATGATGATTGAACCTATTGCACTGGCTATAAAGAAACTAACGACTGAAAGAAAATATGACGAAATAATTTATACCAGCCCCGATGGCAAACCATATAATCAATCAACCGCCAATTTTTTATCAACTTTCAATAATATATTAATACTTTGTGGACATTATAAAGGAATCGATGAACGAATAAGAGAAATGTTTATCACTCAGGAAATTTCGGTAGGAGATTACGTTCTATCAGGTGGCGAAATTGCAGCAATGGTCATGGTTGACAGTATTATTAGACTTATTCCTGGAGTTTTAAACGATGAAACCTCTGCATTGTCTGATTCATTTCAAGATAATATTTTATCTCCACCAGTTTATACCCGACCTTATGATTTTGAGGGGAATAAAGTTCCTGACATTCTGCTTTCAGGTAATGACAAGGAAATTTCAAAATGGTTGCTCGAAAAATCATTGGAAAGGACTAAAAAACGAAGGCCTGACTTATTGAATAATTTTGAATAATATTATATCTGTATGATTATTTTCATAGAAAACTTTCATTGTAAATATTTTACGTCTATACCCATCTGATTTTAATTTGAAAAATAAATTCAAGCAGCAAATGAAAATAATAATAATCAATGGTCCAAATCTAAATCTTATTGGAAAACGAGAGCCCGAAATATATGGCAATCGTTCATTTGATATTTTTTTGGCAGAGTTAATGGATTCATTTCCATCTATATCAATCGAATATTTCCAAAGTAATATTGAAGGAGAAATTATTGGAAAAATTCAAGAAGTGGGATTTAGTTATGATGGAATTATTCTAAATGCCGGAGGTTATACCCATACATCTATTGCTATTTCAGATGCTATTAAAGCCATTTCAACCCCCGTAGTTGAAGTCCATATTTCAAATATATGGGCAAGAGAAACTTATAGAAGAAACTCACTGCTTTCGCCTTTTGTTAAAGGAACAATCAGTGGATTTGGATTAAATTCCTATCGTTTAGCTGTTAATGCTATTATTTTTGAATAGATGCATTAATAATTTCACCTTAAGAATATTTAAGTGAATTAGCCCAAAGAATTTTATTAAATATCATTATTCAAGCCAGTTCTTTAATCGAATTTTGAGTTTTCAAGTTCACTGAAATATCTTTTTTTTCGAAAAAAATAATCAATTACAATATTCCCATTATATACATTATTAACACGCGCATGTTTTATCTTCTGTCTTTTTTTCAAATTCAATTTTAAATGTGCATAAAAACTAATATAAGCATGAATTACTGCAATAAAATCCTTAAAGCCACTATCTATTAAAAATTTAAAGGCAGCAATTCCATCTAAGAATAATCGAATAATAAATACTTTTACTAATAATCTATTCGGAAGATTTTTATACAACATGGTAATATTATTTCGCATATTCAAGTATGTCTTATGGGCCGAAATTTTAGGCAAAGTACCTCCGCCAACATGATATACAATAGATTGTGGACAATACATAATTTTATAGCCTGCATTTTTCAACCTCCAGCAGAAATCAATTTCTTCCATGTGAGCAAAAAAATCTTCATCCAATCCACCAAACTTATGATATAAATTTGCTCTTACAAACATACATGCCCCTGTTGCCCAAAAAATTTCCGTAATGTCATTATATTGTCCTACATCTTTTTCAATAGTTTGGAATAGCCTTCCTCTGCAAAAAGGGTAAGCATATTTATCAATAAAACCACCTGCTGCTCCGGCATATTCAAACATTTCGGGATGCTCATATGACCGTAATTTGGGCTGACAAGCCGCAATAGTAGGATCTTTGTCCATCAGTTCAATAATCGGATTAATCCAATTTGATGTAACTTCAATATCAGAATTTAATAATACATAATATTCAGCCTCAACCTTTTTAAATGCATCATTATATCCTTTTGCAAATCCTCCATTAATCAGGTTTTGAATAATACGAATTTGAGGATACGTTTCATGTAAAAATTCAATGGAACTATCAGTAGATGCATTGTCTGCGATAATTATATCACAATTATCCTGACTATATTTAATTACTGATGGAAGAAATTTTTTTAAAAATTTTCTTCCATTCCAGTTTAATATAACAACGGCAACTTTTTTCAATCTATTGAAGTAATTTAAAATTTGGCAAAACTAATGATTTATTGGACCACGTTAAAAAGGCATGCAGATTATTTTTGAACATCAACCGGTTTATATTTCCAGCGTTTATGGGACCACAACCAATTATCAGGATATTTATTTATAAATTGGTCTAATAATTCAACATGTTTTTCTGTAATTTCGTGACCAACAGTTAAACGAGCATTATCAGTAATTTTAATAATTTCAGCTTCATAAAATCCACGTTTTATTCGTTTTACACAAATAAAAACAACTGCCATATTAAGAGATTTAGCAATTTTTTCGACACCTAAATAGACTGGCGTATTTTGATTTAAGAAATTTGTCCAATATGTAATTTCATTTTTTGCAGGTGTTTGATCGGCTGCAAAGCCACTAAGGGTCTGAATATTTTTTAATTGAATTAGTTTTCGGTATGTTTCTTTAAACTTAATTATTCCACCACTTTTGGTAAATTTTGTACGCAATCCGTTCAAATATTCATCAAAATATTTATTTGATAACGGTTTTACGATCACATAACCATTAAATTTGGTAATATATGCCATATTCATGGACATCCATTCCCAATTTCCACAATGTCCTGTAGCTGCAATAACACTTTTACCAGAAACATACAAATCATCAAGTATTTGATAGTTTTTAAACTCAACTCGCTTTAAGAGTTGATTAGAGGTAATGTGTCTGATTTTTATTACTTCAATAATAATATCGCATAGGTTATGAAAATATTTTTTTGCAATTTTATTAATTTCTTTAGAATTTTTTTCTGGAAATGCATTTCTCAAATTTTCGAAAACAACTTTTTTTCTGTATTTTACTATATAATAGAAAATTACAAATAAAAAATCAGAAATAACATATAAAACACAAAATGGCAACAGTGATATTAACCAGGCGATAGCTTTAAAAAATAAAAAGAAAATATACATTCTATTATTTTAATAGCTTTTATTCTTCTTCAAAAAAAGCATCATTTGTTCCCGTTGATTCTCCCATTGGCCTTTCCATCGAAGCACTTACATTATTATAAATTCCTCTATACATCATTGAGCTCCAATTATAGTTTTTTAATTCTCCGTCAGCATCGGAATGAATTAGTTCATAAGTATTATGTGCCATATCCGAATTACAAAATACAAATTTTCTATTCCTTTGGTTTTCTCCCAATTTATGATATTTCCAAATTTCATATGGTAAGGATATTGCTCTTCCATCAACAGAAGCTTTGCCAAATGGTTTTGCTATTATTACATCTGGCACTCCATATTCCAAATATATTCGTCCTCTGTCTGTATCATATCCTTTTCTTATACCTGTACTATAAGTATCATTCACTTTTATTACCAAAATGTGATAATTTTCCCATGCTTTTTCAGGTTCCAATTCGTCACGTTTCCTCCAGAAATTATAAAAATATTGTTGCATAATTGTTATGTCAGTTTTTTTTAATTGACTAAAAACGAATGTTTTCTCCATACCTGTTGAAATCGGAGTTAATGAATAAATATAATCAAGAAGTGTATCTTTGTTAATGAACGCAGCAACAAAAGTATTTTCAATACTAAGAGATGAAATATCTTTAAAATTTAATTGTACATTGGGATTGTTACGTTGAAAGAACAATTTATTTGAAGCTATTATTTTATTATTTTGATCTTTTAGTTTAATTGCTAAATAATAATTTCCAGAAGGAAGTTCTTTAATATCAAATTGATTAAATAAAACATTTATACTTTGGGCGTTTTCTTTTTTATACCTTATAAAATCATTAATAACTTTACCGGTTTCAAAAGATTCAATATCCCATGATAATAAATATTTTTGATCAAATCCTAATTTGTTTGTATTATATATTTCCGTATAGAAAGTAATTGTATCCATATTTTCGGGAAAATAATCACTTACATATGGTATAAAATCATAACCGCTTTTACTTAAGATATTTGATTCTTTAGTTTTTTTATATTTCTCTATGAGTTGAATACCTGAAATAAAAACAGAGTCGGTATTATAATTAATTTCAAGAGGCTGAGATACTGAAAAGGGTATGGTATCACAATTACTATCAGAAATTAACATTTCGAACAAATAACTTCCATTGGGCAATGAAAATCGTTGTTGATCAATAAAATTTATGTTTATTTTCGTAGAATCTGAAACTTCTGGACTCAACAATTCATATTTTTTAAAATTTTTAATCAAATCTCCTTGTTTAAAGAGCATAGTAATTTTCAATTTCCCCTGATATGCATTCTTTTCATTCTTTTTAAACATTACACTTTTCCCCATAACTACTAAATATGTTTCAATATAAGGCCCTTGTTCGGGCGAATAAAACGTAGCATATGACAAAAATGCTCTGACCTTAGAAGCATATATGTTATTCATTGGAAATATTCCAATTATAATAACAAAAAATAAGATAAATTTTTTCATGGTTTTACATTTTATTGGTTATCAATTTTTTTTAATAAAATCATAATTTATTATAATTTGTAACAAAGTTACAAAAAAAATAAAAATTTTCAAAACTTAATTCACTTAGTTGAGCGATATTTTAGTTACAACATTATGTTAAAAACAGTTACTATTTATGTTTTGTTTTTACATCTACTGGTTACTAAATATTTTCTTTCTCGTTTTAAAAAAATATATATCTTTGCAGCGGAGAGATGGCAGAGTGGTCGATTGCGGCGGTCTTGAAAACCGTTGAGGCTAATACCTCCGGGGGTTCGAATCCCTCTCTCTCCGCCAAATAAATAGAATAAAATATAATACGATTCCTTTCTTTAGTTATTTAGTTATTTTCTTATTTTTAAGAAATTTAGGAGAGATGCCAGAGTGGTCGATCGGGGCGGTCTCGAAAACCGTTGTTCTCTTATGGGAACCGAGGGTTCGAATCCCTCTCTCTCCGCTTGAATTTAAATAGTTTTATAAATTGAAATTTTAATAATTCCCCAAATCTAATTAAATCTTCCTTATTGGTACTTCTAAAATTATAAGAGTTCCGGAAATCTCATCTTTAGTTTTATCTTTTATATTTTTTATTGTTAAGTTTACATTCATTTTATATTTCTTTTTCAAAAGTAAAATCCTTTCAACGGTAATCTTTGTCCCTAATGGATTATGTTCTATATTATTTAACTTTTGAATTTCTTTAGATTTTTCTATTCCAATGCCGTTATCTTCAACTTCTATTTGAATACTATTAGCTTTTTCAACAATTCTAATATCAACCTTACCCATCTGATTTTGATTTAAAATACCGTGTTCAATGGAATTTTCTATGAATGGTTGTATCATCATGGGTGGAATTGCAATTATAGATTTATTAATATCATTATCAATTGATAAGCTGTATTGAAATTTATCCTTAAATCTTAATTCCTGTAGTTCTAAATATAATTGAATCGTTTCTATTTCTTTTTCAAGAGTAATAAAATCTTCTCTTGAATTGATTAATACTAATCTAATTAACTTAGCAAAACTTGATAAATAGCTAGCCGCCTTAATTGAATTATTTTTGAAAATATAACTTTGAATTGATAATAAGGAATTAAAAATAAAATGAGGATTCATTTGTGAACGAAAAAGTTTTTGCTCAATATTTGCGTTTTTCTGATTATTTTTAAGTTGTGACTGTTTATAAAATAGTAATATAATTACAGAAGTTAATATGAAAAAAATTGCTACGGTAGAATAAAAATACTGACGCCTTTTATGAATAAGGTTTTGTATTTCTTTTTCTTTAACCATTTTACTCACCAATTGATCTTTTTTTTCAATCTCATATTTTGCTTGTATTTCTGTAATTTTTCTATCCTTTTCTTCTCGATTAATATTATCACTTAATGAAGTTAATAATATATGATAATTTAGAGCTTTTTTGTAGTTTTTTTGTTTTACGAATAATTCATATATCTTTTTATAATTGTATTGTATATAATCTTTCCTTTCTAAACCCCTGGCTATTAACAAACCCATTTGAAAATATTTATGGGCATTTTTGTAATCATTCATCAAAAAATATGAACTACCAATATTGGTATAGGAACTTCCTGTCAGTAAATCATATCTTGCCATTTTACGTATATTTAACGATTTAATGTTATATTGCAGCGAAAGGTTATGTTTTTTTTGCAATTGATAAACATGTGCTATTCTTGTGCATACAATACTTTCATTAAATTTATCCCATCTTAGTTTATAAATTTTCAAAGCCTTGTTATAAAAATCCAAAGCCTTGTTATAGTCTCCTGTTTTTAAATAATAATCCCCATAACTAGTAAAAAATTTGGCCAATAAGATATCATCCTTACTTTTATCAATAATTTTTAAAATTTTATATAAATAATAATGAGCCCTAGCAAAATCATTTTTATTTTGATAAAAAAAAGCAAATCCCAGATAAGAATAAATTATATTTGTAATTGATTTTAACATAAAATCATTTTTTAATGCTTTTTCAAAAAAAGATTTTGCTTTTTCATCATTATTTAAAACCACATATAAATAAGCGATATTCTTTAAGGTATATGATAGTACCTTATAATCATTTCTTTTTTCTGCTATTTGTAATCCTTTAATATAATAGGAATACGCTTTTGCATAATCAACTCTACTTATATATACCTCCCCAATACAATTATAAACAGAACACATATTTGTATAATCTCTATTTTTTTGATATAGCATTAAAGACTTTCCAAAATATTCTTCGCTTTTATAATAATCTCCTTTGTAATTACAAATTTGCCCTTGAATTAAATACGAATTTGCAGCACCCTTAATATATTTATATTTAATTGAGTTTTTTAGAGATAGTTGTGCAAAATCAATAGCTTTTGGCAAATTAACACTTATGTAATATTCCGCCATGCTATTTAGCAGATCAATTTTTTCATATCCATACGATTTTCTAAGTTTGTTACTAAGCGAATCTATATGCGTATTTTGCGAAACGGAATAATTAATGAAATTCAAAAAGAAAAGTATTAAAAAAAATACTTTCTCATTTATTAGCCCATTAATTTTAAAACAATGCAATTTAATATTCAAGACAATGTTTGTTTATTATAATGTATATTATTATTAACATTCTATTTTATAAAATTTAAAAATTCAAATATAGAAATTTTAAAATGGTTAAAACTTCCTTTTTTAATTATTTTGATAAATTATTTTACAGCTATCCACTTAAATTAAATAAGCGAACAGTCGCAAAAAATCTCATCAAATCTTTGTTCCTATACTCATCTTTTTTATCTTTGCACTATGATTGAAACAATAATAATAATAGACTTTGGATCACAATACACTCAACTAATTGCAAGAAGAGTCCGCGAATTAAATGTATACTGCGAAATATATCCGTATCATTTAATGCCTGATATAAATCAGAATATAAAAGGATTAATTCTTTCGGGAAGTCCTTTTTCTGTTAGGGATGAAAATGCACCTAAGTTTGATATTTCTCCAATTGAAGGTAAAATTCCAATACTGGCTATTTGCTATGGAGCACAATTGCTCGCACAAATGAAAAATGGCGAAGTAATGCCTTCTAAAATAAGAGAATATGGAAGAGCAAACCTTTCATTTGTTAAAAATAGCAATAACTTGCTTAAAGGCATCTCTTTAAATAGCCAGGTTTGGATGTCGCATGGAGATACAATATTAAAAACTCCTGATGATTTTGAAATCATTGCTTCTACTTCCAATGTTAAAATTGCCGGATATAAAATTTCTAACGAAGACACCTATGGAATTCAATTTCATCCCGAAGTATACCACACCGTGGAAGGGAATATTTTACTAAATAATTTTATAGTTAATATTTGCCATTGCAAACAATCATGGACTCCAGAATCGTTTGTTGAAACAACAATTAAAGATTTACAAGAAAAAATAAAGAGTGATAAAGTAGTACTTGGATTGTCTGGAGGTGTTGATTCAACGGTTGCTGCAGTACTTTTACAAAAGGCTATTGGCAATCAACTTTACTGCATTTTTATTAATAATGGCTTATTGCGCAAAAATGAGTTTGCAAACGTACTTCAAGCATATAAATCAATGGGATTGAATGTAAAAGGCGTTGATGCAAATAAAAAATTTTTATCTGCTTTAAAAGGAATTACTGAACCTGAAAAAAAACGAAAAGCAATCGGAAAAGCTTTTATTGAAGTTTTTGAACATGAGGCCTTACAAATAGAAGATGTTAATTGGCTTGCTCAAGGTACGATTTATCCCGATATTATTGAATCCGCCCCTGTAAATGGACCATCTTCAACTATAAAATCACATCATAACGTTGGAGGATTGCCAGACATCATGAAACTGAGTATTATCGAACCACTAAATAGTCTGTTTAAAGATGAAGTAAGAAGGGTAGGAAAAACAATTGGTATTCCTCCCCAAATATTAAACAGACATCCATTTCCTGGACCTGGTTTGGGGATTAGAATATTAGGAGAAGTCACACCAGATAAGATTCGTGTTTTGCAAGAGGCTGATGACATTTACATACAAGAATTGATTCAACATGACTTATACAACAAAGTATGGCAGGCAGCAGTAGTGCTTTTACCTATTCAATCTGTAGGTGTTATGGGAGACGAACGCACATATGAAAATGTCGTCGCCCTGCGAGCAGTTAACTCTACAGATGGAATGACTGCTGATTGGTCTCAATTACCGTATGAATTCCTTTCAATGGTTTCCAACAAAATTATAAATAATGTTAAAGGAATTAACCGGGTTGTATACGACATAAGCTCTAAACCGCCAGCTACTATTGAATGGGAATAAGGAAACAAGAATATATTACATAATAACCACAATTCATTATATTAAACATTATTAAATGAAAAAAATTTTCCTTTTTGGAATTTTATTGGTTTTGTCATCCCTAATTTGTTTTGCACAAGAAAAAAAAATGACTGTAAAACATTCTGAAATTATTGAAAAAATTGACGGGAAAGACTATTACATTCATTTCGCAAAAGAAGGCCAAACTATTAAAAGTATTGCTAATGCTTATGGTATTACATCTGAAAATCTTGTTCTGGCTAATCCTGAAATAAAAAAAGGAATACATGCCAATCAAATTATAAAAATACCAGTTGAAAGTTCAATTTTACCGAATCAACAATCAAATATAAAACAGGTTGAAAACAGTGATAATAACTTTGACCTTGATCAAAAAACTGATGATTATATATTTCATGTTGTAAAAGAAAAAGAAACCGTATTTAGTATTGAAAAAAAATACAATATTTCAGAGGATGAATTGATTAAATCAAACCCAGAATTAAAAAACGGTCTAAAGTTTCAATCCACTATAAAAATTCCTCTGCATCAAATAAAAACAACAGAAAAAACTTTGCAAATTAAGCAATCCAATCCTACTCCCCCAAAATTAGAAGTACAAGAAACACACAAAAATAGTCAAGGTTTAATAGAATACCATGTGGCATCTAAAGAAACACTATATGGAATTTCTAAAAAATTCGGAATATCTATACCCGAGTTAATACGTATTAATCCAGAATTAAAAGATGGACTAAAAAAAGATCAAATTATTAAAATTCCTTCCAATAGCCCAGAAAAAAAACTAAATGATACAATAGAGCATAAAAAGGAAATTAAACATGCTGTTTTAGATACTTTTCCTGAAAAAAATATCGTAAAAGAAAAGAAAACAACAAATGCTAACGTCATAGCTACTGAAGATTCTCAGCCCTCAGATTGTTCAACTGCACCCAAAAACAACAGCTATCGGGTAGCACTACTTTTACCTTTGTATTTAAAGGAATCAGATAGTATTATAACAGATGACATTACCAAAATAAAACCAGCTACAGCATATAAATCAATGAGATTTCTTCAGTTTTATGAAGGAGCACTTATTGCTGTGGATTCACTAAAAAAAATGGGATTAAATGTAAATTTTTATGTTTACGATGTTGACGAAGATACTTTAAAAACAAGCCTGTTATTGCGAAAACAAGAAATGCAAAAAATGAATTTAATTATTGGACCGTTTTATAGTCGTAATTTTAAAAAGGTTTCCGTTTTTGCAAAAAAATATAATATACCTATCGTCAATCCACTTTCTACAAGAGAAGAAATACTTGATAACAATCCTTATGTATTTAAATTCCAGTCATCAAATAAGGCAGGCTTTAATGAAACTGTTAATTTCCTTAAAAAAAATTACTCAAAACATAACATCTTAGTAATCCGTTATCCCCGCACAAATGAAACCTCTTCCTACTTTAATGCGCTTAAATCAGAAATGATTAATCAGGAAACCGGTAAAAATATGAATTTTAAAGAAGTAAATAATATTGACGAGATCATTAAAAACCTTCAATCAGAACCTGAAAATATTATTCTGGCATTATCTGAAAATAAAGCATTCGTTTTAAATTTATTAACTAAATTAAATAAAAAAAGAAACGATTGTAAAATTACCATTTTCGGTATGCCTGCCTGGACAGAATTAGATATGGATCCTTTGTATACGCAAAATCTCAACCTGCATTTATTTATGCCTTCATTCGTTGATTATCATAATAATAATACGAAAAATTTCATTAAAACCTTCCGTGAATCATATAAAACAGAACCGGAAGAAAGTAAATATGCATTTATTGGATTTGATGTTACTTATTATTTTTTGAGTGCGCTATTACAATATGGTAATGACTTTAAGTATTGTTTACAAAACATAAAAATGGATCCATTATCTTCTAAATTACAATTTAAAAAGACTTTAAATGGTGGCTATGAAAACCAATCGGTTTTTATCGTCCGTTACAAAGATTTTAAAATGGAAAATGTTACAGATAAAATTGACGACAAATGATACTCATTGAATTGCTTTTCTGATTTTATTTTTGGAGGCAATTATCTTTAACAACTTTGCTATGATAAAAATGACCGAAAAGCAAAATATTATGGATGCCCCCGATGGTATATTATATAAATAAGAAAAGATCAAGCCTGTAAACGAACCTGCAAATCCAATAATTATAGAAAAAATCATAATAGTTTTAAAATTCTTTGAAAATAGATTGGCTGTAGTTTGAGGAATTGTTAAAAATGACAGCACCAATATTATTCCGACCACTCTAATATTTAACACTATACACAAAGAAATAAGAATCAATAGCATATAGTTTATTGACTTAACAGGTGCATTATGGGTCATTGCATATTCCTCATCAAATGATATAAAAAGAATTAGCTTAAACAAAATTGAAAAAAACAAAACAATAAATAAAGATAAGATCATCATCAACAGAATCTCGAAACGAGTTACAGTCAAAATATTTCCAAACAAGAAAGACATTAAATTGGGTGCGTAACCGGGAGTAATAAAAATAAAAATAATACCAACGGCCATACCAAATGACCAAATAATTCCAACAGCAGAATCTTCTCTAACATCTCTGCTTTTTGAAATGAATTCTATACCTAAAGCCGATAAGATTCCAAATATCACAGCACCTATTATTGGGTTTAATCCTAAATAATAGCCTATTCCAATTCCTCCAAACGAAGCATGAGTAATACCGTCACTTATAAAAACTTTTCGTTTGGAAACAATATATGTTCCCACAATTCCACATGAAATGCTGGCAAATAGTGCAGCAAAAATTGCATTTACAAAAAAATCATAATGAAACTGCGTTAATATATTCATTCTTCCTGATGATTATGCGTTTTTAATACAGTGTGTGGTACATCACCATGAGTAATTATTTGGATGGGACAATTATATGCCGCAAGTTGTTGTTCTGTAATAATGTTTGAATTATGATAATGTAGAAATGTATTTACACAGGCAATTGTTTTTACATAGTAAGATATAGTACCAACATCGTGAGTTATCAAAAGTATTGCCATTTTCTTATTTAATTCACCCAAGGTCTCATACAAATCGTTTTCAAATTTATTATCAACAAATGTATTAGGCTCATCTAAAATCAGAAGTCTTGGTGAAGAAATGAGTGACCGACAGAGTAAAACTCGTTGCATTTGCCCACCCGAAAGCTCGCCTATCGGTTTTTTACGCAAACCATAAATCCCCATCTTTTCGAGAAGATCGTCTACTATTGATTTATATGAGCTTGGAAAATGATATCGTTTTATTCCCGCTGACATTAAACCCGAAATCACAACTTCAGAAACTGAAATTGGAAACTTTTTATCAATTTGATTTATTTGAGGCAGATAACCTATCAATGTTTTACCCGGTTCATTAGAAGCATATTCAATGCTTCCCTTCATAGGTTTAAGTATCCCAAGAATAACTTTTACTAAAGTAGTTTTTCCTCCTCCATTTGGTCCAATAACTCCAATAAAATCATTCTCATTTATCGTTAGATTTACATTTCTTAAAATGATTTCATCATCATAACCAGCAGAAATAGAATTAAGGATAACCAGATGGCTCATATACTAAGTGCTTTAATGAAATATTAATTAAAACTTTTAATTAATGACTTGGTAATAGCATCCATATTTTCAAACCAATCGGGTGATAATGCGTTAATTTCAACAATTTTCGCATCAATTTCTTCGGCAAAAGATTTTGCCATATTTATATCAAATTCCTTTTGAATAAAAACAGTATGAATATTCTCTTTCTTAGCAATATCAACTAATTTAGTCAAATTTTGAGTTGTGGGTTCTTTCCCATCAACTTCCATGGATATTTGTGATAATCCATAATCACGTGCAAAATAAGCCAATGCAGGATGATAAATTATGAATTTTTTATTTTTATATGGTAACAATGATTTTTGAATGCTTTTATCTAAACTGTCAATATCTGAAATTAATTCATGGTAATTTTTATCGAAAGTAGATGTGTACTGAGGATACATCAAAGAAACACCATCTAAAACATTCTTAGCTATTAATTTGGCCATTTTTGGAGAAAGCCAAATATGTGGATCAACGCCACTGCCACAATTTTTCCCATTATGTAAATGGTTTTCATTAGTAATTAATTGCATACCCTTAGAAACACCAATCATTTTAATTTCAGCATTTTGTGTTAAAAGCTTATCAGTCAATGTTTTTTCAAATCCAAAATTGCCTGTTGTTATATACATACTGGATTTACTAATATCCACCAAATCGCGAGGAGTTGGATCAAAATTTTCGGCACTTGAACCTGGAGGAACCAATACAGAAATATGAAAATCATTCCCTGCAATTTTTTCAGTAAAGAATTTTAATGGCAAAATGCTAACAGTTATCTGATTACTACTCACCTGTCGTTTTGGGTTATGACATCCAAATAAACAAGGTAAAAGAAAAAGAAAAATAAATGTTCTAATGATTAAATTTCTCATTTATCTTTTCTTTTATACGTTAAAAACGAATACGATAGATGGCTATTTGAATCTATCAATCCTTCCTCATTTTCTATCAATTGCCAATCAGTGTCAGAAATCTCGGGAAAAAAAGTATCGGCTTCAAACGATTCTTTTATTTTCGTAATATATAATTTGTCGGCATAAGGGAAAAATTGCCGATAAACAGACCCTCCGCCCATAATAAAAGTTTCCTCATCATTATTAATTTTTGCCAAAGCATCTTCAATAGAATATGCCATAAAACACCCATCAAAAACCTCGTTGGGATTATCTGTAATTACAATATTTTTCCGGTTTGGTAACGGTTTTTTTGGCAATGAAAAATAAGTATTTTTCCCCATTAACACTGTATGTCCAGAAGTTACTTTTTTAAAATGTTGTAAATCATTACTAATATGCCAAAGGAGTTGATTATCTTTTCCTATTGCATAATTTTCAGCAATCGCTACTATAATAGAAATCATATTTTTACGTAATTATTTATTTTGAAATTTCTCCTTTAATATGAGGATGAAACTGATAATTTTCTAATGAAAAATCTTCATACCTAAAACCAAAGATAGAAGTAACCGCCGGATTGATTTTCATTACCGGAGATGGAAAAGGCGTCCTGGTAAGTTGTAATTTCACCTGTTCTATATGATTCAAATAAATATGAGCATCTCCAAGTGTATGAACAAATTCGCCCAACTGTAAACCGGCAACCTGTGCTATCATCATGGTAAGTAAAGCATAAGATGCAATATTAAAGGGAACTCCTAAAAATATATCACAGCTCCTCTGGTAAAGCTGGCAGGACAACTTTCCGTTGGCAACATAAAACTGAAACATCACATGGCAAGGGGGTAATGCCATCTTTTCTAAATCGCCAACATTCCAGGCACTTACAATATGCCTTCTGGAATCCGGATTATCTTTTATTGATTTCACCACCTGTGAAATCTGATCAATTACTTTTCCATCTGCCGAATGCCACGACCGCCACTGGCATCCATAAATTGGCCCAAGTTCCCCATCTGGTGCCGCCCATTCATCCCAAATACTAACCTTATTATCATGCAGATATTTAATATTAGTCTCACCTTTTAAAAACCAAAGTAATTCGTAGATAATGGAGCGCAAATGCATTTTTTTAGTGGTTAGTAATGGAAACCCCTGTTGCAGGTTAAATCGCATCTGATAGCCAAAAACACTGATGGTCCCCGTGCCGGTGCGATCATTTTTATGCACACCATTTTCCATCACATAACTTAATAAGTCGAGGTATTGTTTCATTTTTTCAAAGTAAGCTGTACCCGTTTAAAAATCTTAAGCAGAAAAATTATTTTTAACAGTCAGATATTAGATCCATTATCTTATCAAATTAGTGTTTTGCTAGCTCCATCGTTTTTGGATCGTGCTTATGCTTGAAGAAGACAGCAAACAGCAACGCAACCACTAAAGAATATACAGCAAAAGTAAGCCATATACCGTGCCACTGCAAGCCCTCTGCAGTTTTAAAATATTTATCTATCACAATTCCACTGATCCGGCTGCCTAAAAAAGCGCCAAAACCATTGGTCATCATCATAAATAATCCTTGTGAACTGGCTCGAATGCTGGGATCGCTTTGTGTTTCCACAAACATTGATCCTGAAATATTGAAAAAATCGAATGCCATTCCATAAATTATACAAGATAAAACAATCATCCAAAGCCCTTCGGCTGGATTTCCGTAAGCAAACAATCCAAAACGCAAAACCCATGCTATCATACTGAATAACATCACTTTTTTAATACCAAACCTGCGTAAGAAAAAAGGAATGGTCAGGATAAAAAGTGTTTCTGAGATTTGAGAAATAGACATGATAATGGCAGGAAATTTTACGGCGATTAAATCTTTATACGCTGGAATTTTGGCAAAATCGTGCAGAAAAGTATCGCCATAAGCATTGGTTAACTGAAGCGAAGCTCCCAGCAACATCGCAAAAATAAAAAACATTGCCATTTTCGTATTTTTAAAAAGTGAAAAGGCATTTAATCCCAGAGCACTTACCAAAGATTTTTTATTTTCTTTACTTAATGGTGGACATTTAGGCATTGTAAAAGCATAAATACCAAGGAATAATGACGCTATTGAAGCAACATAGAATTGTGCAGCTTTGGTTTCAAAGCCGGAAAGACTAATTACCCAGAGTGCAACAATAAAACCAACGGTACCCCAAACACGAACAGGTGGATATTCGGTGATAATATTCATATTCCTGTTTTTCATTGCAGTATAAGCAACTGTAATGGAAAGAGAAATGGTAGGCATATAAAAAATCATGTTTACAAGCATAACCCAAAACATGGTCGATGGATCCTTAATTGCTGGGATGTAAAAGAGAATAAATGCAGCTATGATATGGAAAATACCATAGAGTTTTTCGGCGTTTATCCAACGGTCGGCCAAAATACCGGCAATAGCTGGCATAAAAAGGGAAGCAATCCCCATGGTTGAAAAAATTGCACCAAATTCTGTACCTGACCATTGTTTTGTTTGAAACCAATAAGCCCCAATAGTTAAAAGCCAGGAGCCCCAGATAAAAAATTGCAAAAAATTCATTATAATCAAACGGAACTTTAAATTCATAGCTGATTCAAATTAAGTTAACAGTAAATATTTGCGTAATAACGTTTTTCACTTGCGTTTATTAATCTCATCCCGAAGGATGGATGCTTTTTCGTACTCTTCATTTTCGATGGCTCTTTGCAAAAGTTCCCGTAATTCGTCCATGGTATAATCAGAATATTCACCAGATTCTTTTTCAGTTTCTTTTATTTTATCAGATGGTTCTTCATCTAAAACAATACCAGCTTCTGCAAGAATATTTTCATAGGTGTAAATGGGGCAATTAAAACGAAGAGCAAGGGCTACCGCATCGGAGGTGCGTGAATCAATTTCGGTAACCTTTTGTCCATCAAAGCACACTAAACGAGAAAAAAAGACACCCTCATGAAAACGATTAATAATTATCTCCGTAACAATAATATGGAATGTATCGGCAAAATTTTTAAAAAGGTCGTGGGTTAATGGACGGCTGGGTTTCATTTTTTCCAGTTCAATGGCAATGGCTTGGGCTTCAAAACCACCTATAATAATAGGTAAACGGCGATTTCCTTCCGTTTCGCCTAAAATTAATGCATATGCCCCTTGTTGCGATTGGCTATATGACATACCTATTATTTCAAGCTTAATTTTATTCATCTCTTAACTGAAATCCTATTAAACATTATCCCTGCCAAATTTACAATTTTTTTAATTCGCAAAAACAAAATTCAGTATAATGTAAATAAAAAAAGCTGTTGCCAAATTCGACAACAGCTTTTTACTCACTGAAAAATTGCTTATTTATTTAGAATGATTTTTTTACTAATAATATTTTTATTTGTTTGAATAGAAAGGATATATATTCCATTTTCAAGATCACTCAAATTAATATTATTAAGGTTATAGCCACTACTTAGGTTTGCAATTTGTTCAAAAATTATTCTTCCCGTCAAATCCATTAAAACCAACTTTGCATTTTGAGATTTATTGGCAAATATTTTAACAAATACATTGCCAGTAGTGGGGCTAGGATATATCAAAATGTTTGATGTCTGAATCGGCTTATCAATACCTTCGGGACGAGCAGTTGTAAACGACCATGTATCACTCCAATCCGTAGATATTGTATCATTTTTTATTGCCTTTACCTTCCAGTAATATACATGCACATTTAATAAAGTGTCAGTGTCTGGTAATAAATAGTGTTCTGTGGAAGAAACATTTGCTTCAATAATATTTTTTGAAAAATCTATCGTATCGCTAATTAATATCATATAGCTTGACGCTCCCTTTACTTGATTCCATGAGAAAGTTGGATGAATGTATACATTTGTATCCTGATTCGCTGGCGCTAATAAAGTAACCTCATTTTCTGTTTTAAACGACCATGAATCACTCCAAATAGTAGTATCAGGGCTTGTTAAATCCGCACGTGATTTAAATGCCCTTACTCGCCAATAATATGATTTAGAGTAATCTAAAGCATTCGGAAGAATATATTGAGAAACATCTCCTAAATTTAAATCAATAATCGTTCTATAAAAATTAACAGTATCACTAAGTTGAATCTGATATCCTTTCGAAGTAGTAATCGTTTTCCATTCTAATGACGGATTAATCGAAATGGTTGTATCCTGATTTGCTGGCAAACTTAAAGTAACTTTGCCCTTAACGGTAAAAGACCTTGTCTCTGACCATAAAGCCGTATCATTTGTATGCATTGCCAATACTCTCCAATAATATTTAGTTCCAAACATAAGAGTATCAGCAGTAACTTTCCAATTTTTAGTAGTATCTAATCCTTCTTGAATAATATTAGTAAAATTAGAATTTAAACTTATTTGATATTTATAAGTCATCAAAGTATCGCCTAATTTCTTCCAACTTATTTGAACATCCGGCATCTGATCTGTTGCATTATTTGCCGGACTTAAAAGTGCTGCTTTTGCTGCAATTTTAAAATTGCGTACCTCAGACCAAACAGATGTATCTTGCTCGTTTTTAGCACGTAATTGCCAATAATACCTTTTACCAAAATAAAGTGTTTTCACTTTAAAATTAGATAAACTGCCATCAAGTTCTACGCTATAGTTTAATGGGCTGGTAAAAGTACTGGTTGTATCCATCTGAAGATCAATACCTGTTAAACCAGTTTGCGCCACCCATACCAAATTTACATCAGCATTTTGATCACCTGACGGATTGCTTTTCATTTTAACTGATACAATCGTATTAAACGACCACCTTTCAGACCAGGCTGAAGTATCAGGTATTGTTGGATCAATCGAACGAACCTTCCAGTAATAAACTTGATCAAAGAATAGATTATTGGTTTGGTAGCTGGAAAAATTTGTGTTAATTATTGTAGTATTTTGAAACGTTGAATCAGAATCAAACAATAGCTGATATTTCATTCCAACACCTCCGGCAACGCTATTCCAATCAAGTATAACATTTGTTACTTGGTCAATCGAACTATTTTCTGGCGTTAGCAAGGTTGGAACATAATTTTTTGTTTGCGCAAAAAGGCAAAAAGTTGTAAAAGCAAACAAAATCGTGATATATATTTTTTTCATATTATATGATTTAAATTATTTATTTAATATCTTTTTTGTGTATTAATCATTGTAAATTAATGATTTTTAAATTATTTAATTACAATAAATTTCGAAGAAATCGTATTTTTATTTGTAATTAATTGCATAACGTAAGTTCCCGGATTAAGGTTTTCGCAATCAATCATTATTTTATGTACACCTACCGATTGCACGTTTAGTTTAATCGAATTCATTAATTTTCCGTTCAAATCAAAAACATTAATTTGTACTGGTGTTGATTTGTCCAATTTGAATGAAATATTTGTATAATCAGAAGCCGGATTGGGGTTAATATTTAAATGATTCGTTGTAGAAATGATTTCGGGATTTTCTGGATCATTAATTCCAACATAACTATTACTTTTAAATAAACCATTGCCATAAGTAGCTGCATAAATAACTCCAAGGTTACTAACTCCTGGATAAACAACTAAATTACCACTATTAGTCGTATCAACAACTACAGGACGATTTATTGTTTGCTGTTTAAGCATCATTACCGGGAGATTATCTATTCCGTTATACTGAGGAGACCAAGAATTATCCGATAAGTTCCAAACACCATATTCAGTTCCTATAATTACAGCAGATGTTTCATTATCCATTAAAGAAGAATAAACCGGAATTTGAGGCAAGTCCTTTTGAATTGAAGTAAACGTTGGATACTCACTATAGATAGCATCCATAGACTCATAAACATAATCGGTAGCACCATAAGCATTTAAAGTTAAAATAATATGATTATCATTATTGGGATCAACAGCAATTGATGTGATAGTGCGATCTGAATATTTTGCTGAATCTATCTCAGTGGTAGACACAATACACGTTGGATTACTAATATCAGCAGTTGCAGCATCATTAGCTAATGCAAGGTTTGAAATCCGATATAATTTTCCGTCATTTGTTCCCACAAATAAATGATTAGCATCTTTTGAGTATGCCAGGCTGGTAGGAGTACCAGAAATCTGAGCAATTTTAAACCATGTTGGTTCTTTAGTGAAATTAAGTACTTCTTTGGTCATCCAAACAGCATCTTTAACTCCTATAAAAAATCTGTTAGATACTACATCCTGTATTCTTACAGAATCTGCAGAATCTATGGCAACTGGAGTAACATAATAAAAAGGATAAGCCTGGTTGCTACTTTTAGCTACAATAGTTCCGTTAGCAGGGATATTTTTCTTAGCATAATAGGTAACAGAATCTCTGCTATTTAAGTTATTAAAACTTTCCCACATAGCAAAAGGAGTAAGAAAAGTATTTGTATTGGTAATGGATGAACTTAAAAATACTGGAGACACACTTCCGCCCTTATCATCAGACCTGCTCATAGAGCAATTCGGTAATGAATAAATTAATATATTGGGATTAACAGCCGATATAGCACAATAACCGCCATTACCCGAGTTAATACTTGCTCCTCCCTGATTTGTATTTCCGGTACCATCAATATATATGGTACCATTATCCTGTGAACCGCCTATAACCGCACCTTCACCGGAAAAAGCAACTGTATAAAATTGTGTTGAATTATAATTACGATTTATCTGAGAAAATGTTTGAAAGCCATCTGTTGTAGCTAAGATACCATAAGCACTACCAATGTAGCAGGTAGAAGAAGAATTGGGAGCAAAAACAATATCAAAATGGTTTATCGTTTGGGCTTCTTTTATTTGCCAATAATAATTTCCATCTTCGTTAGTTTTAACACCTTCCCACATATATGTACCCCCAACTAACAATTTTTCCTTGTTATCAGGAAAAACTGCAATTGAACTGACGTAATTTCCAATATTACTATATTTAGAAATTTTTGACTCATAATTACCAAATACCATAAAATAATCGCTTCCACCAGGGCCTATAATCCGCCATGAATTACCTTTATCGGTTGACAAATATATATTTTCCAACTCACCAACTGAAATACCAGGTTTAGTTCCATCTCCAATTGCTACAGCATACAGATAATTTGGATCGGAAGGTGCAAAAGCAAAATCAATTAAACCTATTCCACTTGCAGGAAGTTTAGTTGAATCTGTTAACGTATCTCCGGGAATGCAAGTAGAAATGCAAACAAAAGTTGTGTCGGTAGATCCATCTGATATATACCCTTTACCGTTTGCCGAAACCGCAACTGCACCATCAGAAGAGACAGCTACATTTGTGCAAAAAAAGTTTAACGGTAAATAATTAGTGGAAGTGGTGTCAATATATTCATATTTCGCCGTTGTCCAACTAAGGCCATTATCCGAGGAACACATTAAACCTGCATTTGTGGCTGCATAAACTTTCCCATTGGGTGCAAAAGCTATTTTATTAACATAAGCCCAAGGTGAAGTTGTATCATTTTCAGCTGGTTTTGTAGATTCAATCTGAGTAAATACATTTCCATCGGTTGATCGGTATATGCCATGTCCGATGAAGCCGCCATAAGCTGTAAATGTTTTTTTATCCGTTCCATCAATGGAAAGAGTATTATAATAATGATCACCGGTACCCACCCAGATTTCTCCATTTGGAGCCTGAATCATACAAGAAACATTAAGTGGATGTTCTGAATTACTAATTTTCGACCACGAAATTCCTTTATCGGTAGATTTCCAAATCCCATCACTTGAAGTACCGGCAAATAAAGTTTTTAGCTGAGGATCATTTTTATCAACTAAAATCGCCTTGGTTTTTCCACCATAATTATCCGGTCCAATAGATGTCCAATTTATATTTATCTGCGACGATTTATTAGAAGGTTTTGTTTTGAATTTGCTAGGACCATTATCCTTTGGCAAATTAAATCCAGTAAAGGACCCAGCAAATACGGTAGTTCCGATTAAAATTGCTAATAAACTAAAGAGTAAACTTTTACTTTTCATATTGATTTTTATTTATTTATAAAATATGATATATCCATCTTAAAAGTGGCACAATTTACAACGTTTTTAAATATATCCAAATATATTTTACTAAAAAAGTATCAACAACGCATTGTTATTAACTCATTTGATACAACTTTATAAAATGTTTTAATTGTGCTAAATAATACGATAAATATACAAAATGCTAATAATCTGCGTATTGTTTGTTTTTATACTATAATTATTATTTTTCGGCAAATATTCAAAAAAAAATCCATCGAATAAAACAATTTCAAGTAAAAAATCCATTCTATTTGATAATAATTTTCTTTACACACGCTTCCTTCCAATACCATTAAATTATGTAAATGAAAATAAATAACTTTGCCACAAAATATTTTCCCGTGAAACGACATCCCTATATTATTTATTCGTTCGCATTACTATCAATGCTGTTCTGGGGGTTATCTTTTGTTTGGTTCAAAATTGTTATCACAATTTACGAACCGATTACCATTATTTTTCTACGACTTGTAATATCAAGTATATTTTTATTTTGCTTACTTGCTATATTGCACCAATTTCAAAAAATAAAACCTTCTGATTATAAATCTTTTTTGTTTTTGGCACTGTTTCAGCCATTTTTCTATTTTTTAGGCGAAAGCTATGGACTTAAATTCGTATCTTCCACCATTTCATCAGTTATTATAAGTACAATACCACTTTTTAGCCCGTTGGTTGCATATTTGACTATTAAAGAAAAGATTTCACGTTCAAGCCTGATAGGCATAATCATTTCTTTCATAGGTTTACTATTTATGCTTATCAATAAGGATTTATCATTAAATGCTTCGCCTAAGGGTATTATGCTATTATTTTTTGCAGTTTTTTCGGCTTTAGGATATTCGGTAATCATTAAAAATTTAGCACATAAATATTCGGCTCTAACTATCATCACTTATCAGAATACGCTTGGTGCTTTTTATTTTCTACCATTATTCCTCATTTTCGACTTTAATCATTTTATTAACGTTGTACCTTCCTTTTATCAAATCTCAGCATTGCTTCAATTGGCCATTTTTGCTTCTTCGGGTGCTTACTTTTTTTATATTATTTCGATACGTGAAATTGGCGTTGTACGTTCAAACATCTTTACAAACACCATCCCAATATTTACCGCTATTTTTTCTTATTTTATTTTAGCTGAAAAATTCGGCGTCAATAAAATTGCAGGGATGGTTATTGTAATATCCGGACTTGTTGTATCCCAGATTAAACGTTATTAATTAATACTCAATCAAATTATCACTAATTAGTTTAAAAAATGTACAAAATTATTGTTTTAGGAGCGGGACTTGTGGGAGGCCCCATAGCAATTGATCTGTCAAAAGAATCAGATTTTGAAATAAGCATTGCTGATATAAATGAAGATTCTCTTGAAAAAGTTACATGTAACCAGCGAATTAAGTCTGTGCAAAAAGATTTGTCCAATCCCAGCGACGTAAAAAATTTAGTATCGGATTACGATTACGTTATCAATGCTGTACCAGGTTTTATGGGATTTCAAACACTTAAGGCAATTATTGAGGCTGGAAAGAGTGCCGTAGATATTGCTTTCTTTCCCGAAGATTTTTTTCTTTTAGATGATTTGGCAAAAGAAAAAGGAGTAACGATTATTTCCGATATGGGCGTTGCACCTGGAATGAGCAATGTATTAATTGGTTATGCTAATGCTATGCTTGACAAAACTGAGAAAGCCATAATTTATGTTGGCGGTTTACCAAAAACAAGAGAACTTCCTTTTGAATATAAAGCCGTTTTTTCACCAGCCGATGTTATTGAAGAATATACCCGTCCAGCTCGCATCGTTGAAAATGGTAAAATTGTCATTCGTGAAGCATTATCTGAACCAGAATTACTTTTTTTCCCAAAAATAGGAACATTGGAGGCTTTTAACAGCGATGGGTTGCGTTCGCTTATCAAAACCATTGATGCGCCTTTTATGGTGGAAAAAACACTCAGGTATCCTGGGCATATTGATAAAATGAAATTTTTGCGTGAAATAGGATTTTTCCAAAAAGAAGAAATAAAAATTAACGGATGTTCCATAAGTCCTCTGGCATTAACTTCAAAATTATTATTTCCTAAATGGAAACTGGAAGAAGGAGAGGACGATATTACCATAATGAAGGTTATTGTAGAAGGGGAAGCAGAGGGCAAAAAGACATCATATTCATGGGATTTATACGATCAGTATAATCATGATACTCACACTCATTCTATGGCAAGAACAACCGGCTATACGGCTTCCAGCGCTTTGCGAATGATCATTAAAGGACTTTATCGCAAGCCAGGTGTTTCCGCCCCTGAATTTATTGGTAAAAACAAAGAATGTGTTAAATTTTTACTTAACTCACTGGAAGAACGTGGAATAATATACCATGAAATTAAAAAAACAGAATTATAACGATTGAAAGCTTTGAGGAATCAAAAATTTTATAATTTTGCAGCCTCAAAAAACGGCGTGGTAGCTCAGTTGGTTAGAGCGTCGGATTCATAACCCGGAGGTCACGAGTTCAACTCTCGTCCACGCTACAAAAACCTGAAGGATAATTCTTTCAGGTTTTTTTAATGCATTGCCGCCATTAGCAAATCAATATCTTGAGAAGGGATATGGAAATAATCGCCCATGTATTTATTAGTAAGTACACCATTATAAAGATATACTCCCTGCCTGAGCCCGTAGTCGGTACGAAACAGATTCTCAATTCCGCCCTCTTCTCCTGTCTTTAACAGTGTAGGTGCAAAAAAGTTACTGAATGCAAAAGAAGCCGTGTGCGGAACCTTAGAGGCAATGTTGGGTACGCAATAATGTGTCACTCCGAATTTTTCGAATATCGGATTAGAATGGTTGGTTAAATGCGAAGTTTCAAAACAGCCTCCCTGATCAATACTAACATCTATCAGTACAGAGCCTTTCTTCATTGATTTTACCATTTCTTCGGTAACCACCACTGATGTTTTTCCATCGGAAACTCTTAATGCACCAATAACCACATCGGCATTTTTTAATGATTGGAGTAAAATCTGAGGATGCAGTATGGATGTAAAAATCCGGTTGTTAAAACTTGCCTGCAATCTTCGAAGTTTATAAATGGAATCATCAAAAATTTTAACCAAAGCGCCCATACCCATAGCAGCTCTTGCGGCAAATTCCCCAACAGTTCCGGCGCCAATAATTACAACTTCCGTAGGCGTAATACCCGAAAAACCTCCCAACATTATTCCTTTTCCATATTCAAGATTACTTAGGTATTCTGCCGCTAAAATAATAGAAGTATTTCCTGCAATTTCGCTCATGGCCCGAATTACCGGATGCTGTCCGGTTTTATCTTTAATATTTTCGAAAGAAATAGCCGTAATTTTTTTAGCCATCATTTGTCGGAAAGCATCTTCCTTAAAACTTGATAATTGTACTGACGAAATAATGGTTTGATGGGTTTTAAGAAGCGATATTTCCTCGGACGTAGGAGAAGCAACCTTAAGAATTATATCAGCCTGATATAATTCTTCGGCCGTAGATACTATTTCGCCGCCCATTTCACTAAATTCAATATTGGGAAAATGGGCTATTTTACCAGCATCAGATTCAATAAGAATCCGATGGCCTTTCTGTACCAATAAACCTACGGCTTCAGGAACCAAAGCGATGCGGTTTTCCTGAAATGTAACCTCCTTGGGTATTCCAATAATAAGTTTGCTTTTTTGTTTGGAAATTTCAAGTGTTTCGGGTTGAGGCATGAGGGTTTCTGTGGGCGAATACTTCAAAAAAGCGGATGTATCTTCAGGATTAATCATAACCATTGTTTTAAAAAAGTTAAAGTAAAAAATCCGGCAAATTCAGGATAAAACAGAATACAAAAATACTATTTCGTTAGTATTTAAAAAACTATTTTTCTTACAAGAGTATTCTCATCCGCTTCGATGGTTACATTTATATAATGCTCCGGCAAAAGTCCGGTAAACATATCAGGCCATTCAATGAAACAATAATTACCGCTGTATAAATAATCTTCAACTCCAATATCCACAGCTTCTTCCCTGGATTTCAGACGATAGAAATCAAAATGATAAATACTTTCGCCTGAATTGGTAATATATTCATTAATAATCGAAAAAGTAGGGCTATTAACAACATCCATACTGCCAAGAACTTTGCACAAAGCCTTAATAAAAGTGGTTTTTCCAACTCCCATCTTGCCAAAAAAAGCAAAAACTCTTTGTTGAGGATAGGCGCTCAAAAGCTCTTTAGCTGTTGCTTCAAAATCATCGGGTGTCGGGCATAGTATCTCCATAGATTCTTTACGCGAATTGTATGCGCAATATTATCAGTTTGATAATTTAATTATTTATTTTTCAATGTGATAAATGGTATCAGCATTTCCTCAATTGAAATACCTCCATGCTGGAAAGTATTTTTGTAATAATTTACATAATAATTGTAGTTGTTGGGATAAGCAAAAAAATCATTACGCCGGCAAAAGACATAATTGGAACTGACATTAGTTCTTGGCAAATATGCCTGTTGGGGATCTCTGATTTCGAAAACCTCTTTTGGATTGTAACTCAAACTTTTCCCGGTTTTATAACGTAAATTAGTATTGGTATTTTTATCGCCAACAATTCTCACAGGATTGTTTACTCTTACCGAACCGTGATCGGTGGTAATGATAAGATTTACTCGCTTTTCGGATAAAAATTTAATGATGTCGAACAATGGAGAATGTTCAAACCAGGAAACGGTAAGCGAGCGATACGCAGGTTCGTCATCAGCCAACTCGCGGATAACATCCATTTCGGTGCGGGCATGCGAAAGCATGTCTACAAAATTATACACTATGGCATTGAACTTATTTCCCATGAGGTTAGGCATATTTTCAACCAATTTTTTTCCGGCAGCAAGGTTTAAAATTTTAGTATAGGAATATTTAATGTCTTTTCCATATCGTTTAAATTGTTCGCCCAACAATTCACCTTCAAATTGATTTTTGGTTCCCTCCTCCCCTTCTTCTATCCATAATTTAGGGTATTTTTTATTTATTTCCACAGGAAGTAATCCGGCAAAAATGGCATTGCGGGCATATTGAGTTACTGTTGGGAGGATACTGTAATATATTTCATCGTTTTCGACACGGAAATATTCCTCAATAATTGGCTGCAACACTTTCCACTGATCGTAACGCAGGTTATCAATTAATATAAAGAACAACGGATTAGGATCATTAAGGAAGGGCATAACTTTTTCCTTGATCAGTGTATGCGATAAAATCGGGCGTTCCTTTACCGATCCGTTAAGCCAGTTAATGTAATTATTTTCAATAAATTTTGAAAACACCTGATTGGCTTCGCTTTTCTGAAGTTTCAAAACTTCAATAATGCTCTCGTCATGAGATTTTTCGAGTTTCAGTTCCCAAAAAGCCAATTTCTTGTATACATCTGCCCATTCTGTGTAGGATAGTTTGTTGGAAATTTCCATTCCTATATTCCTGAATTCCTGTTGATAAGCAAAAGTAGCTTTTTCGCTTACCAATTTCTTGTTTTCCAGATTCTTTTTCAGACAAAGCAGTATTTGATTTGGATTTACCGGTTTAATAAGATAATCAGCGATGTTGGAGCCAATAGCATCTTCCATTATGGTTTCCTCTTCGCTTTTGGTAATCATTACTACAGGTAAGTTCGGATAAGCGCTTTTGATAAGCGATAGCGTTTCTATTCCTGATAAACCTGGCATGTTTTCATCAAGAAAAACAATATCAAAGGGATGAGTACGTATAATATCCATAGCTTCATCGCCATTGTTGGAAGTGAATACTTCATAACCCTTTTGCTGAAGAAACATGATATGAGGTTTTAACAGGTCTATCTCATCATCAGCCCATAGAATACTTATTTTGTCCATTTTTTTGGTTTATCGTTATAAATCATTTGAATTTCCTACAAAAATAACGAAATAAAGGACTGAAAGTTTCATCGGTAAAATAAAAAAATGTAAAATAAAGTTTTTTGAGGTTTATCTTTGCCGGCAGAATTATTAATATTTTAGCTCTTGGCAACAGACTTCATTCAAAACGACTTTCCTGAACAATCAACCGACGAAAACAATAACGACGCCGGAGAATATAAACCTTTAAATGTAAATCCGGAAAAAGAGCCTGAGTTATATTCGCCACAGGTAATCGGAATATTTGCTTTGTTATTTTCCATTATTTTTGGCGGCATACTTCTGATAATAAACCTTTATAAATTAAAGAATAAGAAGGCTATAAAGCAAGTGGCCGCCTTCTCGTTTTTATATACGGCAACCGAAGTTGTTGTAATGAATCAATTTAAGACTTCGGCTCCAATTTGGTCTGTTATCTTGAATGTTGTCGGAGCATTGTTATTAACCAATTATTACTGGCGCGTATTTATAGGGATTGATATAAAATACCATAAGAGATCCTTTGTTGTTCCATTAATCATTGGAGTGGGGTTATCTTTTTTACTTTTAGGACTTATGGTAGCAATGCAACAATACGCTGGAATACAATAGTTAGCTATTAATCGGTCACAAAAGTTGCTTTTGGGCTATTTCAGAGAGATTCGTGCATGGTTATACTAAATCGTCCCATCTTAAAGTTTTAAAAGATGATTACTATCTTTGCCAAAATTTAACTATGCTTTGTATCAAAAGTACCAATACCAATCCCTATTTTAATATTGCCAGCGAAGAATATTTTCTAAAAAACTTCGCCGACGACATTTTCCTTTTATATATCAACAGCCCTTCAATTATCATAGGCAAACACCAGAATACGCTGGCTGAAATAAATACCGGCTATGTTAAGGAAAATAAGATCATTGTGGTTCGCCGCCAGACTGGAGGCGGAGCCGTTTTCCACGATTTGGGAAATCTCAACTTCTCTTTTATCCAGACTGTTGAAGGCAACAGGGAAAACATGATAGATTTCCGCAAATACTCACAACCCATCCTCGATATCTTAACTAAATTAGGTGTAAATGCCCGTTTTGAAGGCCGTAATGATTTGACAATAGATGGAAAAAAATTCTCGGGCAATGCCGAAATGGTTTATAAAAACAAAGTTTTGCATCATGGAACATTGCTTTTTTCATCCAAAATGACCGATTTAACCAAGGCGCTGAACGTTGATCCGATAAAGTTTCGCGATAAAGCGGTGAAGTCGGTACAAAGCCGTGTAACCAATATTAGCGAACATTTACAACACCCCATGGATGTGATTCGGTTCAGGCAATTGGTGATGGATGATATTATGCAGATGTACGATGATGCCGTGGCCTACGAATTAACCCCATCTGATATCAGCAATATCAACGATCTGGTTGAAACCAAATACGCTACCTGGGAATGGAATTTTGGATATTCGCCCAAATATACTCTTCAAAAGTTTGTAAAAACTCAGGGCGGAAAAATTGAATTTGATATAGATGTAAAAAACGGGGTAATCAACAACATCAAAATCTTTGGCGATTATTTTAACCGTCTCGACACTTCTGATATTGAAAAAGCGCTGACAGGTGTGCCTCATGAGGAGGAGAGCATCCGTAAAATTCTTTCAAATTTTCCTATTGACGATTATTTTCGGCATGTTACCCTTGATGAGTTGATTGAAGGATTATTTTAACATCTGTTTACATTACAGGCTTATAACAACAGGCTTAACAAAAATTAACATACATATACCATTGACTCGATTTTTTATTTTTTACTTTTGCAAAAAAAAGAATCATAATGATAGAAACTGATATTAGAGAACTAAACGAACGCATTCGCCTCGAAAGCTCCTTTGTTGACCTTATTACGATGGAAATGCACAAGGTAATCATTGGACAAAAACAAATGATTGAGCGCATGCTCATTGGTCTTTTATCCAACGGACACATTTTACTGGAAGGAGTTCCCGGTTTGGCAAAGACATTAGCTATTAAATCGCTTGCCAATGTCATTGATTTAAAATTCAGTCGTATTCAGTTTACGCCCGACCTTCTGCCTGCCGACCTTATCGGTACCATGATTTACAGTCAGAAAAATGAAGAATTTTTAGTTCGTAAAGGACCCATTTTTGCCAACTTTATTTTAGCTGACGAAATCAACCGTTCGCCGGCAAAAGTGCAAAGTGCTTTGCTGGAAGCCATGCAGGAACGCCAGGTTACCATTGGTGAACATACCTTTAAACTTCCCGAACCTTTCTTGGTTTTAGCTACGCAAAACCCCATTGAGCAGGAAGGCACCTATCCTCTTCCCGAAGCTCAGATTGACCGTTTTATGCTTAAAATCGTGATAAATTATCCAACGCAGGAAGAAGAAAAAATGATTCTACGGCAAAATATCTCTAACGAAGAAGCTACAACCCGAACCATTGTCAAACCCGAAGACATTCTCCGGGCACGCAACATCGTTCGCGAAGTTTACCTTGACGAAAAGATAGAACAATACATCACCGATATCGTTTTTGCTTCGAGATATCCTGCAAAATATCGGCTTACTAAATTTGAAAACCTGATTAATTACGGAGCATCGCCACGTGCCAGCATCAATCTGGCATTAGCTGCCAAAGCTTTTGCTTTTATTAAACGCCGTGGTTATGTCATTCCCGAAGACATACGGGCCGTGGCAAACGATGTCATGCGTCACCGCATCGGATTAACCTACGAAGCCGAAGCCGAAAACATCACTACCGAAGAAATCATCAACGAAATCCTTAACATCGTTGAAGTACCGTAGAAAATTTGAAATTTTGAATTTTGCGTTTAAAATTAAGAATTGAAGATTTTATTAACAACTACGATATCACAAGCAAGGTAAGCGTGCAATTCTAAATTTTAAATTCTAAAAATAAAAAATAGTGGAAACTGCCGATATTCTTAAGAAAGTAAGAAGGATAGAAATAAAATCGAAAGGATTATCCAATCAAATCTTTTCGGGGCAATACCATAGTGTTTTTAAAGGCCGCGGGATGGCTTTCAGTGAAGTGCGCGAATATCAATATGGCGACGATATTCGTTCTATCGACTGGAACGTTACTGCGAGGTTTAATCATCCCTATATCAAAGTATTTGATGAAGAACGGGAATTAACCGTTGTTTTGATGATAGATGTGAGTGGCTCGAATGAATTTGGAACCGAAAAGCAACTCAAAGAAGAATTGATGACTGAAATAGCCGCCGTTCTTGCTTTTTCAGCGATTCAGAATAACGACAAGGTTGGGGTTATCTTTTTCAGCGATAAAGTGGAAAAATTTATCCCACCCAAAAAAGGGGTAAGCCATATCTTGCGCATTATTCGCGAATTGGTTGATTTTAAACCTGTAAGTCAAAAAACAAATATTTCCGAAGCACTCCGGTTTTTAACCAATGCGTTAAAAAAACGATGTACAGCTTTCCTCATTTCCGATTTTATTGATACCAACTATGAAGAAGCAATGAAAATTGCAGCACGCAAGCATGATTTGGTTGCACTACGTGTATTCGATAAACGGGAAACTGTTTTACCAAATATCGGGCTGATGAAAGTAAGCAATAAAGAAGATGGTAATCAGATTTGGATTGACACTTCCGATGAAAAAACGATCAGTAATTATCGCGACTGGTGGAAAAAGACAGAACAATACTTTACCAATGCACTTATCCATTCTGGAGTAGATTCGGCTAAAATTCACACCGGAGAGGATTATGTCCGCCCTTTGATGGGGTTGTTTAAAAAAAGAGGCGCAAGGTATTAGAATTTTAGATTGAGAATTTTAGAATTAAGAATTGGAAAGTCGAAGATTAATAGGAATTAAGAGTTGAAAACGAAAATTAAAATAGTATTTCTTTTATTGTTGATGCTTACCGGACGAATGGGTTTGGCACAACAGGTAAAAGCCGTAGCCAAAATTGATACTAATTCCATTTTGATTGGCGATCAGGTAAAACTAAAACTCAGTTTTACCCTTCCAGCCAACTGTAAAGCATTATGGACTCCACTTTCCGATTCTATTGCCGGTAAAATTGAAATAATCAACAAATCAAAAATTGATACGGCTTATTCGGAAGACAAATCTCAAAAAACCCTGACACAATCGTTAACTATCACATCATTCGATTCGGGATTTTATAATTTACCGCCTTTCCGTTTTGCTTACCATAAGCCCAACGATACAACATTATTTTACTCGGAATCCAATCCTTTAATGCTTAATGTTCTTACGGTTTCGGTGGATACAACAAAAACATTTAAGGATATCAAAGCCCCTTTAGGCATACCTTTTACCTTCAAAGAACTGCTTCCCTGGATCGGTGGCTTCGTAGCCGTTATTCTCCTGGTTTTATTTCTGATTTATTATTTTAACAAACGTAAAAAGTCTGAACCTCTTTTACGTTTTCCTCACAAACCGCCACAGCCCCCTCATATCGTTGCCCTGGAAGCGTTTGAAAAAATACGAAAGTCTAAACTTTGGCAAAGCGGGAATGTTAAACAATATCATACCGAACTTACTGACATCCTGCGAAAATACATCGTCGACCGTTTTAATATTAATGCTATTGAAATGACAACCGACGAGATTCTTGAATCATTTAGCGGAATTACGTTGCCAAACGAATTGGTTGATAAACTGACACAAACACTCCAGCTTGCCGATTTGGTTAAATTTGCCAAAGAGGAACCATTGCCTGTTCATCATGACCAGAGTCTGAGCTTTGCCATTGATTTTGTAAAAGGAACCATACCTGTGGAAGAAAATAAAAAGGAAAATCATGTCAAAGAAAATACAAATCAATTAATACCTAAAAACCAGTAAGCGATGCCAGGTCATATTCAATTTTTACATCCTTATTTCCTTTTTTTGCTTCTGCTATTGCCTTTGCTGTCAGTTTGGTATTATTTCAGACATCGCAACAGCCATGCCGACATCCAGATTTCATCACTCGAAGCATTCAAAAACACGGGCAAAAGCCTGCGCCAGCGGTTGTATATTTCCCTGTTTGTTATCCGGCTCTTAGCTTTAGCTTTATTAATCATAGCCCTTGCCCGGCCACAATCGCATTCGAGTAAACAGGACATTTCGGTTACGGGTATCGATATTGTTTTAGCTACCGATATTTCGGGAAGTATGCTTGCCGAAGATTTCAAACCTAACCGACTGGAAGCTGCTAAAGACGTTGCTTCCGATTTTATTGAAGGCCGGCCAAACGACCGCATCGGACTGGTGGTTTTTAGCGGCGAAAGTTTTACACAATGTCCGCTGACCTCCGACCATTCAGTATTAATAAACCTTTTCAGAGATGTAAAAAGCGGAATGATTGACGACGGAACAGCCTTGGGCGATGGATTAGCGACCGCCGTCGACCGCCTGCGAAATTCAAAAGCCGTGAGCAAAGTGGTTATCCTGCTCACCGATGGCGTTAACAATATGGGCTCGTTAGATCCCATGTCGGCCGCCGAAATTGCGAAACTCTACAAGATCAGAATCTATACCATAGGCGTTGGAACAATGGGTATGGCGCCTTATCCCGTCCAAACTCCTTTTGGAATCCAGTACCAGCAAATGGAAGTGAATATTGATGAGCCCTTGCTGAAAAATATTGCCGGTTTAACCAACGGCAAGTATTTCAGGGCTACGAACAAACAAAAATTAGCCGGCATTTACAAAGAAATCGACCAAATGGAAAAATCGAAAATTGATGTAACTGAATTCCGTAAAAAAAAGGAAGAGTTTTTGCCCTTTGCCCTTCTGGCTTTGGTATTGCTTATTGCTGAAGGAACATTACGAAACACTGTTTTTAAAACCATTCCCTAAAACTATCTTATTAATAACAAACAACAATCAACTATCAACAATCAACTATCAACAATCAACTAATAAATGTTCAGATTAGCACATACTTTTTTTCTTTACGGACTGTTACTGATTCCGGTTTTTACATTTCTGTTTGTGTTGATGCTTCGTTGGCAAAAGAAATCGCTGAAAAAGTTTGGAGACTGGGACGTAATACATCGCTTAATCCCTGACATTTCAACAGAACGTCCTATACTGAAGTTTGTTCTTTTGATGTCGGCTTATACTTTTCTTATTATCGGTCTTGCCGATCCCCAAATCGGTTCAAAAGTTGAAAAAGTTCATCGCAAGGGCGTTGATTTAATGATATGCATGGATGTTTCCAACAGCATGCTTGCCGAAGATATTAAACCCAACCGGCTGGAAAGAGCAAAGCAAGCCATCTCAAGGCTGATTGATAATCTGGAAGACGACAGGATCGGAATTGTTGTTTTTGCCGGAAAAGCATATATTCAATTACCCATTACCACCGATTTTGGTGCTGCTAAATTATTTCTCTCCACCATTAACACCGATATCGTTCCTACCCAGGGAACAGCCATTGGCGATGCCATTGATATCGCTTCCCGATCGTTCGACAATAATAAACGAAGCCGCGCCATTATCATTATTTCCGACGGTGAAAACCATGAAGACGATGCCGTAGCTGCGGCTAAAGCTGCCGAAAAAAAAGGTATTTATACCTATACCATTGGCATGGGGCTGGCTGAAGGCGCCCCAATTCCCATCCGTAACAACGAAGGAATTCAGATTGGATTTAAAAAAGATATGGAAGGCAGCACCGTTATCAGTAAATTAGATGAAGCCATGCTTCAGGAAATTGCACATAACGGAAAAGGAATTTATGTGAGAGCCAACAATTCAGAAACCGGAATGGATAAAATTTTTGAAGGCATCAATAAAATGGAAAAAAATGAATACCAGAATAAAATGTTCTCCGATTATTCCGACCGCTTTCAATACTTCTTTGCTGTAACCATCGTTTTATTAATCATCGAACTGATGCTTAGTGAACGGAAACCCAAATGGGCGGGAAAAATCAACTTGTTTGGAAAAAGAACATTATAATCATGCAAACTAACAACTAACAACCAACAACCAACAACTATCAACTATCAACTAACAAACAACTATCAACCATCAACTAAAATGAAGTGTTTTATAAATATTTTACTAATCATTTTTCTTAACGTTGCCTGCTTTGCCCAAAGCGAGCGAAAGCTGATAAGGGACGGTAATAAGTCTTATGAAAAAAATAATTATAAACAAGCCGAAATCAATTATCGCAAAGCGTTAACCAAAAATAAAGAATCGTTCAGCGGAAATTACAACCTGGGCAATGCTCTTTACAAGCAAAAAAACTATGAAGAAGCCACCAAGCTTTATCAAAGCCTTGCCTCCAAAAAAACAAACAAAGATGCCCTTGCCCGTAATTATCATAATCTCGGCAATTCGTTGTTGCAGGACAAAAAGTTTGAGGAAAGTATCAATGCATATAAAAACTCCCTGCGCCTGAATCCAAAAGACAAGGAAACCAAGTATAATCTTGAATACGCGAAAAAAATGCTTATAAACAAGCAAAATCCAAATAAGAAGAATCAGAACAACAAAAACAATAAGCAGCAAAATAAAGATCAGAAACAGCAACAAAAAAACGATCAACAAAAACAAAACCAACAGAACCAACAGCAAAATCCCCAGAAGCAAATTTCAAAGGAAGATGCCGAACGTATGCTTCAGGCGCTGAACAACGATGAAAAAAATACATTGGACAAATTGAAAAAACAAAAAGGCAAACGTAGCAAGGTTGTTGTTCAAAAGGATTGGTAAAAGTTATTATCTTAATAAACCAATAAAAACCAGAAGATAGTCATTGACGATTGCATATACAAAATGAAAAGATTAATAGTACTTGTTCATATCATTTTATTTTTTACAGGCTTTGCCAGGGCTGCGGATATCAGGTTTGTTGCATCCGCCAATAATACCGTCGGCGTAGGTGAACAATTTGCATTAACTTTCAGCATCAATGCCGAAGGCTCCGGTTTCGCAGGTCCGATTATTAAAAATTTTTCAGTTTTAGCAGGGCCCAACGTTTCCTCCAGTTCAAGCATACAAATCATCAACGGAAATGTTAAACAATCGGTCAACTATTCGTATACGTATTACCTTCAGGCCGAAACCGAAGGCACGTTTACGATCCCTCCGGCATCTATTTCCGTAGGTGGCAAAAGATATGTTTCCAATGCCTTGTCCATACATGTGGTAAAGGGAAGCAAACGTCCCCAATACAATCAGCCGGGACGAAGCAACAGCAGGCAATACCAGAATGTGCCCGATCAGGAGCCGGCTACCGGCGCTTCTTCCAACGACCTTTTCCTGAAAGCTTTTGTGGATAAAAAATCACCCTGCCAGGGAGAACAAGTGATCATCACTTATAAGATTTATACCAAAATATCCATTTCGCAATTCGTGATCAATAAACTTTCGTCCTACACCGGCTTTTGGTCGCAGGATCTGATGAAAGAAAACGAAAAACCCAAGCAATATACCGAAACGGTGAACGGCGAAAAATATATGGTTGCCGAAATCCGTAAAGTTGCCTTATTCCCGCAAAAAACCGGCAAACTCTCCATTGCACCACTCGAAATTGAAGTCCTTGCTCAGGTTCAAAACCGTGCCCATCACCGTTCCAACGATCCTTTCTTCGACAATCTATTCGATGATTTCTTTGGAAGCACCGTTTCCAACGTAAAGAAAACGCTTCGATCCAATTCAGTCAGCGTGGATGTTAAACCGCTGCCTCTTGCCGGAAAACCTGCCGGATATCAGGGAGCCGTGGGTAATTTCACACTTAAATCGGAAATAGATAAAACTACGGTTAAAGCCAATGAGGCGGTTACGCTTAAACTTAGCATCTCCGGCAACGGTAATTTAAAACTGATTGATAAATTAAACGTTCAGTTGCCACCCGATTTCGAAACCTATGATCCGAAAACCTCTGAAAATATTTCTTCCGGTTCCGGCGGCATTTCGGGTACAAAAACTTTCGAATACCTGATGATCCCGCGAAATGCCGGTCAATATAAAATAAAACCGGTTGAATTCAGCTATTTCGATCTGTCAAAAAATAAATACATCACGCTCTCTTCACCCGAATTTTCGATCAATGTTACCAAAGGCGACGGCAACCAGGGAACCAGCGTATACAACAGTCAGGAAGACATCAAATATGTCGGAAACGACATCCGCTTTATCAAAAACCAGCCTTTTAAACTATCGAAAATCGATTCCCATTTCTTCGGCTCGCCGTTGTTCTATATTATTCTGTTTATTCCATTCCTGCTGTTTATTTTATTCGTGATCATCTGGAAAAATGAAATAAAAAAACGCAGCAATGTGCTGATGATGAAAAACCGCCGTGCTACAAAAGTAGCCACTGCCCGTCTGAAAAAAGCCATGGAGTTTCTGAAACGAAAAGAAACCGACGGTTTTTACAATGAAATCTCCAATGCCTTATGGGGCTATCTGAGCGATAAATTTGCCATTCCGCTTTCGGAACTCTCCATAGATTCGGTAAACATGGCATTGAGTGAAAAAAATGTTAAGGAAGAAATCATTAAACAATTTATCGCTACGCTGAACGATTGCGAATTTGCCCGCTTTGCCCCCGGCGACAGTACCGGAGCTATGGAAGGCATTTATAAAGAAGCTATGGATGTTATCTTAAAAATAGAAAGGGAGTTAAAATAGTTGATCTTGCCCGGATATCAGCCGGCAAGTAAACCAATAAAGGATTCATTTTGGAAAAGTAAAAAATATTAAATGCCACGAAATCGCTAAAACACCAAATTGCACAAAAGACTAAGGTATAGAAAACAAATTTCAATAAATTTTTGTGATTTCGTGTTTTAGTGGCAAGAAACAGTTTCCAGCGTGGATCAAATCAATAAAGAAAAATGATGAAAAAGACATTTCTTATCATACTGCTTTTTATTTCTTACGGACTTTTTGCTTCCGATAACGATGCATTGGTTGTCAAAGCAAATAAAGCCTATTCTGCCGGAGCCTATCAACAGGCTGCCACGTTATATCAGCAAGTGGTGTCGAACGGCTTCGAGGCTTCCGAATTGTATTACAACCTGGGCAATGCCTATTTCAAATGCAACGACATGCCCTCGGCTATTCTGTATTATGAAAAAGCGCTCAAATTAAACCCGCGCGACGAATACGTAAAAAACAACATCCAGGTTGCCAATACTAAAATTACCGACAAGATTCTCCCCCTGCCCGAATTGTTTTACAAACGCTGGTGGAATGCCCTGCAAAATCTTTTTGAAATGGATACGTGGGCGGTTATTTTAATCGTAAATGTGGTTCTGTTTTTTATCGCCATTTCTTTTTATTTAATTTCCAATGCCATGGTAGTCCGCAAAGCATCGTTCTGGTGCGGCATCTTATTATTTATATTCTCCACGTTTTCTTTTCTTTTTGCAAGCAACCGGTATCATACCCTTACCCGACAGAAAGAAGCGATCATCTTCTCCCCTTCCCTGACGGTAAAAAGTTCGCCCGACGACAACAGCACCGACTTATTCATACTGCACGAAGGCGCCAAAGTTAGCATTACCGACAAGGTGGGTCAATGGCGGGAAGTGAAAATAGCCAATGGAAGCGTGGGTTGGGTAAAAGCCGAGACTTTCCGCGAGATATAGCTTGTCCGGATAGCAAAACAATTTATATTTTCAGCAAGACAGGCTTTGCGGTTCTCAGCGGTAAAAAAATTTAAACGCAGAGATACGCTGAGTCTTTCGCAGAGAGCCGCAGAGAATTTTTCATTAATAAATTGTGTGATTATCTGTTTTTATGCCCAAAATTATAAAACAAATCATTGTTATCCGGGAAAAATTCTTTATTCGTTATGAAATCATTGATATATAACGTCCCGTACGGGACTTGCGAATGGATGTTTTTTTTATTTTCTACCGATATTAAGTTCCTGACGGAACTATCCCGTAGGGATAAAATATGGGTAGAAGGTTGTTTATAAAACGACCAGAATCCCGTATGGGATGATATAAAAATTCATCGGACAATAGTGAAAACAAATGTTTATAAAGAGAAATATCAATGATTTTTAGTATGCTCCGTTCTATTTTCAACAAGACAGACTCCGTGGTTCTCCGTGAATTCTCTGAGGTTCTCTGTGTAATTTAATTTATAACACTGAGCTACACAGAGGAAGCACAGAGTGGCACAGAGAAGTTTTCAACCCTTGATTTGCATGATTACGTAATAGAACCTATAAATATTTGAAAACCTTAAAAATAGAACACAGATTATATCAATCTGCATAGTCCATTCAATCCATTCAATCCGCACAATTTATGTTTATCCGTTTTATCCGCGAAATCCGCGTCCTATTCTTTTTTGATATACGACTTTCTTTGTCCAATTCTCTGCGGCTCTCTGCGCAATTCTTTGCGGCTCTCAGCGGTAAAAAAAATTAAACCGCCGGGAATTTTCATCAACAAATTGTTTAAATATCCGATATTCATTTTCTTTTTATTCCTGCTTTCCCGTTTTGATAACTCCATGGAAGAATATCATTCAGGAACGGGGTATGAACTTTACTTTTTCTTCATCGTCAATAAAACGGCACGGCTAAAAAACACTTTGGGACGCTCTAAAATTTCAAATCCCAGGTTACTTAAGCTATTGACCATGGCTTCAAACGATTTTTTGGGAACATGAAACTTCGGCTCAATGATATAGAACTTCCCATCGGGTTTTAAGATTGATTTCACTTCCTCAAACAGTTTCTCCGGACTTGGCGTCTCATGAATCATGTAAAATGCCAAAACAAAATCCACATTCCCGGTTACGCCTATCCGGTCGTCCTGGCATTTATGGATTTCTATCCGCCGCTCCAGTTCCGTTCCCTTAATTTTTTGGATTACCTTTTCAAGCATTCCGGTTTGTAAATCGGCTGCAATGACTTTACCCGAATCGGAAACCATTTTCGCTATTTCAACAGAAAAAAAACCCGGACCGCAACCCAAATCAAGAACGGTCATCCCTTTACCGATATATGGTTTAAGTATTTTCTGCGGGTTTTGCAACATTCGCCTCAACGAATTATCAAGCCCTCCGGCATTCTCAACAGAGCAAATTCTTTTGTTATCCATTGTACTTATTGTTTTTTATTTACTTTTTTACGATCCCAATTCTGTTTTTTTAAAGGATGAGCAACATTCGTTTTAATCAACGTATCTCCATGTTGTTCCATAAAATCCAATAACGGAATATCGTGTACTACTCCGACAGAATCCATACAACTGCAAACGGCATATTGCACACTGTATGTTCCCCTATCTTCTGTTTTGGTTTTAATGTCGCATCCTTTTAATGCACAATAGGAATATTGCCTTCCACACAATCCTCTGAAAAAATCGAAATCGTTGCATTCAGAACCATCCGGAAAAATGCAGATTCCATATTCAGCACCATCATGGCCTTTTCTGATTTCATATTTATATCCGAGAAAGTTAACATACGCTGCTGCCGGATTCGGGTGCATTTCTTTTTGAGAAAAAGCTGGTAAACCGGCCGAAACCAGAAACAAAATCAGGATTGATTCGATAATTCTTTTCATGCGTTATTAATTTTATTTTTTATTGATCAAATAGCCTGCCCCGATATCCCGGGGAATATCCATAAAATATCATTTTCGGTTTATATGGGCATTATTCCTGTGGATATTTTATTTTCTCTCTTATATTTTCTTTAGTATTTCCTTCCCTTTCTTCTGCTTTGCGGTACATGGTTATGTTATCAATACCTAAATGATCTTTTACATAATCATTCCATTTCTTCACTTGTTTTTCATTCTCTCCGATTTCTACATCATCCAAGTAACGTTTTGTAATATTGTCCATACTCGCTAAAGTACTTTGATAAATGGAATCAATCTGCGAAAGGGTGTACGAATGACTATTTAAACTCGTTTCCATTTTACGTCGTTCTATTTCACAAATATCAAAATACAGATTTAAAAAAACACTGGTAATATAGGGTCGTTCCGGCAGATGAAAAAATGTCTTAAAAGTGTCAAATACAGTGTATGATTTACAGGATAATGAATCCCCTACAGGATTAACATCAAGCAATATCTGAACTTTGAGATTATACAAGTCGCTTTTTATGCTTTGATTCACCTTTTCCGGTGAGCATTCCTCGTTTTGGATAATATCTTTTTTCAATACGATTCGTTTATCCTGAGCCCAAAAAACATAGTAATTTTCAAATAAACCGGCCTTGGCATTAAAAAAACTATGTATAAAATTATTGCCATAGTTCCCGGTTGTAAAATTCATCAAACTGCCTTCATGGGTAAAGAAGCCAAGACTCTTTTTTTGCCTGTTTGTTAAAAGTAATGAATTATTGTTGTTCCAAAAGTCATCGTTATAGGGAAAGATCGACATTTTCCGGTAATCATCCAGATCTGCATTATAATCGAAATAAGGAAGGATAAATGGCTCGTCATAATCATAAAAATATAATATACCATTAGCACTAATTCCCCTTGTTATAATACAAGGGAATCTAAATGTAGTGTCTCTTACACTTTGGTAGGTCATATTATAATTAAACTCAATATGATTGGGCAACATAACATGATTATCGTCTGGCTTGTATGTCTGGCATAAGTTGAAAGAAACATTATATACAGAATCGGAAGAGAACATTGGCAAAAACGGATGTACAAGGGTCTTTCCAATGCTAAGTCTGATTTTTTGCAACGAATAATCCTTCCCATCTATCCATACTTCACCGGAAAAATAAATATTCGAATCGTTGCGCGGACGGAAAGCAATCCGGTAAATATCTTCATCCTTACTTATCAGCCTGGCGATGTATTTTCTCTTCATTTCCCGTTTATTGAACTGGAATATCACGGATGGAAAATAATCGTTTTTCTTTACCAAGTTAATGCTACTGAAAACTTTTGAAGTGTACCTATTCGAAAAATAATGACTGTCCACCGGAGCCAAACCAACTCTGCCAGCCTTAAAAAGAAGGTTTTCAACAACCAAACCTTTAAGATAACCATTGTAATAACATTCCAGCAATTCGAGAGGGATTTCTTTACTTTGAGCTTCTATGCCAAAATATACTTTCGATACATGTCTTTCCCGGTTTCTTTGAATATTTTTTTTGCATTGAATCAATACCTCATACAAAGGATCATCATTGGCATAAACGGCAAATTCCTGCAATAAGACTTCCTGAGGAATCATAAATACTTTTTCATCCTGCGACAATTTAAGGGCTGGAATGGCTTTAGTATTATAACCAAGATACGAAAAGAGCACGGTATCTTTTAAAAGATTTACCGAAACGCTAAACCGGCCTTCACCATTAGTAATGTTACCTTTTTTGGTATGTTTAATGGCAATATTGCAATATGGTAATGGTTTGTTGGTTAATGAATCGGTAACCAATCCATGAATAACCGTTTGCGGAAATAATTCTGCTGAACATAAAAGAAATAATACCATCCATACTACCCGCAATTGTTTTTCTTTTTCCATTATTTCCTTTCCCAAAACTATTTCCGCCCACTAAATTACACTAATTTTAATAATCCAAACTAATTTCTCTAACTATTTTAATGCGTCGACGTTTTTTTTAAAAAATATTTTTTTCGACTATTAGTAATTTTATTAAAATTTTGTATTTTTGACTCGGAATTATCATCGTTCTTATATAAAAACCGGTTTTTAGCTGCAAAAACTCCCCGTAATGCAGGAATAGCTTACATTTTCCGCCGGAAGTGACCAGCCGGCAATAAGCGGCATACTTTTCGCGCCGGGAGTGAACGGCAGGCGGTGAGCGGAGCACTTTTCGCGCCGGGAGTGAACGGCAGGCGGTGAGCGGAGCACTTTTCGCGCCAAAAGTAGGCGGCAGGCGGTGAGCGGAGAACTTTTCGCGCCAAAAGTGAGCGGCAGGCGGTGAGCGGAGTACTTTTCGCGCCAAAAGTAAGCGGCAGGCGGTGAGCGGGAAGCTTTTCGCGCCAAAAGTGAGCGGCAGGCGGTGAGCGGGAAGCTTTTCGCGCCAAAAGTGAGCGGCTGACGACAGGATATACGTTACTGAAAATATTAACTCATAGAATAACAGTTTTTTAAACAACGCTTTATCATTAACTAAAAAATTCTTAAACCATGATTTACCCTATTAATTTTTCGTTACTCGACAGCAATGGGCTGTTTACGTTCGGCCATCGAACCATCAATGTATTCCAGGGTGTTGACCTTACCGGCACCGGTATTGAAATTTTTCTTCAGCAAGCCCAAACTAACTTTAATCTCTTCGATAAGGCGGTAGCCCGCGAGACCAAAAATGCGTACACCGAACTCCTGGCACAGAAAGACGATGAACGCGACGAGGCCTTCCTCGCTTTCAGAGGACACATTATCGCCTGTAGCCATTATCATGATCCGGCCAAGCGCGATGCGGCTAACCGTATCATTACAGTTATTCAGCGTTATGGCTGGGGCGCTTTCAGCTTCGGTTATATCGACGAAACGGCTGCCATCAAAAACCTGACCGGCGAACTTGATGAAAAATGCTCAGGCGATATCGCCCTGCTTAACGCCGGCGAATGGCTTACCAATCTTAAAACCAGTCAGCAAAATTTTGAAACTACGTTTACCGAAAAAGCCGTTCAGCCACCGTCGGGAATACCGACCCTGAAGGAAACCCGTCCTTTATTGGTGAACAGTCTCCGTTCGTTGTTTACCATGATCGATTTGCAATTCCAGAGCACGGGCAATCCCGTATTGGAATCGTTAATCAACCAGATCAACAACGTTATTGAAGTTTCGCGTACCGCAGCCCGTGCCGCCGCCACCCGGAAAAACAATAAAACCAATAACGAACCAACACCACCTGCACAATAGTTGATTGTTGATTGGCTATTGGCTGTTAGCTGCTGAGCCGAAGGCTTAGTCCCGACCTTTTCGGGATTAGCTATTGGCCGTTAGCTGTTGAGCCGAAGGCTTAGTCCCTCCCGAGTATTTATCGGGATCGGGATTAGCTATTGGCGGGATTTTGCTTTATAAATCCCGAATCGCTTCGCTCGGGACTTCACTTCGTTCAGCTTTATAAACTTTACAAACCTTATAAACTTTATAATCAGGCCCCCTCCCCAGCCCTCCCCTCGCGAGGGGAGGGAGAAATACAACTAAATATTAGGAGGATTCCTGAGGGTGGGGTCAGAGAAATTACAAGCTTTACTAAATTAATTACACTCCTAAGCGACTCTATGCCGGGACTTCGCTTCGCTCAGCCTTACAAACCTTAAGAACTTTAAAAACTTTATAAACCTTACGAATCCCGAATCGCTTCGCTCGGGACTTCACTTCGTTCAGCTTTATAAACACCTTAAAAACTTTATAAACCTTAAGAACTTTAAAAACTTTTTAACTTTGCAAATCCTTACAAACCTTATAAACTTTACAAACCTTACGAACTTTACAAACCTTACGAACTTTATAAACCTTACGAACTTTATAAACTTTAAAAACTAACTTGACACGCATCGGCCTTCTTTCTGACACTCACGGATACATACATCCGAAACTGTATGATTTTTTTAACGAATGTAACGAACTATGGCACGCAGGCGACATGGGCAACATCGGGGTAGCCGATGAACTGAATGCGTTCAAACCCCTGCGGGCTGTTTACGGAAATGTTGACGGACATGATGTACGTATAGTCTATCGCGAGGAATTGGTCTTTTGGTGCGAAAAGGTAAAAGTAGCCATGATGCACATCGGCGGCTATCCCGGCAAATACAGTCCGGCGGCCCGCACCCTGATTTCACTGGAAAAGCCTAAGATTTTTATTTCCGGGCATTCGCATATCCTTAAAGTAATCAACGATCCGCACAACCATCTTCTTCATATCAATCCGGGAGCTGCCGGCAAGGAAGGGATGCACCAGGTGTCGACGGCAATACGCTTCGCCATTGACGGCGAACGTATTTTTGATCTGGAAATACTGGAGTTGAAGAGATAATTCTTCCTATACTATTTTAAACCCTCGTAAACCCTCAGGGTTTGAAAAACCCTGAGGGTTTTGATTTAATTTATCTCAGCCTGTCGGCAGAACGGACAAGTTTTTCGTCGTGCAGGATGCGCTGGTAGGCAAGCACCAGAAAAACCAGCGTTGCCACCGGTAAATAAATACCGACAATCCCGTGATAATCGGGAGAAATATGCAGCTTCTTCTCAACAAGAGTCATGTACACAAAAAAGATGAGGACAATGAGAAGCATCGTCAGAAAGATGCCGATTTTTACATGCAACATCTGTTTGATGCGGTTTTTATACAGAAAGATACTTTCGAGTGTCAGAATACAGATAGCCGCTGTCAGAATAATTAAAGGCCAGGCAAACCACGATTGAAATAACGCCGGTGAACCGGGAACCATATCTTTAAGCGAATAAATATAAAATTTATAATACGCCAGCCCGGTATCGAAAACAGCCAACGGAAATACAAACAATAACACACCGGCAACAAATGCCAGGAATAAATAAACACTTTGAATACGCTGTAACATGACGATTTTTTTTGCAAAAATAGCAAATGCGATTAAATAAAAAAGGTATTTGTTGACACTGCATTAATCACCGGCGAAAAAATATTCTTGAATTCTCCTTCGAGTTACTTTGAGCTATAACTTAAGTAATAGAAACTACAAATTGTCGTATCATTGAATTTGAAAACCTTAGAATAGAACACAGACTTTTGCTGATATAGCTGATTTTAAAATAGATTTTAATTCTGATAAGTCAGAATAATTTTCAAACATATCCAATCTTATTATTCATGCTTGCATGAATAAAATCAGCGTTAAATCTGTTTATATTATGATTCGTGTTTATCCGTTTTTTTCCGTGAAATCCGCGTCCTATTCTTTTTTGATATGCGACATTCTATTTGTCCAATTACTTAGTGCAATTTTGCGATATAATTATCTTAAAATCTTTAACACAAAGCAACACTAAGGACTACACAACGTTTCACTAAGTTTTTTTTTGTTATTTTTACAGGAAGAAAAACAAAATTATTTACAAACGCCCCAATTAAAATCTACTTCATCAGCGATGCCATCGTTGTGCCAATATCGGCAGGCGAATCCACCACGTGAACACCACACTGACTCATTATTTCTTTTTTAGCCTGAGCCGTTTCCGATTTTCCGGCAATAATAGCTCCGGCATGTCCCATGGTTCTTCCTTTGGGAGCGGTGGCTCCGGCAATAAAACACACCACGGGTTTTGTAGCATTTTCCTTAATCCATAAGGCCGCTTCCGCTTCCATGTTGCCGCCAATTTCGCCAATGATAACGATGCCTTCCGTTTTAGGATCCTCCATGAATAATTGTACGGCTTTCTTCATGCTTGTGCCAATGATAGGATCGCCGCCTATACCCAATCCGGTGGATTGTCCCAGTCCCGCTTTGGTAATCTGGTCCACGGCTTCGTAAGCTAACGTTCCCGAACGCGAAATAAGCCCTATTGTCCCCGGGCTGTGAATAAATCCTGGCATAATCCCGACTTTGGTTTCACCGGGAGTGATAATCCCGGGACAATTGGGACCGATAAGATGGCTCGTTCTGCCTTTTAAAAAATCCATTACAACCTGCATATCCTTTACGGGAATACCTTCGGTGATACATACAATAACGTCTATGCCCGCATCGGCAGCTTCCATAATGCTATCGGCTCCGAATGCCGGCGGAACGAAAAGAATGGCAGCATCGCATCCGGTTTCCTTCATGGCCTGGGATACCGTGTTGAAAACAGGTAAATCCAAATGTTTTTGCCCGCCCTTGCCGGGAGTAACTCCGCCCACAATCTGGGTTCCGTATTCTATCATTTGCCGGGCATGAAAGGTAGCTTCGTTGCCCGTAAATCCTTGTACAATTACTCTGGTATTTTTATTTACTAAAATGCTCATAACCGTTTTTTTTTACAGTTCCAAAGTTATATTTATTTTCATTATTATAACATAGTTAGTGTAAAATTTTTACACCCTATTGAATAAACTTTTTATATTTGCAGCTGAGAAAATATGAATAAAAGCCTTTTTCCTACTATTTTATCTTTAGCCAAGCAATTCATGTTCTGGCTAATGGTTTTCCTGCTATCCAGAACTGTTTTTTTTATTTACTATAATCAGCTGCTGATAAATGAAAATATTGGGTTCGTGCAAATCCTTGCTTCTTATTGGTATGGATTTAAACTCGACATTGCTACGGCCTGCTATTTAATTTCGATTCCCTATTTTCTCCTTTTAATTCAAAATGTTTATAGTCCCAAATGGTTTAATTCCATCAATAAAATATATACCGCACTTTTACTGTTTATCATACTTTTAATCACCACTGCCGAATTAGGAACGTACGACGAATGGCAAACAAAATTACCCTACAAAGCCATCCGATACCTGAGTCATCCCACTGAAATGTTCAATTCCACATCTTCCTGGCGTTTCATCGGGTTGGTGCTGATTCTTGGCGCTCAATTTGTAATTTTCTATTATTTATATCAAAAGTTTTTTTATTCCAACCTGATTCACCTGAAAAGGAAAATTAGTTCCTTCTTTTGCTTTTTACTTATCATTCCTCCGTTGCTTTTCATCGGGATGCGCGGAGGCGTACAACAAATACCCATCAATCAAAGCCAGTCGTATTATTCCGAACACAACATACTAAATATAGGTGCCGTTAATTCCGGTTTTAGTTTTATCAAAAGTATAACCGAAAACATAAAGAATTTCAATAAAAATCCATTTCAGTTTTATTCTACCGGCGAAGCCCGCAAAACGGTACTCGATATTCATTCCGTTCCAAAAGACACCAGTATTTCCGTATTAAAAACCAATCGTCCGAATATTGTTTTGATAATACTCGAAAGCTGGTCGGCCGATTTGATTGAAGACCTTGGCGCCAAGCCGGGCATTACTCCACAATTTAAGGAGTTGGAAAAAAATGGAATACTTTTTACCAATATTTATGCAAGTGGTTCAAGATCGGAACAGGGAATGGCGTGTATTTTCAGCGGGTTTCCGGCACATCCCATATCTTCCATTACTGTGCAGCCCGAAAAATTCCAGAAACTTCCCAGTCTGATTAAAGTTCTTAAAAGCAAAGGATATCACTCCTCCTATTACTTCGGCGGTCAGTTAATTTATGGAAATATCAAAGGCTATATCATGGATTGTGGCTTTGATAAGATTAAAGAAATCTACGATTTTGACAAAAAATTACCACGAGGCAAATTGGGCATTCATGATCAATACACGTTATCCCAACAACTCAAAGACTTAAATTCCGAAAAGCAACCTTTTATTTCAGCAATCTTCACCGTCAGTACCCATTCCCCTTTCGACCAGCCAATGAAAAATGTAATCACCTGGGGAAACGAGCTAAATGGCTACCTTAATTCGGCTTATTATACCGATAAATGTCTCGGTGATTTCTTTAGAAATGCAAAAAAACAGCCATGGTTTGATAACACCCTGTTTATTCTGGTTGCCGACCATGGACATCATTCCTATCGTCACTGGCATCCGTTTTCGCCGCAATACCATCATGTCCCTTTACTCTTTTATGGCAATGTGATCAAAGATGAATGGAAAGGAACCCAATGGAAAGCTATCGGCTCACAAACCGATATTGCCGGCACCCTCCTATCCCAGATGGGAATTAACAAAAAGCAATTTCATTGGAGTAAGAACCTCTTAAATCCATCAGCCCCTCAATTTGCCTATTATGCATTTGAAGAAGGTGTGGGCTGGATACGACCTTACGGATATTTTGTTTATGATAAAAAAAGTAATCAATACTTTTTTATGCAATCTGATGAAGCACATAAAAATCAATTGATAAAAGAAGGAAAATCGTATCTTCAATCCGTTTTTCAGGAATACATGGATTATTGATTGAACAATTTAAACATTCACTGAGACGCATCAAAATGTTAAAACAACTCCATCGAAAAAAAAGTAACCGCAGTATCAATAAAGCGTACCTGTTAAACTTAATTATGGGAAGTTTAATTACTGCGGTAATCATTAGCATTTTTTGGATAATAAAGGAATATCAGCGTTTTGATATTGATGCAAACAAACAGAGAGAAGTTTATATCAACGAACAAAAATCGATAATTAAATTTGAAACTGAACGGGCTACCGATCATATTGATTACGTAAAATCACAAGCTATAACCAAATTACGAAAATTATTAAGCGAAAAAGTAAACGAATCCTACGACATAGCACAAAACATTTACATCAAAAACAAGGGGAGCAAAAGTAATGCCGAAATAAAGAAAATGATTACCGATGCTCTGCGAACTATTCGATATAACAATAATCGAGGGTATATTTATATTTATTCCTTGGATGGTTATCAGATATTGAATCAAAAAAATCCTAATAAAGAAAACAAGAACCGCATTGCACTCAAAGATTCTTTGGGTCGTCCGGTTATACAAAATGAAATCAATTTTTTAAAAACACACGACGAAGGCTTTCTTGATTATAATATTGATAAAAAAACGATTAACTGGAATAGAAAGGATTCCAAAATTGCTTATATTAAGCTTTTCAAACCCTACAACTGGTACATTGGAAGTAAGGAATATATTACCGATTTTAAAACTAATGTTCAGGAAGAAGTTTTGGATCGCATCAGTAAAATCCGCTTTGGATCCGACGGGTACATTTTTATTAATACCATTGATGGCAAATCATTGATAAAATATGGAAAAATACAAAATTCTCCACAAAACATATTGACATCAGGGGACACAAACTGGATAAACGTTTTCCACAATCAGGCAAATGTAAAATACAATGCAAACAAAAGCGGATTTATTGAATATCCATGGAAAGAAGTTGGGGCTTCATCCTTTTCAAAAAAAATCACTTATGTTAAGCACGTTCCCGAATGGGGATGGATTGTTGGCGCCGGAACCAACAGGGAAAAAATTGAAAAAGCAATTCAATTACAACGTATCAAACTGTTTCGAAGCATCGAAAACACGATAGCTCAAATCCTATGTGGTTTTATTATTATTCTTGTGATAAATTATTTAATTGCCCGATTTCTTGCCAAACGTACCGGGCAAAGTCTTGCCGTCTTTACTGTATTTTTTGAAAAAGCCGCCACTGAAAATAAGAAAATTGATTCCACCCAATTGTATTTTTCCGAATTTAAAAAACTCGCCGATTCAGCAAACAATATGCTTGAAGCAAGGGAAAAAATCCAACGGAAGCTTGAAGAGGAACAAATACTTTTAAGGGAAGCTAAAGAAAAAGCCGAAGAATCGGATCGGCTTAAAACAGCCTTCCTTGCCAATATGTCTCACGAGATTCGTACGCCCATGAATTCTATCATTGGCTTCTCCGATCTGCTTTCGGATGACGAAATTACCAAAGAGGAAAAAAACAATTATATTGCACACATAAATACTGCCGGCAATTCTCTTTTAAACCTGATTAATGACATATTAGATATTGCGAAAATTGAAGCCGGACAAATTACTATTACCAAATCCGATTGTGATATAAATGCTCTTTTAAATGAATTATATCTTACATTCAGTCAGCAGAAAGAAAAATTGGATAAAAAAGAATTGACAATAATTTATAATGATCAACCCTCAAAAACACACACTATTTATACCGATCCACAACGATTAAAACAGATTATGACTAACCTGCTGGGAAATGCCCTCAAATTCACAGAAAAAGGTTTTATTGAATTTGGGGTTGATCTGGTAAGCGCTGATAAATATATGTTTTTTGTAAAAGATACCGGCATTGGAATATCTCCGGAAAACCAACAATTAATTTTTAAACGTTTTAGTCAGGTTGACGGTTCGCACACCCGGAATTATGGAGGTACCGGGTTAGGGCTTTCTATTTCAAAAAATTTAGTAGAGCTAATGGGTGGAAAACTTTGGGTAGATTCTGTACAGGGACAAGGCTCTACCTTTTATTTTACGTTACCTTTAAAATAAAGTTCAAGAATATCTGGTCATTTTTTCTTTGTTCTCCCCCATTTCATCAAAACTTGTTGCACCTCATTAAATTTTATTGGCTTGCACAAATAATCCACCATCCCTACCTCAAAACATTTTTCTTTATCTTCCTGAAGGGCATTGGCTGTCATTGCAATGATATATGGATTGATACCATTTTGAGCTTCTAAAATGGCCTGCGTAGCTTCTAATCCATTCATACCCGGCATTTGAATATCCATAAATACAATATCGTATTTTTTTCGAGTAACAAAATCTACCGCCTCTCTTCCATTAGTAACAGAATCTACATCATAACCCATTTTACTCAACAGGGATATTACTAACTTCTGGTTAATCATATTATCTTCGGCAATGAGAATTTTTAATGGCAATTTTGAAGCAAGATTTTTATCAAAATTGTCATTATCCTCATTTTCTTTTTTTCTTTTTGAAATAACTTTAAGCACTAAATCAAATAATACCGTCATTTTTATTGGTTTCGATAACCGTGCTTCAAATAAATCCTTAGGAATATTATTAAAATGTCCAAGCGATGTAAGCAGAATTAATGGGATATGCTTTTTATCGGACATGCTTTTAAAAGCCTGTGCCAGTTGAATTCCATCCATTTCGGGTAATTGCATGTCAAGAATAGCCAGGTCAAAATCGTCATTATCCTTAATTATTTCCAATGCTTTTATGGCTGAATCTACCATTACCGTTTTAATTCCCCATGATTCAAACTGTAGATTTAATATCAATCGATTTGTCTGATTATCGTCAACAATCAAAGCGCAACAATTTTGCAATTCGGGAATATTTCCTTTGATATATAATTTTGTTTTCCCCTGATCCGATATTTTTAGCTTAAGCGTATAAATAAATGTTGAACCGACATTTATTGTACTTTTCACCCAGATTTTACCTTCCATAAGGTTAATCAATTGTTTTGAAATAGCTAAGCCAAGTCCTGTACCACCATATTTTCTTGTTGTTGAAGTATCGGCCTGTATAAAAGGATCGAAAAGATAATCAATCTTATCTTCATCAATCCCAATTCCTGTATCATCCACAGATATACATATTTCCTGTACACCTTCTTTTTCATCAATCTTTTCTACTTTGACAAAAATTTCGCCCTTTTCAGTAAATTTAATAGCATTATTAATCAGGTTCACCAAAATTTGCCTGAATCGTGTTACATCACCTAAAAAAGTTGAGGAAACTTCGGGTTGAATCAAATATAATAAATCAATTCCTTTTTCTAATGCTTTTTGCGCAAATAAGTCTAAGGTTGTTTCAATACAAGTCCTTAATTCAAATGGCGCTTCCTCAAGTGTTAATTTTCCAGATTCAATTTTTGAAAAATCAAGTATTTCGTTTACAATAGTCATCAAACTATCGCCACTGATCCTGATTGTTTCTACAAAATCTCTTTGTTCGGAAGTCAATTCGGTATCAAGAAGCAGACTCGTCATGCCGATAACTCCATTCATTGGAGTGCGTATTTCATGACTCATCATTGCTAAAAAATCAGATTTAATTTGATTTAATTTTTCTGCATTTGCTTTTGCCTTATTTAATTCATTTTTAATATGTTTATGTTGCGAAATAATGCCTTTTAATTGTTTATTTTCTTCTTCCAAAGCTAAAATTCGTTTTTTAGCATCATCGACATTGGATTGCAAAACACTGCCACTAATCACACCCTCCATTTGAAGCTGCTTCGATTCATTAATTTGTAAATTAATGCCCTTAACATCCTTTCCCCCGTCAATATCCTCGATGTACATTTTAAATGTATTTTGAATAAATTAGTAACTATTAGTAGTATAGAACATCAAATATTGAACCAATTATATAATACGTTGTCTTTTCAGATGTTGTATTAATTTATCACAATTTATTTTCCCATTTCTATTTAAGAAAGTCCCAAAATGGAATGATTAAAATTCTTTCTGATAAAAAGATAATACTTTTACAAAAATTAATAATTATTAACTTTGTACTTTTAATTTTTCACAAAAATTCCACTAATGGAAAAAATAAAGCTGCTTTGGGCAGAAAAACCCTTGCTTATAATTATTTGGTTGGCAATAATATTCCGTTTTATTGCTGTCATTTTTGCCAAAGGCTTTGGGATGCACGACGATCATTTTTTAGTAATAGAAGTATCCCAATCATGGATTGACGGAGTAAATTTTAATCATTGGCTCCCCGGAAGTGATGCAAATGCACAGCCTTCCGGGCATAGCTTTTTCTATACCGGATTAAGTTACTTTCTGTTTTATTTGTTACACTTATTGCAAATAAATGATCCTCAAACAAAAATGTTCGTCGTTAGATTTATTCATGCTGCATTTTCACTAATAACAGTTTATTATGGTTATAAGATAGTAGAAAAAATTGACAATAAATCATCAGCAAAAATTGTCGGGATATTGCTTGCCATTTACTGGATAATGCCATGGTTAAGTGTTCGTAACCTCGTGGAAGTGGTATGTATTCCTTTTTTGATTTTAGGCATTTGGTTTATTGTTAATTCCGAGCAAAAGAAGAATATCATGCTTGCCTATTTTTTATCGGGAATTTTCTTTGGGCTTGCATTTTCAGTCAGATTTCAGACTTTGTTTTTTACAGCAGGTGTCGGATTGGCATTACTGTTATTAAAGCGTTGGAAAGCTTCAGTTTATTTTCTACTAGGTTTGATTCCATGTATTTGTATTATTCAGTGTAGTTCCGATTATTATTTCTGGGGCTATCCGTTTGCCGAACTTGGCGAGTATATTCGTTACAATGTAGAAAATGCGTATAACTATTTAACTTCCTCATGGTATACCTATATTTTGCTTCTACTTGGAATTTTGATCCCACCCATTAGTTTCTTTTTATTTTTTGGGTTTTTCAGGACATGGAAAAAACATTTATTACCTTTTTTACCAACCTTAATTTTCTTGGTTTTTCATTCGTATTTCCCCAACAAACAGGAACGGTTTATCATTCCTATTTTTCCGTTTATCATTATGTTAGGTGTAATCGGATGGAATGATTTTGTCATCAAATCAAAATTTTGGCAAAACCATAAACAATGGTTAAGAGGAAGTTGGATTTTTTTCTGGGTAATTAATATTATCCTTTTATTTTTTGTATCAACCATGTATTCCAAACGTTCACGAGTAGAATCAATGGTTTATTTATCAAAATACAAAAACATTCACAATATTTTGATTGAGGACTCCAATCACGGACGGTCAAAACGCCCACCGCAATTTTATTTAGGGCAATGGGTAAAGGTAAGAGAATACGCCAACTCTAAAGAATACTCTCCATTATCTAAAGTATATGCAGGAGCTCAAAAAAGTGATTATCCAGATTTTATATTATTATTTGGTGATAAAAATCTTGAGAAAAGGATAGATTCTATCAAGACAATTGCACCCCACATCCAATACGAAACCACCATTCGTCCAGGGCTCATTGATATTGTTTTATTTAAAATGAATCCCATTAATTCAAATCAAACTATTTATATTTATCGAAATACCGATTTTTTTCCAACTAAATTAAACTAAAATGACTTCTAAAGAAGCCAGACAACAAATACAGGAACTCACTGAGAAAATCAATCAGCACAATTATAATTACTATGTGTTGGATGCCCCGACCATAAGCGATTATGAGTTTGACATGCTCCTTTATGAATTGCAAGACCTCGAAAAACAATATCCGGAGTTCGTTTTACCTTTTTCGCCCAGCCAAAGAGTAGGTGGAGAAATTTCTAAATCCTTCAAACAGGTAACTCATAAATATCCAATGCTTTCGCTTGGGAATACATATTCAGAAGAAGAAATACGGGATTTTGACAACCGGATCAGAAAAATACTGGGTGAAACGATAGAATATGTGTGTGAACTAAAATTCGATGGCGTTTCAATCAGTCTTATTTATCACAATGGCATTCTTAAACAAGCAATTACGCGTGGTGATGGAATTCAGGGTGATGACATTACAACCAACGTAAAAACAATCCACAGTATTCCACTCAAACTTTCGGGTAACGATTGTCCTTCCGATTTTGAAATTCGTGGTGAAATTTTTATGCCTGCAAAATCTTTTTTGAAAATAAATAATGAACGTGAAGAGACAGGTGATCAGTTATTTGCTAATCCGCGTAATGCAACCTCAGGCACATTAAAGTTGCAAGACCCAAAAGAAGTTGCCAAACGAGGTCTTGATAGTTACATGTATTACCTCCCTGATAAAAATCTTCCTTTTAAATATCATTACGAAAGCTTGGTTAAAGCCAAAGAATGGGGTTTTAAAATATCCAATTACATTGCCAGATGCAAAACCATTGATGATATTTTTAGTTTTATTAATCAATGGGATAATGGACGGCAAGGACTTCCCTTTGATATTGATGGAGTAGTTATTAAAGTGAATTCATTACAACAACAGGAAGAACTTGGATATACAGCAAAATCACCACGTTGGGCCATCGCTTATAAATTTAAAGCTGAAAGAGTTTTAACTCGTTTATTATCCATAAGTTATCAGGTTGGTCGCACAGGTTCCATTACTCCTGTTGCCAACCTTGAGCCTGTGCAATTGTCAGGTACTGTGGTCAAACGAGCTTCGCTTCACAACGCAGATATTATTGCAAATCTTGATGTTCGTATCGGTGATATGGTTTATGTTGAAAAGGGTGGCGAAATAATTCCTAAAATTGTTGGCGTAAACCTGAAACAACGCGATATTAATGCCCGTCCCATTGAATATATAACTAATTGTCCAGAGTGTGGGACTCCGTTGATCAGAAATGAAAGCGAAGCCAATCATTACTGCCCCAACGAAACAAAATGCCCGCCTCAAATTAAAGGAAAATTAGAACATTTTATAAGTCGCAAAGCCATGAACATCGATAGCCTTGGGGAAGGTAAAATTGAAATACTTTACGATAATGGATTAGTTTACAATGTTACTGATTTATTTGATTTAACTTACGAAAAGCTTTTAGGATTAGAAAAAGTATTTGAATCGTCGAGTGAAAAAAACAAGAAAATCAGTTTTAAAGATAAAACGGCAACCAATATCCTTAATGGCATTGAAGCTTCAAAAAAAACTCCATTTCATCAGGTATTATATGCTTTGGGCATTCGATACGTCGGTGAAACTGTTGCAAAAAAATTAGCCAGTCATTATAAAAATATAGATTCATTACTAAGCGCATCTTATGATGAATTAATTAAAGTGGATGAAATTGGCGACAAAATTGCCAAAAGTTTAAATGACTGGTTTTCTGCCCCCAATAACATTGAAATAATTAACAGACTAAAACAGCATGGGATAAGAATGGAAGCAACCGAAACAAAACAAAAATCTTCAAAATTAGAAGGGAAAATTTTTGTGGTAAGCGGTGTTTTTACCAATTTCTCACGCGATGAAGTCAAAAAAATGATTGAAGAAAACGGTGGAAAAAATTCAAGTTCCATATCATCAAAAACCACTTTTTTAATTGCTGGTAATGAGATGGGACCTGCCAAACTTCAGAAAGCAAAAGATCTGAATGTTCAAATTATTTCAGAAAATGATTTTTTAAATTTATTATTGTAATCCTTTTAATGTCTTTTGTTTAAAAAAAATAATTTCAGGAAATAATTTCACCATATATTTTTAACCATTTTGCATTCAAACAATAGTAAGACGGATTTGTTTTTATTGGCAGAACATAATAAAAATTTAACCTATGACCGTAAACATACCTCCATCTCAGCAAAAACGTCTTGTAATCATAGGTAGTGGTTTTGCAGGATTAAAATTAGCACAAAAATTAAGAAATTCTGTTTTTCAAATTGTATTGATTGATAAATACAATTATCACCAATTTCAACCGCTTTTCTATCAGGTCGCTACTTCAGGCATTGAACCAAGTGCTATTTCCTTTCCTTTGCGAAAAATTTTTCAAAAGGTTAAAAATGTATTTATACGCATTACCGAAGTTACTTTTATTGATACCGAAAAACAGGTTATCAATACTAACTTAGGTGATATTTACTATGATTATCTGGTCGTTGCAACAGGAGCCAATACTTCGTATTTTGGAATGAAATCCTTAGAAGAACATTCATTGCCAATGAAAACAACCGAAGAGGCTTTGAATCTAAGAAATTCAATACTTCAAAATTTTGAAGATGCATTAAGTTGCAAAAATGAGGCTGATAAAGAAGGATATTTGAATATCACCGTCGTTGGTGGCGGACCAACCGGCGTAGAAGTTTCGGGAGCATTAGCCGAAATGAAAAAATTTGTCATTCCTAAAGATTTTAAAGAATTAGACAGCTCCAAAATTCACATTTATCTGTTGGAAGCAGCCGATAAACTTTTGAACGGAATGTCGGAAATTGCATCGTTAAAAGCCAAAATATTTCTTAAAAGCTTAGGCGTAGAAGTAATTACAAATACAGCTGTTACAAATTATGACGGAAAAATTGTTGAATTGTCTGATGGAAAAAAAATCATTTCCAATACATTGATCTGGACTGCCGGAATCAAGGGGAATATTATCAATGGATTAAATTCAGATATTTTAGGCAAAGGAAATCGAATCAAGGTAAATAAATACAATCAGATTCAGGGATATGAAAATATTTTTGCTCTCGGCGATATAGCTCTGATGACGGAAGAAAAATATCCGAAGGGACATCCACAAGTTGCACAGGTTGCAATACAACAAGCACGATTATTAGCCAAAAATTTACTCAGAATTCAATTTAATAAGCCATTGCACCCGTTTAAATATAAAAACCTTGGTTCAATGGCCACTATAGGAAGGAATCGTGCAGTAGTTGATTTTCCCTTTGTCAGATTTCAGGGAATCTTTGCCTGGTTTGTCTGGATGTTTGTACACCTCATGTCTATCGTCGGTGTTAAAAACAGATTATTATTATTTATTAACTGGTTTTGGAATTATGTAACTTATGACCAATCACTTCGTTTAATAATTCGCACAAAAAAATAAGCTATTTTGCAATATTATTCAGGCATCTGTGGAATTTCGATTTTAACTTTTGGTTTCTCATCACTAACAGGCTGAATAAAAATCTTTTCTTCGGTTAAATCTCCGTTTTTATAAGTCAGTTTTTTTTCAACTTCACCTTTATCGGTATAATATATCCATACACCATCATGAAGATTTTTATTATAATTTCCAGAAACCATGATCTTACCATTTGAATAGTAAGAAATTGCCGGTCCATCTAATACATCATTTTTATAAAATAATGAGGTTTTTATACTTCCATCTTTAAAGTATTGCTGATTTTCGCCATCCTTTATTCCGTTTTTCCAGTTAATTTCTTCAGAAATTTTCCCATCAGCATAATAATTATGGCTAACCGATTCTTTTTTACCATTTTTGAACATCTCTTCGGAAATAAGGATTTCTTCTTCGTTAAAATACTTCCAAAGACTATCTTTTACGTTTTCCAAATATTTACCCACAGCCATTATTTTTCCATTAGGATAATACATGGTCGTATAAGATACTTTTCCACTTGCAGATATGGTTGATATAGTTTTTATTTTACCTGTGGGATAATAATAGATAAATTTACCCGTGGGAATATTATCATAAAAATTCCCTTCATATTTTAATTTACCTTGGTCGTCAAATTTCTTCCAATATCCTTGCTTTTTACCATTAGCATCGGTAAAATTTGAAATATTTTGTGCAAGAGATTCTTGTGAAAATAAAAAAATAAGACAACTATATAAAAACAAGTTTTTCAGTAAAGTGCTCATCGGACTATATTAGTGTTTGATTATCTGAATTTAAAACAAACCACTCGGGCTTATTTGTTTTTAACCTAATTTTGCATTGCAAAAGTAAAGAAATTTATAGATATATAAACAATTATAAATGAATAGATTTCCATCAAAATTAGTTGAAAATACTGTAAATGAACTTTCCCGATTGCCTGGTATCGGAAAGAAAACAGCCATACGACTTAGTCTTCATCTTCTTAAGCAAGATTCAGTAATTGCAGAAGCTCTTGGAAATTCAATTCTTAAAATGCGGCAAAACATAAAATATTGTACAAATTGTCACAATATTTCCGATACAGAAACCTGTGAAATTTGTGCAAATCCACAACGCGATCACAGTTTGATTTGTGTTGTTGAAGACGTCCGTGACGTTATGGCTATTGAAAACACAGCTCAATTTCATGGCATTTATCATATTTTAGGAGGAATAATATCTCCAATGGAAGGAATTGGTCCCGATGATTTAAATATTGAAACACTCGTTAAAAAGGTTCGGCTCGGAAATATTAATGAAATTGTTATGGCTCTTTCTTCTACCATTGAAGGAGACACTACGAACTTTTACCTATACAAGATGCTTAAAAATTTCCCGGTCATTATTTCAACAATAGCAAGAGGCATATCTGTTGGAGACGAATTAGAATATGCCGACGAAGTAACATTGGGTCGTTCAATTATCAATAGAATACCCTACGAAAACTCTCTGATAAAATAATTTATTCAATCAGAAATCTTATAATCCGTTTTCGGCTACCAACGGGATTTCCTCAAAATCTTCTTCATCATCAAATAGTTTCAATTGATTTTCGCTAATATAATATTCATCTTCAGGAGATAAACTGGAAAAATTAGCCAGAAACGTCCGAATAGCTGTTTTATAAAATTTATTGGGAGTAGTACGATGGCTATCACAATAACGATCAATCACTTTTTTTTGTTTATCGGAAAGTTTAAAAACAACTTGCCGATATTTATTTTTTTTGACTGATTTATATGGATTTTTCTTTGTCATTAGCTTATCTTTAAATCATATTGCTGTAAATCAGAAAGATGCTTCAATATAGAAATTAAGAGGCATGCTATGTTATTTATTTTTAATTATTTCGCGAATATCATAAATTATTTTTTGAGCCAGATGCTCTGCCTTAGTTGGAGAGTCGCTTTCAGAATAAATGCGAATAATCGGTTCGGTATTGGATTTGCGTAAATGAACCCATTCTTTTTCAAAATCAATTTTTACTCCGTCGCAGGTATTCAACGGGTGATTTTTATATTTTTCAGCTATTTCATTTAAAATATTATCCACATCCATTTCCGGAGATAATTGAATCTTATTTTTTGAAATATAGTATTCCGGGAATGTACTTCTTAACATCGAGCAACTTTTCCCCGATTGTGCTAAAGAAGATAAAAATAATGCAATTCCGACCAAAGCATCACGGCCATAATGCAATTCAGGATAAATAACACCCCCGTTTCCTTCGCCTCCAATAATGGCATTATGTTTTTTCATCATTTCAACCACATTTACTTCTCCAACAGAAGATGCAAAATATTCGCCACCTGCTTTTTCTGTAATATCACGCAAAGCCCTGCTTGAGGAAAGGTTAGAAACTGTATTTCCTTTTTTATGTTTTAAAATATAATCAGCCACAGCAACGAGTGTATATTCTTCTCCAAACATTTCGCCCTCCTCCGTAATTATTGCCAAACGGTCGACATCTGGATCAACAACGAAACCAAGATGCGCATTTGATTCGGATACTGTTTTAGAAATATCGAGCAGGTTTTCGGGTAAAGGTTCTGGATTATGAGCGAATTTACCATCTGGTTGGCAATTTAATTTCACAATATTCTTAACACCAAGATTTTTAAGCAATTCCGGAATTGCAATTCCTCCGGATGAATTGATACAATCAACTGCAATTTTATAATTTGCGGCTTTAATTGCCTCTACATCCACCAATGGGAGGTTTAATACTTTATCAATATGCTTTTGAATAAATGTATCATCAAAAGTGTATTTTCCCAAATTTTCGACTTCTGCAAAAGCAAAATCAACAGATTCTGCAAGTTCAAGTACTAAATTACCATCGGAAGCTGAAATAAATTCGCCAAGATTATTTAATAATTTTAATGCATTCCAATGTTTAGGATTATGACTGGCTGTAATAATAATGCCGCCATCAGCTTTAGTGTCTATAACAGCTATTTCCACCGTAGGTGTTGTAGAAAGCCCGATATCAAGCACATCTATACCCATTCCGAGTAATGTACCGATAACTAAATGATTAACCATTTCTCCTGAAATACGTGCATCACGCCCAATAACTAATGTAATCTTCTTTTTATCTGCACTTTTAATAATAAATTTTGCAAAAGCAGCTGTGTATTTTACAATTGCCATGGGGCTTAATCCGTCATTAACCGTGCCGCCAATTGTTCCCCGAATTCCCGATATAGATTTTATTAACGTCATTTTAAAAAAAATTTAACGACAAAATTATACTTTTTATGCTTTACCTATATTTTTGATTTGATGATTTTATATTTATGACATAACTACTTCAAAAACAAATTTATTTGATCCATCCCGAATCAAAATCTCGAAAACTCAACTTGAGTTATTATAAATTTTTCTTTTACGATATAAGCTATATCTTTCAAACCCACCTAAGAAAAACAACGAATATATATTTTTAGAAATGAGTAAATGCTTTAGAAAAATTATGTAGATTTGTATCGGAAATACTTTTAAAGATAAAAAATGGAAGAAAATTATAATCCATACGATTACGGGAATGAGGAGGAAGAGGATTATTTTCATTTATTGATCGAACGTTTCGAAAAAATGATAAATGAGCATCAATACACCTATTTTGATGCTGATGAATATATTGATATTATAGACTATTATTTGTTCCAGTTAAATTTCACAAAAACAAATATTGCTATCAAACATGCATTGGAGCAATATCCTCAAAATGTATTAATAAAATTAAAAAAAGCCCAGCTATTTGCTTCATCGAATCGCAGCGAAAAAGCCTTAACTATTTTAAAAGAAATAGAAACCATTAATCCTGCCGACAGTGAGTTTTTTTTGGCTCGTGGAGCTATCTATAGTCAACTTCAACGATATGAAAAAGCTATAGAAGAATACAAAAAAGCGCTGAGTGAAGCCGAAGCCCTGGACGAAGTTTATATTAATATCGCCTTTGAATACGAAAACTTGAAAAAATATGACAAGGCTTTGGAATATCTAAAAAAAGCCCTGACAATTAATAGCGATAACGATAGTATCCTCTTTGAAATAGCTTTTAGTTTTGAGGCATCTGGTAAAAATAATGAAAGCATCAATTTCTTTCTGAATTTTATTGATAACCACCCTTATTCCGTCAACGCATGGTTTAACTTGGGAGTAGCTTACAGTAACATCCAAAATTTTGAAAAAGCTATTGAAGCCTACGATTTTGCTATCGCCATTGATGAAATGTATTCTTCGGCTTATTTTAATAAAGCAAATGCCTTGGCAAATATAGGAAAATACGATCAGGCTATTGACGTTTACCGTGAAACGTTTCTTTACGAAGACCCTGAGGCTGTAACATATTATTACATTGGCGAATGTTTTGAAAATCTAAAAAAATATGATGCCGCTGAAATAAACTATCGCAAAGCCATAGAATTGAAAAATGATTTTATAGATGCCTGGCTTGGGTTAGGCATATCCCGTGATGAACTGGGCGATTCCGAATCGGCAATTAATAATATCATGAAAGCGATTGAAATTGATCCTTCTAACCCTGATCCATGGTTTATACTTGGCGATTTACAATTAAAATATAATAACATTGAGCAGGCTCTTCAATCCTACGAAAAAGTTTGCACCCTTGATCCTAAAAATGAAGAAATCTGGCTTGAATTTTCTGATGCTTTCACCAAAAAACCTGACTTCCAGAATGCAATTAATACAATTAATGAAGGTATCAAAATTCAACCCGAAAATCTGACTTTACAATATCGGTTAGTGGCTTATTATTATCAAATGAATAATAAAAAAGAAGCCTATCAACTATTAAAAAAATTATTATCAAAAGATTTTCAATTGCATAGCACGCTTTTAGATTATGCCCCTGAACTTCTAAATGATACAAAATGCAAAAAGCTAATACAAAAATATTCAAATTCTGAAAAATAATATTTATTAATACAAGTTCAACTATTTATTTCAAAAAATTAGTATCATGATGAATTTCAACTTATCATATCTACCACAGCGACCGGAAAAACCTCGTGAAAACGGAATAGCTATGGTAATGGATAAAGGTTTAAGTCTTCGCGAAGCCGAAGATTTTGTCTCCATTGCCAGTAATTTAACCGATTTTATGAAATTAGGTTTCGGCACTTCGTTGGTTACCAACAATTTGGTTGAAAAAATCAAAATTTATCAGCAAGCAAAAATAAAAGTATACCTTGGTGGTACACTTCTCGAAGCATTTTTAATTCGTAATCAATTTGATGATTATCTGCATCTCATTGAAAAACTTGGGTTAGATGCAGTAGAAGTATCCGACGGATCCATTATCCTTCAGCACGATACAAAATGTGAATACATAAATCAACTTTCGAAAAATTATATTGTATTGTCTGAAGTTGGATCAAAAGAAGCTGGAGTATTAATTTCCCCCGCACGTTGGATCAGCATGATGCAAGCAGAATTAGAGGCTGGTTCATTTAAAGTGATAGCTGAAGCCCGTGAAAGCGGAACTGTTGGCATATATCGTCCTGACGGGAGCGCTCACACTGCACTGATCAACAAAATTTCCTCAAAGGTATCAATGGAAAAAATTATTTGGGAAGCCCCAATAAAGTCCCAACAAGTCTGGTTTATCAAACATTTTGGAGCCAATGTAAATTTAGGTAACATTGCGCCCAATGAAATAATTTCTTTAGAGACATTACGTCTGGGATTGCGTGGGGATACATTTTTTACGTTCCTGCCCGAACAGTTTCAAATTAAAAAACAAAAAGTTACTGTAAAAAGTTAATAATCATGTCCCTGTTTGGTCTGATTGGTTTTCCTTTAACGCATTCCTTTTCTGCCGATTATTTCAATGAAAAATTTTCGGAGCACCACCCAGAAATACAAAATGTTAGTTATCAAATGTTTTCGCTGTCTAAAATTGAACAAATTCAAGATTTGATAATAAACAATCAGGAATTATGCGGACTAAATGTTACTCATCCATATAAAAAACTGGTTATTAATTATTTAGATGATATTAGCAATAATGCCAAAGAAATAGGAGCTGTAAATACTATCAAAATTATAAGAACCCAAAACAAAACCGAATTAATTGGCTATAATACAGACGGATATGGCTTTGAAAAAATGTTAAAACCATTACTAAAACCACATCATCAGAAAGCATTAGTTTTAGGTAACGGTGGCGTATCAAATGCCATACAGCATATTCTAAAAAAGAACAATATTTCTTTTACATTAGTAACACGAAAGCATTTAGATAATGAAAGTATTAATTACCATGATCTTAATAAAAATATTATTGAGGAGCACTCAATTGTAATTAATGCTACTCCCGTTGGGATGTTTCCCAATGTTACGGATTATCCAAATTTTCCATATCATTTTCTAAACCAACAACATTTAATAATTGATCTGATATACAATCCATTAGAAACTAAATTTTTACAATTTTCAAAAAAATATGGAACAACTACTAAAAATGGCTTAGAAATGTTTCATTATCAAGCTGAAAAATCATGGGAAATATGGTGCTCATGATTTATTTTGTATTAATTAAAGAATTAAATTAATTTTGCATTCTAAATTAACGATTTATGTTTTGGTCGAAATTGTTTAAACTATTTGAGATTTTTGTAGTATTTCTTTATTATGTCATTGGTTTTTTTCTGTTATTCTTTTCCCAAAATTACAATTTACCAAAAAATATTAAAATAATATTTGGTATTTTTTTCATTTCCTATGGTGCTTTTCGTACCGTACGGATTTGGAATAAATACAAAAACAAAATATAAATATCAACTTGTTTCTTCGGCATTAAACATAGTATTACAGTTCAATCACAATAAAATCGACACATTATTGTTATACTTTATGATTTAACTTAAAAAATAAGCAATGAAAACAAGCATTTTTACAATAACAGGTAAATCCTTGATTATTTTGTTCCTTTCGTTAATATTCGGTTGCGGGAATCGTAGCGATAAAAAATTTGATGAAACTCCAACACGGGGTAATGTTAAAATTGCAGTTGACGAATCGTATCAACTTCTAATAGATACAGAAATTTATACGTTTCATTCCATTTACAAATATGCCCAAATCAATGTAGATTACACTACAGAAACCAAAGCATTTGATCTTTTTTTTAAAGATTCTATCCGGTTAATGATTGTGAACAGAAAATTAACAGATGCTCAGGAAGAAAATCTCAAAAAAGCACAAATCATTCCCCGAACTACAAAAATCGCTTATGACGCTCTTGCATTAATTGTAAACAACGATAATCCTGATACATTAATCAGATACGACCAATTAAAAGACATTTTTACAGGCAATTTATCCAAATGGAAAAATATTAATTCTAAATCTACCTTAGGCAATTTGGCAGTTGTTTTCGATAATAATGAATCGGGCAATCCAAGATATATAAGAGAAAAATTTTCCGTTAAAGGAAAATTTCCATCTTATTGCTATGCCGTTAAATCAAATGAAGAAGTTATTAATTTTGTAAAAAATAACAAAAATGCACTTGGCATCATCAGTGTAAACTGGATAAGCGATCCTCACGACACCATTTCCCACCGGTTTCTCAACGAATTACACATTGTAAGCGTTGGACAGGAAGGAGATATTAATGGAACCGGAGAGTTCAGAAAACCTTATCAAGGTTATATTGCCGAAGGTTCATATCCATTTATAAGAGAGGTGTATGCTATTTCGCGTGAAACTTTTGCTGGACTTGGCTCTGGTTTTATTTCTTTCGTTGCCGGAGACAAAGGACAACGAATTGTTTTAAAATCTGGTTTAGTACCAGCCACAATGCCTATCAGACTAATTGAAATAAAAAAGAATAAATAAAAACAACAAATAATTTCTTATCCGTTATGTATAAAATAGCATTAAAAACTATCGGCGCTCTATTTGCTTTTTTTGGCTTATGTACCTCATCTTTGCTGGCTCAAGATATAACATACGCTATAAAACTTACAGAAAGCGAGCAATTCGAATCTGCAGAAAAAGCTTATAATGTTTTACTTAAACAAGAACCTAATAATGGTGATTATTATTACTATTACGGTGAAAACTATCTAAAACAATATTTTTCGGACCCAGCAAATACGTTGTTCAAAGAAGTTGCTGAACCTGCAGGTAAATTATTTAACAAGGGTATAACTGTTGATCCAACAAATCCTATGAATTATATTGGTTTGGGTAAAATTGCTATGTATAATGGCGATACCAGTCAGGCTAAACCTTATTTTGATAAAGCCCTTTCGTTTTTACCCACCAAAAAAAATAAGCTAATTATGTCTCCGGATAGGCAAGCTTTAGTCCTGTACAAGATTGCAGAAACCTATGTTAAAGCCGAAAAACCAAATCTTGCTGAAGCAATTTCCCTATTAGAAAGAGCTAAAAGCATCATAAAAGACCCCAATCCCAAAAATGCCGGTAAGGATTTAGTAAAAGTCCCCGAACTTTACCTGGTTATTGGCGACTATTACATTTACGGATTAAACGACGGTTCAAATGCCATCGAAAACTATAAAAAAGCTCAAGCCTTAGACCCTACTTCATCCAAGGCAAAACTTCGTATTGGGCAATTATGGGTAAGAGCTAGAAATTACAATGACGCCCTGTTATATTATAAAGAAGCCCTTAATATTGATTCCACTTTTGCACCTGCTTACCGTGAATTAGGTGATTTATATGCTTTGGCTCGCCAATATGATAACGCTATTGCAAATTATAAAAAATTCTTAAGCCTCTCCGGCGATAATATTTCTGCAAAGATCCGTTATGCTTCCGCTTTGATAAATGCTAAAGATTATGAAGAAGCCATTATTGACATCAATCAAATTATAATGGTTGACTCCACCCATAATGATTTAAACAGAGCTTTGGCTTATTCCTATTATGAAACTGGAAAATTTGATAAAAGTATAGTTTATATTCAAAAGTTCCTGAAAAATGCAAAACCAGAGAAAATCAGAGCCGATGATTATGTATATTGCGGCAGAGCTTATGCAAAGATAAAAAACGACTCTTTAGCTGCAGCAAATCTTTATATTGCTTTTCAGATGGATACCACAAAAACCGATCTTTTATCAGAAATAGCCCTATCATACAGTAAATTAAAAAAATACGATGAAGGAATTAGCTTTTTTGAAAAGAAAATTGCCATGGGCAAAGCCGTAGCCAGCGACTATTATAACCTGGGAAAGGTTTATTATAATGTTCAAAAATGGGATAAAGCCGACACTACTTTCGCCACCTTTAATGAATTATTGCCCGATTATGTTCAGGGTTATAGCTGGAGGGCTCGTACCAAATCAAATATGGATCCTGATGCAAAACTTGGATTAGCTAAGCCAATTTATGAAAAATTAATCATTAAAGCGCTCCCCGATTCTGCAAAATATATTAAAGAAATTACAGAAGCTTATTCATTTCTGAGTTATTATTATTTCGTACAATACAACTCTTCTCATAGTGCTCGTGATGCCGCCAATTCAGTATTATATTGCGAAAAGGTATTAGCAATCACACCAAATGATGAAAAAGCCAAGACGATTCTTAATGAAATGAAAGGAAAAGCAAAATAAATTTAAAAACAAGTTAGTCGATTATAAAACAAAACTATAAACCCAGTTTATAAACCCAGCGCCACAATTTTTTTATTATTAATTAAAATTTATTTATTTTTGTGGCGTTAAATTATTTACAAATCTAAATTAATTAAAAACAGTAACTAAACTTTAAATTCTTTAAAAATGAGCAAAAACGGTCAACCACTAAAAGATGCATTACGTTCAGTATTTGCAGTCGGTACTATTGTGATAGCCCTTGTTATCGGTTTCGTGATTTTCAAATTCATCATGGGAAATCCTATCAACTTCGAAGGCGGAAACCCTAAAGGTCAACCACTACCAGGAAATTATTTAGGCGTTATTTATAAAGGGGGATATATTGTACCTTTATTGATATCTCTTATATTAATTCTTTTTACCTTCGCTATTGAACGTGCAATTACACTTGCAAAAGCCAAAGGAAAAGGCAGAATCAATGTATTTGTTTCCAATATTCAGAACTATCTTGCAAAAGACCAACTTGATCAAGCTATTGTTGCCTGTGACAAACAAAAAGGTTCTTTGGCTAATGTTATGCGTTCGGGTTTAAATAAATACAAAGCGTTAAAAGATGACGAAACCCTTGAAAAAGAACAAAAAGTTTTATCTCTTCAAAAAGAATTAGAAGAAGCCACTGCTTTGGAATTACCTATGCTTTCACGCAACTTGGTTATTCTTTCAACCATTGCTTCTATTTCGGTACTTATCGGTTTGATCGGAACTGTATTAGGTATGATCCGTGCATTTGCCGCTTTGGCTTCCGCAGGTTCACCTGATGCATTAGCTCTTGCAACCGGTATTTCTGAAGCTCTTATCAATACAGCTTTCGGTATCAGCGGTTCTACAATTGCTATTATTCTTTTCAATTATTTCACTACACGCATCGACAGCTTAACATTTAAAATGGATGAAGCTAACTTCAGTTTACTTCAGACATTTAATACAAAAATTAAACGATAATTTATTCTGTTTTATATAGCCTTTGCTATTCATAAATAGATTAAAAAAAAAATCAATATGCCAAAAATTAAGCTACCGGTTAAATCTCCACACATAGACATGACGCCTATGGTGGACTTATTTTCGCTGTTGTTGACATTCTTTATGTTAACCTCATCTTTTAGACCCCAGGAAGCTGCAATTATTGACACCCCAACATCTGTATCAGAAAAACAATCGCCAGACAAAAACATAATGACGTTATTGGTTGATAAAGATGGTAAAGTATTTTTCAATATTGATAATGGAAAAGACTCTTCTACAAAATTCAGGGCCGACGTATTGCAGGAAATGGGTAGCAAATATAATATCAAATTTAACAAGACTGAAATCGAAAGATTTACTAAAATGTCATCTTTTGGGATGCCCATTAAACTTGTTAAATCATGGTTAAATACTCGCGATTCTAAAAAGATTGAACAGTACCAGGTAGGTATGCCTATGGACTCTCTTGATAACCAACTTTTATACTGGATTTATTGCTCACGCAAGATCAATCCTAATTTTGAAGTAGCTATCAAAGCAGATGCCACTACCGATTATGCCAAGGTTAAAAAGGTAATGGACTACTTACAGGATAACAAGGTTAACAAATTCAATCTGGTTACTAATCTTCAAAAAGAAGAGGCTAAGCCAAGTGATATTAAATAATTTTGATTTTAAATCATAATATACGGAGAAATAAATATGGCTGAAATAATCCAAGAAGAAAGTGGAAAAAAAGGAGGAAAGCGCAGAGCTAAAAAATCGGCTCCACACATTGATATGACCCCAATGGTTGACTTAATGTGTTTGCTTATTACCTTCTTTATGCTTACCACGGCCTTCAGTAAACCGAAGGTTATGGAAATTACCATGCCTGAGAAAAATAAAGATGATAAACCTGCTGACGCCCCTAAAATTTCGGCTGATCGAACTCTCAATATTCTAATTACTGGTAATGATAAAATTTATTACTATAATGGATTGGCAGAACCCGGAAAACCTTTACCAGCTTTAATAGCTACTAACTATAGTAAAGATGGAATTCGTAAAGTATTATTAGAACTGAATAAAGATTTGTTCACTAAAATTTACGATTTGCGCCAGAAGCGTTTAAAAGGCGAAATAAAAATGGCTGACTCAACCTTTAATGAACAAATTAAGGGTTTTAAAAGAGCTGATAAATTAGGACCTATTGTGCTGATAAAAACCGACGATAAAGCCAAGTACAAAAATGTAGTTGACATTATTGACGAAATGGCTATTGCCACCGTTGCACAGTACGTTGTTGTTGACATTTCCCCGATTGAAATGGGAATGATAAAAAACGCTCCTAAATAAATTGATATTTGTAATTAATATTTAAAAGGTAAAACTATGGCAAAAAAAGAGCGTGCCGAACAATGGGACGAAATCGTTTTTGAAAAAAGGAACAAAGCTTATGGTGCTTACTTTTTGCGAAAAATCTATAATAAGCATTTAAACATTTCTCTTGCAATTTCTGCTACTATTTTATTGTTAGCCGTAACCATTCCTTTGGTTGCCGGTTACATGAATAAAAAGACCAGAATCATTGAAGATAAATCAGTAGCTGCCGAAATGATGGATTTAGCTAAAAGAGAAGATGCACCACCACCTCCTCCACCTCCACCTCCTGCTGAAGCTTTGGAACAAAAGGTTAAGTTTACAGCTCCTGTGGTTGTTGAAGAAGAAGTGGAAAGTGGCGGGTTGCTGTTACAGGACGATTTGAACAAACAACCGGTAAACAATGTGCCCGTTGAAGGTGATCTTGTGGTTGAAGATAAACCCGTAGAACAAGTTATCGAACAAGCTGCGCCGCAGGAAATTTTCACAGTGGTTGAAGAATCACCCTCTTTTTCGGGTGGCGAAGAAGCCCGTATCAAATTCCTGCAGCAGAATATTTCTTATCCTCAGGTAGCAAAAGAAGCTGGTATACAGGGAACCGTTTTTGTTACCTTCGTAGTTGAAGTTGACGGTTCGGTGAGCGACGTAAAAGTATTACGTGGTATCGGCGGCGGTTGCGACGAAGAAGCTATCAGGGTTGTTAGATCTATGCCCAAATGGTCTCCAGGTAAACAACGTGGACGGCCTGTAAGGGTACAGTTTAACATGCCTATCAAATTCATCCTTCAGGGATAAATAAGAGCATATCATAAACTTTAAAAAAGACCCGGTAATTTATTATCGGGTCTTTTTTATTTCCCTAGGTTTATGGTTCGACATTATCTCCGGCGTTTTAGAAACCCCCAGGGTTTCCAAAACCCTGGGGGTTTCTAAAAAAAATGGTTAGCCCAAACAAGAAAGTCGTTAAAGCAACCAAAAAAATGGTCAAAGCAACCGAAAAATTAGTTAGAGTAGCCGCAGCATTGGTTAGAGTGAACGGAGAAGTCGTTAGAGTAGCCGGAGAAATGGTTAGAGTGAACGGAGAAGTCGTTAGAGTAGCCAGAGAAATGGTTAGAGTGAACGGAGAAGTCGTTAGAGTAGCCAGAGAAATGGTTAGAGTGAACGGAGAAGTCGTTAGAGTAGCCAGAGAAATGGTTAGAGTGAACGGAGAAGTCGTCTGAGTAGCCGGAGAAGCCGTCTGGATAGCTAAAATCAAATTTGCTGAGAATTCGTTAGGATAACGTGGTGGTTAAACGTGATTAGCCCCGAATTCAATCCAGGGTAAGACTGTTCTGTAAATCAAAAAACCCCGGAAGGATTCAATATGGTTATCATTGAATCCTTCCAGGTTTTTTGACGATAAAATCGACTCATATTCAGGATTAAAATCTCTTCAGTACTTTAGTAATCCTTTTGTCTATCAAGCTTTTATTTACCATTCTTAACTCCGGAAATGAGCGTACGTTGCAAAACCGTTTAAAACAACGACATCTGCAAGGGTTCATCCGGCGGATTTTCCTCGGTTTTCTTACTCTTTGCGCCCTCTACTTTTTCGGGATTGGTGATTTCAAAGTCAATATCTTTGGGAGGTATTGTTTCTCCACCTTTTTTTTCTTCGTCCTTCGATACAGCAAGTTTGGCCGGCGCTACTTTATTCGGTTCAAAACTGATAACCGGCTTTTCGGAGGGTACTTCCTTAACCGGAGCTTTTGGTGATAATCTCACCGGCGTTTTAAAACTGATTTCCGGTTTACTTATTTCATCAGGCTGGCCCTCCCCTGTTTTTTCTATTTGCGCCACATCGTCCTGGTTATTGGTTTCCGCATCTTTTGCGTTTCGATCAGCCTTTTTGGTGCCGTCTCCGGCAGTCCTCTCACCGGTTTCGTCCGTTTTATTAAAAATTTCACCGGTTTCCGGGTTGTCATCATCCGAACCGGCATCATCATCCAACGTTTCCGGTATCGCATCTTCCTCTTCTTTTTCGTAAGGCAGAGGGTCGAGCGGTATTATTTCCTTTACAGGCAAAGCCGACAGCCTTTTCCCGACGGCTTTATATCCTTTTACGTCAATAAAGTCGGTCAGGGGCAGTATTTCGTTCGGATGCGACTTTTTCAGGGCCGCTTCATCAAATGATAATTCTATCTGCGGAAGCACATCGATGGAAACAAAAATTAATTTAGAGCCATCGCTTTCGCCAATAAAATCAGTTTTTTTATCTCCACCTTCCGCTATAAAGCGTTTGACATAATAATCCTGTTTTGTACCATTAAAATAAACGGCTGTAATCACCTTTTCAGGATCATATTTTTCAATAATCACCAGATCATCGTCGAAATGATTAGCCAGGTCGAAATTAACCAGCTTATATTGTCCCGACTGCATGATGGTAAGTATTTTATCATCGCCATGAAAATCGCCCAGCAGCTTGCCTCGTGTTTCAGTGTTGAGCCGTTTAATGCTTTCGTCGAACCAGATTTCGCGGGCGCCGAGTGTGGAAACTCCGTCTTCCTTTTTGTCTATTTTGCGAACCAAATGCCGCGAAAGGATATTTCCCATCGAACCACGCCCTTTGATTTCGAGGGCGCTGAAATCAAATTCAAAGAAAAGTTTCTTAAGCTTTGGCTTTGCTTTCAGGTAAATTTTAATTACTTCGGCTTCACCATTGGGATTGGCACTAAAATAAAGCACTTTGCTGCCCGGATTTCCTTTGGTTAAATCGTATTCTTTGTCGCGGGTAATGCCCACAACCGCAAAACGCTTAACCATAGCCTTTCCATACTTTCCATCCTGGTAAACCATGTTATAAATAGTGCGGTCGTCGTTGCGTTTAAAAACGTCAATATGGATTATATTTTCGCCAACAAAGATTTTTTCACTTACCTTGGTAACGATAAATGTACCGTTTTCACGAAAGACAATAATATCGTCGATATCGGAACAATCGCAAACGAATTCGTCCTTTTTAAGACCCGTTCCGGCAAATCCTTCCTGGCGGTTAACATACAATTTCTGATTGGCAGCCGCTACCATCGTTGCTTCAATGGTATCAAAATTACGGATTTCGGTACGTCTCTCCCTGCCTTTGCCGTATTTTTTCTTTATCTGGTTAAAAAAATCAATAGCATAATCCACCAGATGCTCCAGGTGGAAAATGGTTTCATTTATTTCATCTTCCAGCCCTTTGATTATCTCATCGGCCTTTAAGGAATTATAGCGGGAAATACGTTTGATTTTTATTTCGAGCAGGCGAAGGATATCATCGGTGGTAATTTCGCGGTAGAACTGTTTTTTGTATGGTTCCAATCCTTTATCCACGGTAACCAGCACATCTTCCCACGATTTACACTCTTCAATATCGCGGTAAATCCGGTTTTCGATAAATATTTTTTCGAGCGAAGAATAAAGGAGTTGTTCGGTAAGTTCGTTCTTTCTTATTTCCAGTTCTGTTTTCAGAAGGTTGAGCGTGTTCCCGGCTGAAATTCTGAGAATTTCTTTAACATCCGTAAAGCGGGGTTTATTTCCTTCAATAACGCAGGCATTGGGAGATGCCGATATTTCGCAGGCTGTAAAAGCATACAGGGCATCTATCGTAGTGTCGGGCGAAACGCCGGGCGAAAGGTGAACTAAGATTTCAACATTTTGAGCCGTATTATCGTCTATCTTGCGGATTTTAATTTTGCCTTTATCGTTGGCCGCAATAATCGTATCGATGAGCGAGCCGGTAGTCGTTCCGAAAGGAATTTCGGTTATTACAAGTGTTTTTTTATCAAGCTGGCTGATCTTAGCCCTGATTCTGACTTTACCGCCCCTGTTTCCATCGTTGTATTTGGAAAAATCGGCTAAACCACCCGTAGGAAAATCGGGAAAAATTTCAAAATCCTTTCCAAGCAAATGATTAATAGAAGCGTCAATAAGTTCGATAAAGTTATGGGGAAGAATTTTTGAGGATAATCCCACGGCAATTCCTTCCACACCCTGAGCTAAAAGCAAGGGAAATTTTACGGGAAGAGTTACCGGTTCTTTATTACGCCCATCATACGATAGTTTCCAAAGCGTAGTTTTAGGATTAAAAACCACATCAAGGGCAAATTTTGAAAGGCGGGCTTCAATATAACGGGGAGCGGCAGCACCATCGCCGGTAAGGATGTTTCCCCAGTTTCCCTGACAATCAACCAGCAGATCTTTTTGTCCAAGCTGAACCAGGGCATCGCCAATGGAAGCGTCGCCATGAGGATGATACTTCATGGTGTGCCCTATAATGTTTGCCACCTTGTTGAAACGTCCGTCGTCAAGATCCTTCATGGAATGCAAAATCCGTCGTTGTACGGGCTTAAACCCATCTTCAATGGCAGGAACAGCACGTTCGAGAATAACGTAAGAAGCATAATCGAGGAACCAATTCTGATACATTCCCGACATGGGAATAATTTTTTGTAGTTCGCCCGAAGGCATTTCTACCGTGTCGTCGTGTTCATCAAAATTATTGTCTACTCCTTCTATTTCATCCATTTCTATTTATCCTTCCAAATTCTTAACAAAACTACTTCAGAAGCCAGAAAAAGCAAAGCTAAAAGTACAAAAGTTTTCCACAATTGTATTCCATTATTCATTTCCGACAGCGCTTCCGCAAGTGGTTTTTCTTTGACTTTGAACACCTGGATATTTTTTTTACCTGATTTATCGATCAGATTTTGCAGTTTATTTATGCTTAAACATTCGAGATTGGATTCGCGCCGGTCGTAATTAAAAGCAATACCGCTGATATCTTTATTCCCATCAAAAATAGTATAATTTCCGGCTTCTTTTACCTGATGATGCATTAGTAAAGAAAGCCGGAGACCCGTTTTCTTTATTTCGGGAATAACTTCAAAGTTTTTTTCTTTGCTCCTGATTTTAAATACCGGCTCGCTGCCTGTTTTTGCTTCGGGCAAATCAATGATTTCATCATTTCCAAGATTATAAAACAACTTGTTGATATTAGCGCTCAGCAAAGCCATGCGATACAAAACGGGAACAAAAAGAGTATGTCGTGGAAAACTGGTATACTTACTATCCAACGGACTTGCAAAGAGATAAACATAGCCTTTTCCAAACGGATAAACGCTGCAAAACGAGCATCCGTCAGCTAATGGCAGCAAGGTTTCGCCCGACGAATGAACGGTTTTTTCGATACGGAAATGCGAAAAGACAAAAGGCAAATCCAGGTTATCGGGAACCGACTCAAAAACATCGTTGAAAAGGATATTTTTAAAATTTATTGAAGTCATTTTAACTTTTGCCGTATCCTTCGAATGGAAAAGATCGGAGTGAACGGTTGCTAAAAAATTGTTGTAACTTTTTATATCTATCGTCTGCGATGGGATCACGGTAACACAGCCACCCTTGGAAATAAATTGGGTTAATGCCTGGCTTAAGCCCGTGTTGATTGCCGGAAGCTGATTGAGAATGATAAAATTAAAATTATCGATGGTGGAATAATTCAGACTGCTTTCGGGCAAATTGGTGTATTTTACAATTGAATCGCCAACGAATAGCGAATTAAGATATACATTCTCGACAGCCCCATTTATACATAGCGCTCTAATGGTAGAAGTTACAGGATAGGTAAAATAGAATCTGTCGTCGAAAGTTATGGGATAATCGGTAATTTCCAATTTCCCGAACTGCCATCCATCTTCATGATTCGTATAAGAAATCTCCAGTTCAGCCTCTCCTCCGCCCTTGATATTGAAACTGGCGACAGCCCTTTGTTTGTTGTTTATGGTAAGCTTTAACGGAATTTTCTCAAAGGGTTCTTGGGATGTATTTTTAATTCTGACTTTCAGTTTTTCACCTTGACCCAATTGATGAACGGGAGCCTCAAACCAGCAACTGTCAATATAAAGGTTGTTTGATACTTTGGATGCGACAGGGATAAGAACCGTGTTAAAATTAACAGACTTTGGTATATCGGCTAAAGTAGTCGTCGACGTTTGAAAATCGGAAATCAAATAACTGAAATTCGCCGGCGAACGGCTTTCCAAAAACAAATCGGATTGACGGCGAACAACGGTAGAAATATCTTTTACGGCTGATGAAATTTTAACTTCATCCACCTGGTTCAGAAATTCTTCCTGAGTAATAAAACGCTGCTGACTTCCTTCAAAATCGTTGGTTAGCAGTTGAAACAAATCGGATGATTTATAAACGGAAGCAATTTCTCTAGCTTTAGCTTTGGCTTCATCGAGCAGAATGCCATTTTCGTTGCGGGCTTCCATGCTAAAGGAATTATCAATATACACGCTAACCGCATTGCGGGCTTGTTGTTTTATTTGATTTCCGTTTATCGGAATATAGGGTTGGGCAAAGGCCAGCACAAGGCATAGAATGGCCAATATTCGTAAGAAAAGAATGATTAAATGACGAAGCCGGGATTGTTTCTGGCTTTGGAGCTTAATTTCCTGAAGGAATTTTACATTGGTAAAGTATACTTTTTTGAATCGTTTAAAATTAAAAAGATGGATAACCACCGGAATAGCTATGGCTAAAAGTCCTAACAAAAACAAAGGGTTAACAAACTGCATGGGGTGATCTCTTTCTTTTCAGCAAAAATAAAAAACTCCCTCGTTCAGGAGGGAGTTTTAAAAAGTATTTTTAAACAATTTCTCTGTACATGGATTGGTAATTTATTGTACAGAGGAAATTCATAAAATTTTTATGAAACAAATTATTTAAAATTTAACGTTCAGATTAAATAATACCCTGATCAAGCATTGCATTGGCAACCTTAAGGAAACCTGCGATGTTAGCGCCTTTTACATAATTAACATATCCGCTGGCATCTTTTCCATGTTTTACGCATGATTCATGAATGCTGGTCATGATATGGTGCAGACGATCGTCAACTTCCTTAGCCGGCCAGTTGAGTTTCATGGAGTTTTGTGTCATTTCCAGACCGGAAGTGGCAACACCACCTGCATTAACAGCTTTACCCGGAGCATAAAGCATTTTATGTTCGATAAACAGTTCAACGGCTTCTGGTGTACAACCCATATTGGAAATTTCGCCGATAAGTTTACATCCGTTAGCAAGCAATTGTTTTGCATCTTCGCCATTCAATTCATTCTGGGTAGCACAAGGCAGAGCAATGTCGCATTTCACTTCCCAAGGATGTTTTCCCTGATGGAATTGAGCATTAGGATATTCATACGAATAAGGTTTTACGATATCCTGATTCGAAGCACGAAGTTCGAGCATATAATTAATCTTTTCACCAGAAATACCATCGGGATCATAAATATAACCATCGGGACCAGAAATAGTAACAACCTTAGCGCCTAATTCGGTAGCTTTAAGGGCAGCACCCCATGCTACGTTTCCAAAACCGGAAATAGCAACTACTTTACCTTTTAAATCTTCGCCTTTGGCTTTTAACATTTCTTTAACAAAATAAATTCCGCCAAAACCTGTAGCTTCAGGACGAACAAGGCTTCCGCCCCAGTTTAAACCTTTTCCTGTTAAAACGCCTACATGTTCGTGGGTCAGTTTTTTGTACATTCCATAAAGGAAGCCAATTTCACGACCACCAACTCCGATATCACCTGCAGGAACATCAGTTTCCGGTCCTATAACTTTCCATAATTCGAGCATAAACGACTGACAAAAACGCATAACTTCGGTATTGGATTTGCCTTTGGGATCAAAATCTGAACCACCTTTAGCACCACCCATAGGAAGACTGGTAAGACTGTTCTTGAAAATCTGTTCAAAACCTAAGAATTTTAAAATACTAAGATTAACACTCGGGTGGAAACGTAATCCGCCTTTGTATGGTCCAATGGCCTGATTGAATTGTACCCTGTAACCAAGGTTAACATGAACATTTCCGCTGTCGTCAACCCAGGGAACTTTAAAAGCTAAAATCCTGTCTGGTTCAACCAAACGTTCAATAATTTTTGCTGTTTCAAACTGAGGATTGTCGTTGTAGACATCTTCAATAGAGTCCAAAACTTCTCGTACCGCTTGCAAATACTCAAGCTCGCCCGGATGTTTTTTCTCCAGGTCGGTCATGATTTTTTCTACGTTCATTTTAAAAAAATTTTTAATTATTATTTATGTGATAAGATGAAAAGTGGTTTTAAAAAACGTTACAAAATTAATCGTTATAACCCGATATATCCTAAAAAATTATTATTTTTTTTACACCCTTAAGCAACTGTTAATAAATCAAATATGATTTTTTGTATGTATAAATTCGCTTTTAATCGATTAAAACGGCCTTTTTATTGAGATTATTTGTCCGTGTATTACTTAACAATGTTGCTTGTTTTACTTACTGTTTTTCTCCGTTTTTAAATATGTCTACCTTTATAATTTTTCCTTTTTTGTCGAAAATACGTTCGGTACCATCCTTTTTATTGTTTACATAATGGGTTTCGTACTCGAGTTTTCCATCAGGAAAAAATGAGTTCAGCACACCGGAACCATTATTAAAAATTCCGGCGCCTACTTTTTTGCCGGTTTCATTATAATAATTCCATTCTCCATCTATTTTCCCGTTTTTATAAAAGCCCGTAACTTTTGGGTTGTTTTCGCTCCACCATACCCGATAACTGCCATTGGGCAGATCATTGGTATAATTTTCTTCCGAAATCATTACTCCATCATCGTTCCAGGTTGTAGACATTCCATTGAGTTTATCCAAAGCATAGTTCTCTTCCAGAATTTTTATTCCCCTCAAATTCCAGCGACTTAATACTCCGTTCAGTTTATCATTTTGATAAGTGCACTGCATTTGTTTGATACCATTTTCCCAATACCAGGTGGAAACGCCATTCATCTTCCCATCTTCTTTGGAAATTTCGGATTTTTTCCGGCCATTAGGCCAGTATTCGGTTTTCGGACGGTTGCAACCGCTCATTTCCATAACGAAAAAAAACAAAATCATAAAATACAAAACATGACTCGCCTTCATATACCATTATCTTTGTTTGTATGGTAACGATGGAAATTTTCTTTTATTTTAAGATCAAAAGTTTGTTTCCAAGACAAATGGTTACTGATCGTCCGAAACATCACTGCTTCGTTGCTTAACCGCTTCATATAAAATAACGCCTGCGGCCACCGAAACATTCAGCGATTTTATTTCACCGGCAAGGGGTATTTTTACCAACACATCGGCTATACGAAGATACTCCGGACTAATTCCCTCATCTTCCGAGCCAAGAATAAAAGCGGTGGGAAGGCTGTATTCGGATTTATAATAATAATTGGGCGCTTTCTCGGTGGCTGCTACAACTTGAACACCGCTATTTTTGAGGTAAGCGATAGTATCCTTTAAATTTGAACTTCGGCAAACAGGTATTTTGTTTAATGCACCTGCCGACGTTTTCATGGCATCGGCATTTGCCTGTGCGCTTCCCTTATCGGGAACAATGATGGCATTCACACCCGAGCATTCGGCCGTACGGGCAATAGCTCCAAAGTTACGCACATCGGTTATGCGATCGAGAATTAATAAAAGCGGTGTCTTTCCTTCCTCATACAACATGGGCAGGATATTTTCAATTTTATGATAACTAATTTCAGAAATAAAAGCTACTATTCCCTGATGATTTTTGGTTACCATGCGGTTGAGCTTTTCCACGGGAACATACTGAAATAAAATATTGTTTTCCCTTACCAATTGAAACAGTTCATGGAACAATTCTCCCTGAAGTCCTTTCTGAATAAGCAGTTTATCAATTTCTTTACCGGCGTTTATGGCTTCTATTACCGGGCGCAGTCCGTAGATTAAATTACCTGACGATGGTTTTTCCCGTTCCCGCGAATAGTGTTGATATTGTTCTCTCATTTTAAATACTAATTTTTTTAGATGGGTTGATTACTGTTTTCGATGAAAAGGTCGCCGCTGATTTGATACTTATCAGGCAGAATTTTTGTGGTTTTTGCACCTAATTCCCTGAGTTTTTCCACCCGCGTTATCAGATTACCATTACCCGAAGATAATTTTTTATGTGCATCACCATAGGTGTTTTGCAAAGTATTCAATTGGGTGCCCATTTTTTCCAAATCGGCAAGAAAAGCAATAAATTTATCGTACAAAGCTCCGCCCTGCCGTGCAATTTCGAGGGCATTCTGGGTTTGTTTTTCCTGCTTCCAGATGGAAGAAACCGTTCGCAGGGTGGCAAGCAGAGTGGATGGGCTAACGATTACAATTTTCCGGTCCCAGGCATAGCCGAACAGTTCCAAATCGGCCTGGATGGCAGCGCTGAAAGCCGACTCGATGGGCATAAACAGCAGTACAAAATCGGGAGTATCGAAAGAGGCTACATTCTGATAATTCTTTTCGCTCAGAAGTTTAATATGGTTTTTAACGGCATCCACATGTTGTTTCAGATAACGGTCTTTCGCCTCCTGGGAATCGGCATTCGAAAAAGCTTCGTAGGCAACAAGGGTAACTTTGGAATCCACGATGATATGTTTATTGTCGGGCAGATGAATAATGACATCGGGACGTAACATGTCGCCCTGTTCGTTGCGGGCAGTATATTGTGTTTCGTATTCCACTCCCCGCGTCAATCCCGAACGTTCGAGCACCCTTTCGAGAATCACTTCTCCCCAGTTTCCCTGTTTTTTAACATCTCCTTTCAATGCTTTGGTCAGGTTTTCGGCATCCTGACTAAGCTTTTGATTGAGATCGAACAGTCCCTTGATTTCCTGCTTCAAGCTTGCATTATCTTTAACTGCCGATTCGTGTTTCTGATTAACGGAATTTTCAAACTCCTTTATTTTTTCTTTTAACGGATTAAGGATATCGCCTATGTTTTTCTGGTTGGACAGGGTAAATTCCTGCGAATGTTGTTTCAGTATATCGTTAGCCATATTCCTGAATTCGGCGGTAAATTTCTTTTGCAAATCTTCAAAATCGGATTTCTGGGTTTCCAGTTTTTCCTGAAGATTACGGTACTCCGATTCAGCTTTTGCCAGCCGCGAACTTTGGGATAAGGTCTTTTCTCTTTCTTCCTCTAATTGTGCAACGGCTTTTTCTTTTTGTTCAGTAACTAAATTTAACCGTTCTTCGATGATACTTTTTTCTTTATCAATTTCACCGATTCTGGTGATGGCGCCTTTTTCAAGAGCCATGATCTGCTCTTCAAGTTCTTTTTTGTGAAAAGCCGACTGGTTTTTAGCAAAATACCATCCCATGATACCGCCAAGCAACAGTCCGGTAAATAAATAAAGAAGTCCCATACTGTAAAATTTTTAACGTGGTAAAGATAGCTGAAATTTGTTTTTATTACCCCTGGCCTACAAACAATTTTTCGTGCAGCATAGCTTCGCTGACGGGAAAGACAACTTTATTGGATATAGTTGTTTTAAGCTATTTCCAAATGTGAATCTACATCAAAATCAATGGTCATTTTAACTTTTGCTTTCAAGGCTTCAAAAACCTTCATTATTGTTGACAACCGGACATCTTTGGTATTATTCTCAATTTTTGAGATTTGTGCTTTCTGAACACCAATCAACTCGCCTAATTGCTCTTGAGTAAGGTTCTGTTCCTTTCTTGCTTTTTTTATCATATCGCCAAGAATGTCAAGTTTTAATTCAAACTCAAATTGTTCACGGTCCGTTGTCCCTTTTTCACCGATATATTTATCGGTCAGTTCTTCCAATGTATACATTTTCATCCCCTTTGGTTTCTTTTTCAAAAAAATAGTCTACCTTTATTTGTTCCGCCTTTTCAATTTCTTGTCTGGGAAACATTTATTGTTTTTATTTTGTCCGTCCGTCAGATATTTTATCTTATTCTGTGTCGTTGGGTTCCCACAATTCAACATTGTTTCCTTCAACGTCGAGGATGTGAACAAACTTTCCATAGTCATACGATTCTATCTTGTCAACAATAGTTACCCCTTCTTCTTTAAGTTGTTCAACAAGCCTTTCCAGGTTTTCGGCCCGGTAGTTTATCATAAAGTCCCTGGTGGAAGGCTCAAAATATTTTGTTGTCTCGGGAAAAGGGCTCCATTGTGTAATTCCTTTTTTCGTAAAATCTGCACTTTGTCGCCATTCAAAGCTGGCTCCGTATTGGTCGGTGTTTAATCCTAAATGGGTTTTATACCATTCTTTCATTTTCTCAGGATCCTTGCATTTAAAGAAAACACCTCCGATTCCTGTAACCTTTTTGTAAAGCGGATTAGACGTTGCTTCATTTTGCACATTTTTCGAAAGATTATTCAGCGCCACATCCCATGCCTTTGAAAAATAGTCGAACACCGGCGTCCACCGTTCGTCGTCAGGCCAGCCTAAATGAGTAAGCGTGATTTGAGTTTGTTTGTCGGAAATTGCATTAAACTCCACAACTATCCATGTTTTGTAGTCTGACTTTCTGACTTCTTCAAATTGCGGAGGGGCATTCCATGAGAAGGAAAAATACCTTTGGGGCAGAAACGAAAGAACCTTGCAGCCTTCCGAGCCCCTGAGTCCGGCAGAATTGTCCAATAGAAAATAGATTTCAAATGCGCCATCGGGCATCAGTTCAATCTTATTGTCGCTGCCAAAAAAGGTTTTTAAGCCCTCATGCGTTGTCCATCGCCACCAAACGGTATCCAGCGGTTGATTAATTGTTTTTGTTTTGACGATTTGCTTGTTTGTTACTTCCATTTTTGTTTGTCCAAATGTTTGGTTGGTTAATGCTAAAATTAAAATCAGAAAGAGTATTTGTTTCATCCACTTATAATTTGTTTTTTATTTGTCAGATAACCTGGAACTCGCCAAAATAATTATCCTCGTGTGTGAGAATAAATTCTCATGGCTCATTTCATTGGTTTTTACAAAAATAACAAGTTTTTCTTTAAACAAGCCTTATCCGGTTTTCATTGAACAGAAACACATCCCGAATACTCGACACCGCTATGTTACGAGCGGAATTACAAATTCCACCCAGCCTAGCTTCCTCTTACAAAAGTAAATTAATTCTGTTAAAAACATCATCAAACGTACTTTTTTATTTTCCGTCCCCTTTTCCTTCTTCCATCCCCGTAAACTCCCGCTGCATTTATCCTCCCCTTATCAACTAATCAACCCTTTAACAAAAATATTTTTAAAAATAATAGCCCTTATTTGTGAAACGTATCACAATATTTCTTTAATTTTGTGAAACCAACATTTTAAATCTTATCAATATGGAAACAACTAAAATTATTTTCAGTGGTACGACTGTTGAAATGCTTACCACTGCTGACATTATCGTTGAAACGGCTATCGAAAAAAAAGATGTGCTCATAGCCGAACGTCCCTTTTGGGCCGATCCCTTTTTCCCAAAACTGAAACAACGCATTGACGGCGATTTCGCTACCATCCTTGGTGTGGATAATGCCAAAGCCCTGCGTGAAGCCTCGACCATGGTTAGGGGCATCCAGAAAAATGCTATGACTAAGTTATCGGGTATCAAAGTGCAGATAGAAGTGGATTTTGAGGACGACAAAGCCCGACGCGATGAAATACTCACTCAACTTGGGTATACCAATTATTTCAAAGACGTGCAAAAAAAGAATCAAAGCGCCCTGGTAGGTCAGCTCTTTCAGCTAAAGACCAATCTTACGCCCGAACTCAAAACGATGCTTGTCGAAAAGGGCACTTCACCGGCATCCCTCGACCTCTTAGTGTCATATGCCGACGAAATGAAAACAAAAAATATCGGTCAGGAATTGCTCAAGGAAAGCAGGAAGGAGCTCACCCTCAAAGATGTTATCGAGTTAAATGATGTGTACAAACAAGTGATAGGGGTGTGCAAAATTGTTCAACGCCTGTTTAAGAGCGATCAGTTGTTGAAGCAACAGTTTTCGTACAACCGTATTCGTAAACAGCTTAGTGGTTCCAAACTTAAAAACGAACCTCCGGCAACACCTCAGCAACCTGCTTAGTAAGTCCTATAGAATACAGATTTTTTCGCAAAACTTTTAGATGCCTTAGTTAAGGCTATAGATGTTTTAGTCGGGCTTATCGAAACTTTGGTCGGGCCTATCGTAGCATTTTTGAGCCTATCGAAACTTTAGTCGGGCTTATAGATTAACATTTCGAGCCTATCGTTGAATTTTCGGGCTTATCGAAACTTTAGTCGAGCCTATCGTAGCATTTTTGAGCCTATCGAAACTTTAGTCGGGCTTATCGATAAACGTTTCGAGCCTATCGAAACTTTACTCTGGCATATAGATGGACGTTTCGGGTCTATCGAAATTTTACTCTGACTTATTCTAAATTAAATCATTAGTAACACTACGGCAATAATAACGACGATAGCAATAATGGCGAGGATACGTTTTGTCCTCGTTTCTTTGGCAAGCAGCGCTTCGCATTCGGCTAACTTATGCTTTGCCAGGGAATCATTTACCCCGCTTTCGAGAGCTTTGGTATACCATTCCCTCGCATTACGGTAAATCTGGATATTCATAAAATCATCGCCATGCCGCATCAGGTCGTTAAACGCAGCTTCTTCCGGCATTACCATTTCATTAGCATTTTCCATATCACTTGTTTTTATTCACACATCAAAAATCGTAATTCGTAATTCGTAATTCGTAATTCGTAATTTTCTCAATCATCCTCTCGCAAAGTCGCAAAGTCGCAAAGTTACCATCACTCCCCTTTCATCACTTCATCACTTTCATCACTCAATTCGTAATTCGTAATTCGTAATTGATAATTGATAATTGATTTTCCATCATCTCTTCCCAAATATCGCCGTCCCTACCCTCACCATTGTACTTCCTTCTTCAATAGCAATGCGGTAATCGTTGGTCATGCCCATCGAAATCTCACAAAAATGATCACTATTTGGGTAATATCTTTGTTTCAGGGTATCAAAATACCCCTTCAGTGAGCGAAATTCGCTGCGGATCAGTTGTTCATCCTCGCTAAAGGTAGCCATACCCATCACCCCGCAAATACGGACATGATCCAGCACATGAAATACCGGAACAGTAAACATCGATTCCACTTTATCCATAGTTAATCCGAATTTGCTTTCTTCGGCAGCAATATGAAATTCGAGCAGGCAATCGATCACACGATGATTTCTACGTGCTTCCTTATCTATTTCCATCAGCAGTTTCAGGCTGTCCACGCTATGAATAAGGTTCACAAACGGAGCAATATACTTTACCTTATTGGTTTGGAGATGCCCTACAAAATGCCATTGGATATCTTTGGGTAGTTGAAACTGTTTGTCTTCCATTTCCAGCGCTTTGTTTTCGCCAAACAAACGTTGTCCCGATTTATAGGCTTTCATAATGTCGGAAGCGGGTCTTGTCTTGGAAATGGCTATCAGTTGGACGTATTCGGGAATACAAGCTTTTACATTTTCCAGATTTTCATCGATGCTCATGATACTATTTCTATATTTGCCCAACAAACTTACACTATTTTAGCTCACAATTATCAAAAAATTATTCATTTTTTTGTTCCTGAAAATGAATGCAAATACAGAACAATCTGACTGGTTGATTTAAAATTGCTAAATATTCATAAAATTTCACTTGTGGATATTTTTTTTTCTAAAAAAGTTATGTAATATTGTAAAAAATTATCAGCTGTATGGAAAAGAAAAAAATGATAAAAAGCCTTGACGCTTTACCAGCAGAAGTTATTGAAGCTATCAAATTGCAATACCCGGAAGGATACGCTAATCACGTTAAAAAAATCACAACTCCCCTTTCCACTTTTTGGGCAATAACGGTGGATACTCCCGATGTGGTGTATTTAGTAAAAGTCCCTGTTAAAATTGACAACAAACCGCCAACTCTTGAAACGGATCTGATTATTGAGTCCGTAGATACAAAAGGGATTGAAGAAGAGGAAGAAAAAGAAGAGGAAAAAGAGGGCAGTGAGGATTAAAAAGCGCCTGGTAATTATTTTTTAATTGTTTCAATAATTAGTAATCAACCCATTTTAAAATAAAACAATGAAACGGCAACATTATTTAACCAAAAGTTTAAGGGTTATTTGTTTAACTCTGGGAGTATTGGCTCTCGCAACAATCTCCTGCAGCAAAAGCAGCGACATTCAAACCCTCCAGGTAGAAGTAAATCTGGACGTAACGGTGCTGAATGCTACCACGCAACAACCGGTAGCTAATGAAAATGTTTACCTGATCAATTATAAATACGATGCCCTTAAGCACGAAACGGCTGCCCGCAATCAAATCATGCTTGTCTCAGGTTCGGATGGTCACGTTCATCAAACATTTACCTATTCCATTCTTCCCAGCGAAGTAATTTATATCCTGGCCATGCTCAACAATTTCAATCAACTGAATCCGAATACACAATTTATCGGCTACGTAGATGCTCAGGCAAGCGCCGGAACCAGCAGCTCTGTAACCATGACCAAAATCGTTACCTTATATAAATAAAATGCCTTTTCTGTTTTCGGGTATATTTTTTCACATGTTACAATATTTATCCATTCTCCACGTATTAATACCTTAATACCTTTATTTATACTTACCCATGCCTGTTAAAAAAAGTTTTTATGCATACCTGCTTTCCGGAATAGGAATACTGTTTTCACTTACCATCGTATTTTCATGCAATAAAAATGATATCACCGATACCAATTCCAACCATAAATTAACTTTTTCCAACGATACGGTTTTGTTTGATACCGTTTTTACCAGTGTGGGATCATCCATTCGCGCGTTAATGGTTTACAATAAAAACCCGTTAAAATTAAAAATCTCTTCTATTCGTTTAGCCCGGGGTGCAAATTCTCCCTTTCGTTTAAACATTGACGGCTCTCCTGCCCTATCGCTCAACGATGTGGAAATTGCAGGCAAGGACAGCATGTATATTTTCGTAAAAGTAACTATCAATCCCAACAATACCAACGATCCTTTAATCCAATCGGATTCCATCTTGTTTGAGACCAACGGAAACCTGCAATGCGTTCGCCTGGTAGCCTGGGGACAGGATGCACATTTTTATAATGATGTTACGCTTAAAAAAAATACCGTTTTAACCAACGACAAGCCTCATGTTATTTATGGGAATCTCACCATTGATTCACTGTATACCTTAACCATACAACCGGGAGCCCAGATTTATTTTCATCACAATTCCTCGCTATACGTTCACAGAAATGCCACCTTAAAAGTTAACGGGACATTGGATCAGCCGGTTACTTTTCAAGGCGATCGTCTGGAAGATTTTTATAATGATATCCCCTCGCAATGGGGCGAAATCTGGATGCAGGCCGGCAGTACCGACAACGAAATCAGCTATGCCATCATCAAAAACGGAACCATCGGGCTACAAGTTGATTCTGTAACCAATTCCTCCACTCCTACCCTACGTTTGAGCAATACAACCATCAACAACATGGGCGAAGCAGGTTTACTGGCCGAAGATGCATGGGTAAAGGCTGCAAACTGTGTCATCGGCAATTGCGGTGTCTCGGCTGTCTATCTTAACAAAGGAGGCAACTATGATTTCAGACATTGCACCATAGGTAATTTCTGGATATATAATGTAAGAAATACACCTTCGCTGGTACTCAATAACTATTCCACGGATAATAATGGGGATCCCATTCCGTATAACTTAACCAATGCTTATTTCGGTAATTGCGTTATTTACGGAAACGAGTTTGAAGAGATTATGCTCGACAAAAAAGATATAGCCCTGTTTAACTATAAATTTGAAAACTGCTTGTTCAGGACACAACTCAACATTTCCGATCCCGTATATTATTCTAATTGTATAAAAAATAAAGATCCTTTATTTGTAGACTACACCACCTTCAACCTTCAGCCCGATACACTTTCGCCATTGATTAAAGCCGGAAGTTATGATGTACTAAATGGTTCGTGGATAGACCTGTCGCGCGACATTAAAGGAAACAGCCGCATATCCGAATTTCCTCCCGATCTGGGAGCCTATCAAAGAATTGAACGCTAAGCGAACAATCTTTACGTTCAGTTGTTTTATTCTTTTTTATCAATATTTTAATAATTACTTTACAGCAATTTCGAAATGTGATTGAAAAATTATATTTCTACATTTTTATAATTTTAAAGAATCGTTTACCGTTAAAATGATTAATTTTGAACATTAAATTTAACAAATAGCATTATGACAGAAAAAATTTCATCTAAAATTGGTCCGGGCGTTGCTACCGGCAATGCGGTTCAGGAAATATTCCATATAGCAAAGGCTAATCAATTTGCAATTCCAGCAGTAAATGTGGTAGGAACGAACACTATAAATGCTGTATTGGAAGCAGCAAAAACAGTTAATTCACCCGTTATTGTGCAATTTTCCAACGGAGGTGGCATTTTTTATGCCGGTAAATCTCTTACTAATACCGAAGAAAAGGTTGCCATAACGGGTTCCATTTCGGGAGCAGAACATATTCATAGAGTTGCCGAATTGTATGGCATTCCGGTTATTATTCATACCGACCATGCAGCCAAGAAACTTCTTCCCTGGATTGATGGCTTACTCGATGCTGGCGAAAAATATTTCAAACAATACGGTAAACCTCTTTTCAGTTCACACATGCTCGACCTTTCGGTTGAACCTTTAAAAGAGAACATTGAAATCTGTAAACGCTATCTTGACAGGATGCATCGCATTGGCATGACCCTTGAAATTGAATTGGGTTGTACCGGTGGCGAAGAAGACGGAGTAGATAACTCCGGCATTGATAGTTCACGCTTATATACCCAACCCGAAGATGTAGCTTTTGCCTATGAATCGCTTGGAAATATCAGTCCTAACTTTACCATAGCCGCTTCTTTTGGTAACGTTCATGGGGTTTATAAACCCGGAAATGTGAAATTAGAACCCAAAATTCTTCACAATTCCCAGGAATATATCCAACAAAAATTCCATACTCCTGAAAAACCTGTAAACTTCGTTTTCCACGGAGGCTCAGGTTCAGAACCTGCAAAAATTAAAGAAGCCATTTCGTATGGTGTAATCAAAATGAATATTGATACCGATACGCAATGGGCATACTGGGAAGGCGTTTTACATTATTATAAAGCCAAAGAGGCATATCTGCAGGGTCAGCTTGGAAACCCCGAAGGCGATGATAAACCTAATAAGAAATTCTATGATCCTCGTGCATGGTTACGCGAAGGGGAAAAATCAGTTGTCGAACGGCTTAAAGTTGCGT